>ULSB01022825.1_pt1 | contig 14042 bp, 9 predicted proteins | sample 1955741 | NCBI WGS metagenome assembly ULSB01 (sample SAMEA4835691, study PRJEB28245) | human gut metagenome | biome: gut microbiome; material: fecal sample | place: Denmark | collected 2008
TATATTATAATCAACAATACTGTCGCCATAGAATGCACCCCTGCAGCTTGCAAAAAAATTATGTTTTTTGAACTCTGAATATCAAGAATTATACTACAAGTCAATCAATAAATCAATAAAAACGAATAACAATGAAAGGACTGAACGATATGAGTAAAAGGAAAATCAGACTGCTTGCCGATTATGTCGTCCGGCAGATATTCGATTGCGTAGCGGTAGAGTCAAAAGCGAAAATCAAGGTGGTCTTTATCGGAGGCACCGAAATCGAAATTACGCTGTAAAAAAACTTGAAAACAGAAACGGAGTAATGTAAAATGATTGTGCCGAGAGTGTTCAAATCAAGACAGCGAAAACGCAAAAACATCTCTATTGTCCTGTCTTCACATAAACGCGGCAAGCGTCTTTACGATGCTTGCCGCGTTTTATTTTTTTGCCACTGCCGGTGCGTGTATCGGTAAAAAAGTACACGATAATAGCGCCGACAGGCTGGACGGCTTTGTGAATAGGCGGGTTGATTCTTTTACATTATATATAAGAGAGTTCTTGATTTCATCCGGAAGCTATGTTATACTGAGTATGAACGAACGGTCAGTAAAGTTAGAAATGAATAACTATAGATTTTGGAAAAACTGACCGGGTGCCGTTCTTGCCGATTTTGCCCCCATTTTTGAATTTTGAACGGAGGTAAGAAGATGAAAACAGGAAAAAAACGACTCACAGGTACGCTTTTGGCGCTTTGTGCCGCTCTATTGGTGCTTTGCATCGTGCTTGCCATAGGATGGAGCAAGGCGGCAAAAGCCGACGCAGTATTGCCGGAGGTGCGGAACAACGGCACGGCGGTTCAGTGGAAATACAGAGATGAAACCGATTGGCGCGACCTTGTGGCGCTTACCGAGCTGCGGGGTGTTGCCGGAGAAAACGGAAAGAACGGCACAGACGGGCAAAACGGTATCGACGGTAAAGACGGAGCCAACGGCGAGAATGGCACCGACGGTAAGAACGGAATAAACGGTGCGAACGGAAAAGATGGTATGAACGGCGTTGATGGCACAGACGGGCAAAACGGTATCGACGGTCAAGACGGCACAGACGGCGTCAACGGCAAGGACGGCATGAACGCCAAAAATATAGAAGTGCAGCGAGCCGAAACGCACATACAGTGGCGTTACGAGGGCGGCGAGTGGCAGAACCTTGTGGCGATCGCCGATATAGAGGGCCCTGCCGGACAGAACGGAACGGACGGCATTAACGGAAAAACGCCGGAATTTCGCGTAAGCGAAAATATCCTGCAATGGCGCTATGTCGGCGATGAAATATGGCTGAACCTGTACGACCTTACCGCATTAAAAGGTGCGGATGGCAGAGACGGCGTTGACGGCAAGGATGGTATAAACGGAAAAGACGGCGCCGACGGTAAGGACGGCACAAACGGACAAAGCGGTAGGGACGGCAAAGACGGTAAAACACCTTTTATTGGCGAAAACGGCAACTGGTGGATCGGAGACATCGACACCGGCGTAAAGGCCGCAGGCATTGACGGCACAGACGGTGTCGACGGCGACAAGGGCGACAAGGGCGAAAGGGGCGACCCCGGCGAAAAAGGCGACCCCGGCGAAAAAGGCGACAAGGGCGACAAGGGTGACAAAGGCGACAAAGGCGACCCCGGTCAGAACGGCGGAAGCGTCGGGTACTTTGCAGCAAACGGCAGAGTATACAGTTGGGGAACACCGCTTCCGTTCAATGTAAAAAAAGAAAGCGGAGATTTGATCTCCTATGACGCATCAAGCAAAACAATCACCCTTTCAAAAGGTCACACATACAGTATGGTGTTCAGCGGAACGGTTATGATCAGCGCTAACGGTAACTACAAGTTGTGCGGTGCATCACTCATTGACGGATATAACAGTTCTGAAATGATGCTTGAGACGCGAACCTATGTGAGTATGATAAATGACGGCCAAAGTGCAAGACTTGGTATGTCGTATAACACGATATACCGTGCCGAAGCGGATATTGCTTTGACATTTCAATATACAAATATGCTCTTCCAGAATACCAATTTTACCGACAGTCAGTACAACATAACCATTATTGCTCTTGACTGAGCCGACCTATACGAAAACGGAGGTAGCAAGAAATGAAAAAACGAATACTCAGTATCCTGCTCGCCCTATGTATGCTGTTCTGCCTTGTGCCGACTACGGCGTTTGCCGCGGACTGCGCGGAGGATCTGGTAGACCCCGTGATCTGGATTCACCTCAGTTCTGATGGCGGCGGCTACTATGACGTTCTAAATGGTACATGGACGGCGGCGGATTTCTTCCAGCCGGGCAAGGCGCCAAAGGGAGCGAAAATCACTGCGGTCACGCCGCCTACTTCTCCCTCCATTCCGGTTAGTGTGAATGTAAACAGCGACGGTACGCTGAACTGCACGAAAACCGAAAACACCACGGAACCAGTACCCAAATCAGAGACCTATACCGTCACCATCACCAGCGATGACTACGCGCCCATTTCCGCTCCGCTGACCGTGCGCCAGTATCTCAATGCAGGCTTTAGGGGACCGGTCTATTTCGATGATGAGTTGCTCTACGGAGATACCTATACTTACACGTGCCGGGTGAATAACCCCGGTGAAAACGGCGTCTGGTCCGCGCTGATACAGGACCCCCAGATGTTTGAAATTTATAAAGAGACCACCGACACCACCAGCGAACCGGGGAAGTCTATCTACACCGTCCACATCCGAGCCATCAAGGCAGGCGCACGCGTAACTTGTATCGACTTTCTGTATGTTTCCGATACGACAATGGCATCGTCTAAAGTTTCCAGGGGGGCTGTCACCGGCGGTGCTGTCCGTACGCGCCCCCTCACCGTGACGGCTGGCAGCGCAACCATCACCGAGGGCAATGCGCTGCCAACAGACCTTGTGACCTGTACCGGCCTGCTGAACAGCGAAGGACGCAAGGACGACCGGGATACCGTACTGGACAATGCTCTGGGCTACCAACTGCTTGACGCAAACAACGAGGAAGTCACGGCGGCAACTGCCCGCAATATGCCCGGAACCTACACTGTTGTTCCCGCTGCCACTCTCAAATCCGGCTGGGGCGAGCGGTATTCGCTTAACAAGGTCAACGGCACGCTGACGGTGGAAAATCAGCCTGACGAGCAGTTTACCCTCGCCCCCGGCGGCAGATACTATTTCGACCTGTCGACAATGAATATTCCCGGAACGGTAAACAGCAATCTGCCGGACAGCACCCTGCACTATGTGCCGTTTACCTATGTGGGCACGGTGAACGCCTACAAGCTCACATCGGAGACGGCAACCACCCAGGCGTATGCACAGCAGAATAAATATCTCCACAGCCTGTTCATTGCGGATCATGCCGTAACAAATGATGTAAGCTGGGATGCCCTGAACACCGCAGATTTGATTTTCGGCAAAAATTATGCCAGCGGCGGCGTGGACTATACCCTGCGCGCACCGTCTGTGGGAAGTGGGTTTACCGGTTCAGACGATTCAGAGCGCGGTACGCCCCAAAGCAATGAGTGGGACGCAGTGCTGGACAAGAACAGCGGCTATGTCAAAAACTGGAACGACATATATTCGTGGGGGCAGGACACATCAAGTTACGAATCGTGGTATCGTGCGGTTCGCGGGTCCAATTCGGCCCGCTACTGGAGCAACGGCTATGCTTCGACCTCCCATCCGCTCGTCGGTTTCCGCCCCGTCCTTGAAGTCCTGAACCCCGGCACGCTGGGCGCTGACGGTCTGAAATCCGTTACCCTCGACCTTGGCGGCGGCAAGCTGGGTAATAGTTCCGAGGATATTCAAATCATCGTGAAAACCGGCAGCGACTTTACCGCGCCTGCGTCCGACGACCTGACCCGCCCGGACGGAGATACAGGCAATTTCTTTATGTGGCGCGGAAGCAACGGTAAATTCTACGTTCCCGGTGACAGCGTTCCTGCTGATGTGACAGCACTGACAGTGCAGTGGACAGTCCCGACCTATGCCGTCACACTGCACCCCAACGGCGGCACCATCAACAGCGGCAATGTCACCGGATACACCTATGGCGTGGGCGTAACACTCCCGACAGCCGACGATATGACCAATACAGGCCACACGTTCAAGGGCTGGTATGACAACGAAAATCTGACCGGCTCTCCTGTTACGGCAATCGGCGGTACAGGAACGGGCAATAAGGAATACTGGGCAAAGTGGGAGATCAATCAATATACCATCACAGTCAAACCCGAAAACGGCAAAGCGGATATTACCATAACGCAGGACTACGGCACGAATATTACCGCCCCTGCCGACCCGACAAGAGAGGGCTACACCTTTATGGGCTGGGACAGGGAAATTCCCACGACCATGCCCGCCGAGAATATAACGCTCAAAGCACGGTGGAAAGACATTGAAAAGCCCACGGGCGAAATTGTCATAGGCACCAACAAATGGCAGAAATTCCTGAATAAAATCACCTTCGGCCTGTTCTTTAAGGATACGCAGGAAGTAACAATAAACGCCACCGACAACAGCGGAACCGTGTTTGTCTCGTATTTGGTGACCGATCAGGATCTTTCCGAAGAGGAACTGAAATCCCTCGTATTTAGCGGATATGAGGAGCCGTTTCGCATAGACCGAAACGGGGAATACATTGTTTATGCAATGCTTGTTGACACGAACCTGAATATAACATACCTTCGTTCCGACCGCGTAACAGTTGACAATGTTCAGCCGGTCATCGGCGGCATAGAAAACGGCAAGACCTATTGTGAAGCACAGACGGTCACCATTGACGAAAAGTATTTGGACACCGTCACCGTAAACGGCACAGAGGTCACGCTTGACGAAAACGGCAGCTTTATTCTTTCTGCGGCAGACGGTGAGCAGAAGATTGTTGCTACCGACAAGGCCGGCAACACCGCCGAAATGACCGTAACGGTCAACGACGGGCATACCGGCGGCACAGCCACCTGCACCGAAAAGGCGGTTTGCGAAATCTGCGGAAAGGCTTACGGTGACCTGGATGGGAATCATCACGCCAACCTTAAGCATATCCCCGCAAAGGCAGCGACAAGGACTGCCGGGGGCAATATCGAGTATTGGTACTGTGAAGACTGCGACAAGTATTTTGCCGATGCTGCGGCTACCAAAGAGATCAAACAGGCAGATACCGTAACGGCCAAACTGTCAGGCGCTGCCAAATCGCCCCAAACCGGTGGGGACAGCGGCGTTGTGACCGTATTGCTGCTGAGCGGCGGTGCGTTCATCTGCTTGGTATCCCGCAGGAAAAAGCGCACCCACACCGTGTAAACCACACAAATCATTGCAGAAAAAGAGCAGACATCATGTCTGCTCTTTTTAACGCCCGGCAGGAAAGCCCGTTGCGCTCTTTACAGAGAACGATGGGTATGGTAAAATGCAGGGGAGGTGAGCAAAATGTATGAACCCAGCGAAACACGCTACGAGACAATGCCCTATAACCGGTGCGGCAAAAGCGGTCTGCGGCTGCCGGCGCTGTCTGTGGGACTGTGGCAGAACTTTGGCGTGAACAACGATTACGATACCATGAAAGAGATCATTCTAACGGCCTTTGACCATGGGGTGACCCATTTTGACCTGGCTAATAATTACGGGCCGGAGCCGGGGCGGGCAGAGATCAACTTTGGCCGTATATTCAAGGAAAATCTGCGCCCTTACCGGGATCAGCTGATCATCAGCACCAAGGCCGGGTATGAGATGTGGCCGGGCCCCTACGGTGGTCGGGGCGGTAGCCGCAAGTACCTGACTGCTTCCCTGGACCAGAGCTTGCAGCGGATGGGGCTGGAGTATGTGGATATTTTTTACCACCACTGCATGACCCCGGACACGCCACTGAAGGAGACGGCTCTGTGCCTGGCGGATCTGGTGCGCCGGGGTAAGACCCTGTATGTGGGTATGAGCAATTATGACGGCAAAACCATGCACCGTATGTACCACAAGTGCGATGATGTGCAAGCGCCCTTTGTCATCAACCAAAATCGCTATTCCATCTTTGACCGCACGGTGGAGAAAAACAAACTGCTGAAAGAAGCCCGGGACAAGGGCAAGGGCGTGATCTGCTTTTCGCCGCTGGCCCAGGGGCAACTGTCGGATAAATACGCCAAAGGCATCCCGGAGGGCGCCCGCTTGTTTGGCAACGAAAAGCTGCAAGCCCATGTAGGTTATGATCAGCACCGCGCCCAGCAGATTGAAAAGCTCTATCAGCTGGCAAAAGACCGGGGCGAGACCCTTTCTCAGTTGGCAATCCAGTGGCTGTGGCAGCAAAAGGGGGTCACCTCCGTGCTGGTGGGCGTGCACTCCAAGGCGCAACTGCTGGAGAATTTGGCTGCGCTGGAACAGCCTCCCCTTAGCGAGGCGGACCTGATCCGTATTGACAGTTACAGCAAATAACAGCACTTTATACAGAATAAGTAAAACAAAAGGAACGCGGCTGGCAGTCGGGTTCCTTTTTGTTTGACAGTGCCGGCGGAATATGCTACCCTTTTACCAAGAACGGCGGGCGGCGGCCCGTGATTTGGAGAGAAAAGAATGCCCTATATGCAAATGACAGAGGAGCAGTTCAAGGTTCCTGTGCTGAAAAATGTGATCTATGCCCTGCGCCTGGTGTGGCAGATGGATAAGCGCCTGCTCATCGGCTATCTGTTGCAAGAGGGGCTGTATGCGGTGTTTTCCCGCTATTTGCAGAATATTTTGTTCTTAAAGATCCTGCTGGATGTGATCACCGGCAGCGGCGACTTTCGCACTTATGTGGGGGAGCTGGCGGCGTTTGCCCTTTTGGCGCTGGTGGTGAAGGTGGCCCAGTGGGAGGGTATGCGCATGGAGAAGTGCGCCACCAAGCGGGTGCTGAAGTTGCTTAACGACCGGATCTTTGAAAAGGCGCTGTCTGTGGATGTGGCCTGTTATGAGAACCCGGAATTCTACGACAAATATCAGCGGGCAACCATGGTGACCACCAATAGCTTTTTTGACCTGATCTGCTTTGATTTTTCTGCCTTTGTGGCGGATGTGGTGGCGCTGGTGTGCGTGATGGCCACCGTGGCGGCGGTGCACCCGCTGTATCTGCTGTTTTTGGTGCCGGTGTTCTTTGTGTTCGCCGTAGAGGTGTATAAGAGCAAGTGCGTCTATCGGCGGGATATGTCCATGACCGCCAACAAACGAATGCAAGCCTATGTGCAGCGCACGGTGTACCTGCGAGAGTACGCCAAGGATATGCGCACCTCCAATATTTTTGCCGTGATGGTTCGGCGTATGGAGGCGGCCACCAAGGCCAATGTGCGCATTTTGAGAGACTACGGCGTGCGGCTGTTTTTGTACAGCGTAGTCAGCAGCCTGCTTGGTGAGCTGCTGCCGGTGCTGGGCACTTATGCCTTTGCCTGCCACAGCTTTGTGCAGGGCAGCGGGCTGACCGTGTCCGGCTTTAGCGTGGTGGCCTCCGGCATTAACGCGGTGCGGGAGTCTACCCTGGACACCACCGAGTGCTTTGACGAAATGACCTTGATGGCGTTGTATTTTCAGAATTTGCGGGAGTTTTTGGACTATCAGCCCCAGGTGGTATCCGGTCCTCTGCCGGTGCCGCCGTTGGAGACGCTGGAATTTTGCCATGTGGACTTTACCTACCCGGGCACCGATCGACAGGTGCTTCACGATGTGAACTTTACCCTGCGGCAGGGCGAGACCCTGGCGGTGGTGGGCATTAACGGCGCCGGTAAATCCACGCTGGTCAAGCTGCTGCTGCGGTTTTACGACCCTACGGTTGGCCAAATTCTCTATAACGGCAAGCCGTTGCCGGAATATGACCTGGAGCAGCTGCGGGCTGCCTTTGGCACCGTGTTCCAGGATTATAAAAACTTTGCCCTGTCCGTCAACGAGAATGTGATCGGCCACGCTTGTACCCCGGCGGAAAAAGCTCTGGCAGAGCAGGCACTGCGCCACAGCGGTGTGTGGGACAAAATTGCCTCACTGCCCCGGGGAGCGGACACGGTGCTGACCCGAGAGTTTGACGAGGCGGGCACCGGTCTGTCCGGCGGCGAAAATCAAAAGGTGTCTACCGCCCGGCTGTTTGCCCGGGACTTCCAGATCGCCGTGCTAGACGAGCCAAGCTCCGCCCTGGATCCGGTGGCAGTGTATAAAATGTATGAGAATTTGCTGCAAGTGACAGAGAACAAGACGGTGATCTTTATCTCGCACCGGCTGTCCAGCGCGGTGCTCAGCGACCGCATTTTGGTGCTGGCCGACGGCCGGGTGCAGGAGAGCGGCTCCCACCGGCAGCTGATGGAGCGAAACGGACTGTATGCGGATATGTTCCGCCTGCAAGCCTCCGGTTACAAGCAGGAAGGGGGTGCCGCCGGTGCGCAAGCCTAAGCATGCGGGAGAGCACTCCATGTTCTCCAATTTATTCTACTTTTTGCGGCTGCTGTTTGCAGCCTCCCCGGCGCTGGTGATCGGCGAACTGGCATGGGGCGTGCTGACGGTGCTGCCCGGCCAACTGGTCAGCGTGCTGGGGGTTAAGTATGTGATCGACATTGTCACCTCCGGTCGGGACTTAAAACGGCTGTACGCCGTGGTGGCCGGGGTGGTGGCGCTGCTTGCGCTGTGCCGGCTGGCGTCCTATTTGTATCGGGAGTTCTTTTGGAATGTGCAAAGGGAGAAAGCCTATTACCGGCTGAACCGGCGGCTGTATGCCAAGGCGGCGGAGCTGGACCTGGCGTCTTATGATGACCCGGAATTTTACAACCGCTTTATTCTGACCATTGAGTCCTCCGGCGACAACATCCAAAACCTGCTGGGCCTGGTGCGCCGGTACTTTGGCAACTTGATCTCGCTGCTTGCCATTTCCTCTGTGCTGCTGACCATTGACCCGCTGTGTTTGGTGATTATTTTGGCGTCTATTTTGCTGTTTTTGCCACTAAGCAAGGCCATTAGCAACTTGCAGGTGCAGCGCCAGGTGGAGAACACCCGCTATCATCGGCGATCAGACTACTTCCAGCGGCTGTTTTACTTGCAGGATTACGCCAAAGAGGTGCGTATGAACGGCATTGCGCCTCTGCTGATGGAGCGCTACGACCAAGCGGCGGACGATGTGATCGCCTGTCAAAAGAAATATTTCGGCAAGATCACTCGCCGCTATCTGCTCCAGGAGACCGGAGTGCAGGTGCTGGGCTTTATGTTTGTACTGCCCATGTATCTGGGCTACCTGGTGCTGGTGCGCCACCAGATCAGCCCCGGGGATTTTGTGGCCAGCTTTAACGGCGCCTATGCCATCGCCATGAGCCTGAATTTCCTCACCGTGTGGGGCGTTGCCCAGTTTGACGAGCGGGCCAAGCTGATCGAAAAGTACCGGGCCTTTCTCCACGCCGAACCCACCATTCGGGACGGGGCGCAGGCGGCGCCCAAGCGTCGGTCCGGCGAGATCAAGCTGGAACACCTGACCTTTACTTATCCCGGTGGGGCGGCGCCTGTTTTGCAGGATATTAACCTGACGATTCACCCGGGGGAGAAGATCGCCCTGGTAGGCTACAACGGCGCCGGTAAGACCACCTTGACCAATTTGCTGCTGCGGCTGTATGAGCCCTCCGGTGGGCGGATCCTGATTGGTGGGCAAGACATTCGGGACTGCACCCTGCAAAGCCATCGGGATCGGTTTGCGGCGGTGTTCCAGGACTTCCAGCTGTTTGCCTGTCGGGTAGGGGAGAATGTGGCGCTCAGTCCGCAGTTTGACCCGGAGCGGGTGCGCCGTGCGCTGGACCACAGCGGCTTTCAGCGACCTTTGCCCCGGGGCGTGGACACCCAGCTGCTGCGGGAGTTTGACGATGACGGACTGATGCTTTCCGGCGGCGAGAGCCAAAAGGTGGCGGTGGCGCGGGCATTCTACAAGGACTGCCCCTTTGTGATTCTGGATGAGCCCTCTGCCAACTTGGACCCGGTGGCGGAATACCAGCTGAACCGGGCTATGCTGGAGGCTGCCCGGGACAAGACGGTGATCTTTATTTCTCACCGGTTGTCCACCACGGTGCAGGCGGATAAAATTTATGTGATGGAGCAGGGTCGGATCATAGAGAGCGGCTCGCACAGTGAACTGATGGCGGCAGACGGCACCTATGCTTATATGTTCCGCCTGCAAGCGGAAAAGTATAAGAACGCCAAAAGTGAATAACGATAAAAAAGCGAACGATTTTTATATCGTTCGCTTTTGTGTTGCTAAAAGATGTTGCCCACCGTTACCTTGCTGTTGTCGTAGATCTCTGCCAGTTCCGTTTGGCACTGGCGAATGGTAGGGCGCAGATCGTCGCTTTCGTCCCCAGCCAAGGGTTGCAGGGTGCCCAGGGTTACCCCCGCCTCTTGTAAAGCGCGGTGCTCCATGAGCACGCACAGGGTGGGGTAGCGGGCGGTCCAAATGTTTTGCAGTTGGCGGGCCTTGCGTTCTGCCTCCGGGTAATTCTCTTCTGCGGCGGCTGCGTCCATGCTTTGCAGTAGGGTCTCCATATTCTCAAAGGTGGTCTTGACCGTGTGTTGTTCAAAGATACACAGCCCTGCCACCAGCAGCAAAAACAAAATGGCAAACCAAGTGCGCTTCACTTTTTTCTCTCCTTTTTTACGGCAAAGACGGTGCCGCTGTCATCTATGGTCACCACCAGCTGTTCACCGGGGCGCAGGCTCTCCTTTTGCAGTGCCTTGGCAATGGCTGCTGTGTCCTGCAGTTGGTCGCCGAAATATTCCGGCACAATGTGGCCGTCGGTGACTACGGGTATGGGAAAGCCGTTGTCCGGCGTCGGTACGCCCAACTGTTTGGGGGTTACCGGGCTTTCCTCCGTACGCAGCCGCACGGACAGGCTGCCGTTGGTCTCTACCACCGCTTCCTCCACGGTGGACAGATCAAATACATCCTTTTGGCGCAGGGCGTCTATCAAATCGTCTACGGTAAAGCGCAGGCGACGCATTTGCTTTTGATCCGGTTTGCCGTGGCGTATGAGAAAGATGGGTCGCCCTTGCAGCAGGTTTCGCAGCCGCAGGCTTTTCATGGACGCCACGGAGGCGAGAATTTCCAAACTTACCAGTAGCAGCATGGGCAAAAAGGCGTTGGCCAGGGGCATGGTGTTGTCTTGTAGGGGAATGGAGGCAATCTGGCTCACCAATATGGTAATGACCAGCTCGTGGGGGTTCAGCTCGCCGATCTGGCGCTTACCCATGATCCGCATAGCCAGAATGACGGTAAAGTAGATCAGCAGTGCACGAATAAGAGTTACTGTCATTTCAATCACCGGTTGTATTTTGTGAATAAATCCCCCGGTTATGCCAAAATTAGTACGGGTGATAGAAATTGGAAAACCTTAGGCGTCAATATAACGATAATGTACAAAAATTTAAGGCGGACTTTGCGGACTGCTCGGATTTTTTGCTCAAGGAGGCGGAAACCGGCGGTCGCAAGTGCTTTTTTGCTGTGATGGACGGATTGGTGGATTCTTTGCAGCTGGGGCAGATGATTATGGGACCGGTGCTGGGCGCACAGGTGAAGGCCCGCACGCCGGACGAGCAGTTTCGCCAGCTGATGCGCACCTGCGTGCAGTCGGTAGAGCTGAAAGAGGCAGAGACCTTCGAGGATGCTTACTATTATTTGATGAGCGGCTTTTGCGTGTTTGTGTTGGACGGCTGTCCCCGGGCTATGGTCATGGGTATTCAGGGTTGGACCAAACGCAGTACCGACGAGCCGGAGAGCGAAAGCAATGTACGCGGCGCCAAAGAGTGCTTTGTGGAGTCTGTGAACGACAACAAGGCGCTGCTGCGTAAGCGCATGAAAACCCATCACTTAAAGCTGCGCCAAATCCAGCTGGGTACCGCCGCCCCAACCCCGGTGGTACTGGCCTTTTTGGATGACCGTGCCGCGGCGGAATTGGTGAATGCGGTGGAGCAGCGGCTAAAGGACGCACATTTGAACACGGTGGCGGATTACGGTGAACTGGTGCCCTTTTTAGACACAAATATGCGTTCCTTTTTCTCTGCCGTAGGCACCACGGAGCGCCCGGATGTGTTGGCGTCCAAGCTTTATGAGGGCCGGGTGGCGGTACTGGTGGAGGGCACGCCCTTTGTGCTTTATGTGCCGTATCTTTTCAGCGATAATTTTCAGTCTTTGGATGATTATGATTATCCGCCGTTTTTCGGCGGCTTTGTGCGGCTGCTGAAGTATTTCAGCTTTGGTATTTCCGTATTTTTGCCCGGGGTGTATGTGGCACTGGGCACTTTTCATCAAGAACTGATTCCCACCAACTTGCTGTTTACCATTGCGTCGGCAGAGTTTCGCACCCCGCTGTCCCTGATGAATGAGGCCATTATGACCCTGATCTTTTATGAAATCATGCGGGAGGCGGGGCTGCGGTTGCCCAAGGTCGTCGGCCACGCGGTGTCTATCATCGGCGCCATCGTCATCGGTGAGGCCACCGTGTCTGCCGGGCTGATCGGTGCGCCTATGTTGGTGATTATCGCCATTACCGCCATTGCCTCTTATGTGGCATTTCCCCTGTATGACAGCGTGTCGGTGCTGCGGCTCTTGTTTATCCTGGCCGGGGGACTCACCGGACTTTACGGTCTGATGCTGGGTATGGCGGCGCTGTTTGTGAATATTTGCAGTCTCAGCCCCTACGGCGTGCCGTACGCCGCCCCTATCGCGCCGCTAAATGTGCGCTCCCTGGGCGATGTGTTTTATCGGGAAAGTTGGACCAAGCTGGCCCGCCGCCGGGTGCGGGTACAGGATTTGCGGGGTGCGCATATTGACCAGTGTGAATAACAGCAAAATTTCTCCGTTCAGTCTGTTTGCCATGCTGTATATCAGCCGCCTGGTGGTGAGCCTGACCCATGTGCAGTCTATTATGGCAGGTAAGCTGTCTACCCAAATGCTGATGAGCGTGGGGGTAGCGCTGGTGCTTTCCCTGTTGTTTGCGGTGCCTGCGCTTCTTTGTGTGCAGCGGGACTGCTCACCGTTGGCGCACAGAACGCTGGGCACTCTTTATGCCTGTAATTTTATCTTCTTGGCGGGGATCAATGTGAGCCGCTTTGCCTACTTCGCCTCTGCCCGGTTGAATCCGGAGGCCAAAAGTTGGGGATTTGCCTTGCTGATTCTTCTATTTGCGGTGTATGGGGCGTTGGTTGGGCTGCAAGGATTGTCTCGTTTTTCCGGCTTCGCCTTTTGCCTGATTGTGCTTGTGGTAGCGGTGGTGCTTGGCTTTAATGTGCAGCACTTCCAATGGTTCAGCCTGTTTCCGCCAGGCAGCAATACCGTGGGTGAAGTGGTGCAAAACGGCGTGGTGCTGTCTGCCAATACGGCAGAGATTACGATCTTTTTGGTGCTGGCGGACCGGGTGGTCATCGGCGGACATCGTTTTGGTGCCTTTTATGGCGCTATGGGGTGTTCGTACCTGACTACGAGCCTGCTGTTTCTCTTTGCCATCGGCGTGATGGGGGACGCGGCCGGGTTACAGGCGTTTCCGGTTTATACCCTCTCTCAGCTGGCAGGCAGTGGATCAATGGTGCGTATGGACGCGCTGTACACCGGCTTTTGGATCTTTGCTATCTTTATTAAGGCGGCACTGCTGATTTATTGTGCGGTAGAGACCCTGCCGGGCAGTGGTGGGCACAAGGGCAAGTGCCTGGGCGCCGGTTTGGCGGCCTTTGCCGTCAGTTGTGCACTGGGACGGTTGATGACTGTGGGTCAGCACTCGCCGTTGATCACAGTGGTGCCCTTCGTAGTGTTTTCCTCTCTCATTCCCCTGGTTTGGCTACTGGGGCACAGAAAGGCGCGTGGTACAAATGAGACGAACCATTAAGCTGCTTCTTTGCTTTTTGCTGGTGGCGGCTACGCTGTGCGGCTGCTCCGGGCGGCGCACCTTGAGCAATTTGGCGGTGGTGGAGGGCATGAGCATTGACCGGGCGGCAAACGGGGTGTCCGTCTCGGTGCAGACCCTGAATATGACCAAGAGCGGCAACGGCTCGG
>ULSB01069235.1_pt1 | contig 14039 bp, 7 predicted proteins | sample 1955741 | NCBI WGS metagenome assembly ULSB01 (sample SAMEA4835691, study PRJEB28245) | human gut metagenome | biome: gut microbiome; material: fecal sample | place: Denmark | collected 2008
CTTCATTAACTTTTCACGCTTACTGATAGATTGTGCTCGATTCCTTTCCTGTCTCAACTTGGCTTCACGTTCCTGTTTTATCTTTAGTAGTTTATCATGTACAGTCTTCAGGTTCTTAGGGCAGACATAGTGGGCGTTACGCATATCTTTGCCGAAATAAGATAGTAAAGACATATAATCTTCCCACATAGAAGCGTCCTTAATGATGTAATGGTTGCGGTTGCAGATGTTGAACGACGGTTTATAGCGAAGTTGGGAGAAGCCAGTTTTATACATGTGTTTCAACATGGATATTTGCCCGGTCTTCAGACACAGTTCCACATCGTTTCCGCCTTTCAACAAGTCACGTATCAATTTTGACGGGGTTACATCCGGGAACCATCGATTCAGTCCCCGTTTTTTCAATTCCGGCAGCAGCTCTTTCCTTGGATAAAGCTCTCCATATATCGCATACAAATCACCGTAATAGTTATATGGATTACTTCCATATTCTCCTTTGATGCTGAGAGGTGAACTATACGCAAATCCGTTACCTCCCATATTAATCGGTCGGGCTATGATCGTACGTTTTCCGTCTTCACGAATCCACTCTTGAACCACTTCTGTAAAATCATAATACACCGGAGAAGTTTCCTTCCGAACATTTTTCCAGCATAGTATATGCCGGATCACCTGGAACCCGCCTTTCACTTGCAGGATGGACATATACGCCTCTTCACGGATCTTCTGCTTCCGGCTAACCTTTACGTCCAATTGATGATGGCAATAAGGGTATTCGATTTTGTCACCCAATTTATCTTTACTCGTATTGACCCACATCTTACCACATTCGGAACACCATAGCTCATCCTTACATTTGTAGGCAAAATGGTCAAACAGATGCTCTTTGGCCCAGTCTTCCTGTTCCTTCGTGATGGCAGGCAGCTTTCCACTTAACTCCGTCACCCGTTTTTCCAATTTCGTTCTCGGCTTCATATTAAAACAGACTCATTTGTTGGACATTTGCATCTGCTTTTTTCTTTGCAGGCTTCTTTTTGAGCAATCGGTATTGCTCTTCGGCCAACCGTTTGATAGCCGCTTCACGGGCCGCATTCTTGTCCTCCTCCGTCAACTCTACCTTTTGATTGGAAGAAATAGAGCAACCGGAAGAAACTTTTTCTATCTTGATATTCTCTTCGTCATAATAATGTACGGCCATCCCAAAGACTTCTGCATCACTCATTACGACGGAAGTTCCCCGTTTACGGGCTTCTCCTAAAATGTAACGACAGCATTCATCTATATTCTTTTTAGGATTTTCAAACTTGGGAGCAAACAAGGGATCTTCTGCAACTCGTTGATCCAAATATTTCTGTATTGTATCTTTGAACTCTTTCATAACTTACTGGATTGTCATAGGCATTAATAAATAGGTAAGTTCTTCGTCCTCGGCTTGCTTCTCTGGGGCAATGAGAATAGCGGTACTGGGAGTGCCGAAAGAAAGTATCGAACGATCGCCGTCAATACAAGAAATCATATCTTGTATCAAAGTCGCTTTCACACCGATAATAAACTCCCTTTCTCCAAATTCTACCGGAATGGTTTCTTCCGCAGAAGTGGAATAATCCAAGTCCTGGGCCGATACAACAAGCTTATCATAACGGGCACTCAACTTTATAAGGCATGATACTTTACTTGAAAATACAGAAGTGCGCTTTATGGCTCCCAATAGTAATTTGGTATCCGTTTTCAGTTCAAGATTGTTGGATTTCGGAACAACAGCCCGCCAATTGGGATAACGACCTTCCACATTACGAAAAGAAATTTCGTAATCCTCGAAAGAGATTTCCGACCAATCGCTTCCTACTTTAATTGTTAGTTCTTCTTCAGATAACGGAATCAACCCTTTCAAAATAGATGCGATCTGTCGGCTGATGATTACCGAACAGGTCTCTGTGCAACATTGTTTTTTTCTCTTAAACAAACCAAGCCCATGTCCATTAGAAGAAACAAAGATGATTTCTCCCGGAGCCGTTTCAATAGATACGGAGTTCATAATAGGGCGCAGTTCGTCTGCAGCTGCAAAATTGATCACTTTGGAGATACCGTTATTGAATTCTTCCGCCGTAGTCCGGATTTCGTCAAGAATCTCTGTCTTTTTCTTTTGCGGGAAAGGCTTCGAATCATATCCAACGACCTCGAATTTACCTCCATAATATTTAATAAGAATCGATTTATTGTCCGGATTGATATAAATATCAAGAGGCTGCTCCGGCAATGTTTTCAGCCCATCAAGAATGGAGGCAGGAACACAGATTGAAAGATCTTCCTCTGCCATACATTCCAAACTGGCCGTAATCCTGCCTTCGTCATTGGCAGTCGTAATAAACAACCGTCCATCTTTTATTTCAAACAGGTAGTTGCATACTATCGGAGTCGTAGATTTCGACGGAATTATTCGAGAAAGTTGCTGCAATTTCGCAAGCAACATATTTTTTGAAACAGATATTGTCATTGTGCCTAATTTTATGGAAGGCACCAGGTAAGTGGTTATTTATCGGATATTTACAAGAAAGTTTAAGACAATATATATAAACACAAAAAGTTGGACCTCAAACTTTCGTTCAAAATCCAACTCGCTATTTCAACCGCAAATATAGAGGCTTTTTCTTAATCTACAAATTATTTCCGCCTTTTTTTATTTTTTCTTCAAAGACATACCTCAGTATCTTAATATTTAAACGATCAATGATACTAAAGTCTGTTTTTACATAACCAGCCGTCACCCGGAGCGGAGACGCATGATTTAAACATAACCCAACAACATCTAGCCCTGCTTCAAAAACAACCTGAGCTATTGTAGCCCAAGAATGCCGGAATGAATATGTAGAAACAGGAGGTAAACCACCCAATCTCACAATATCCTTTATTCCTCTATTCACGCAATCATTAAAAGTTTTATCCGAAGCATATATTTCATTGAAATTAAACAGCCAGTCCCCTCTTCCTTGATATTTAAGAAACAAAGGTTTTACTAAATCCGGAACCTCTATCTCAATATAGACCTCATCAGCTCTCCGCCCCTTTGTCTTCATTCTATTATAGCAGAGTTTTCCATCCTTATAACAACCTTTACCCAAATTGTAAAGATCCACCGTATTTATTCCAACCAGGCAAAACACCAACAATGATACATCTTTGGCGATATATGCTCTTGGTGGCATACCTCGCTTACTTGGTTTCAAAGAGGTAATATCAACATCAAAAAAACGCCTGAGAACATCTACCGGCAGCGCCTTCTTGTCTGCAATATTCTTAGGAGGTATCTTTACCACACGAAACGGATCATGCCTAATGCGCATCTCACCGGTATCGTAGTCATTAAATTTATCACATCCGGCCCTAAACATGGTTTTCACGCAATTCGGATAGGCATTCTTTTTCTGCCTGCTGTTTTTCATAGAAGAAATCCAATCCTTCAGAAAAAAGGACGTTATATCGGAAAAAGATATATTTGGGTTACCAAAGTAACTCTCCATACTCTTAAGAGCTAACAGATAGTTTTTCGCACTTCTTCCCCGGCCTTCATTCTCCATTTTCAAGATAAACTCTCGGCCAAAGTCAGAAAACGAAATAGAGTCCCGGTCATTCTTAAGAAAATTCATAACCCTCTCCAAACCCCATCCTTCCGTATTGACACGATTCAAACGATCCAAATAAGTTTCTATTTGGACATACACATCTTTAATGATATAAGGGTCTGTTATATCACCATTCCGAACAAACTTAGCTTTGCATACCTTATTTGTCTTGATATATCCTACTTGACGAAGGTGAGTTACCCTGATATAAATAGGATATGTATTATCTTTTCTTTTCCCCCTGACACAAACTTTGAAATAAGCCATCACTGTAAACTATTTGTAAACGGAGCCTTTTATTCTGGCAAGACTTCCATGTTAAACCAGCAATGTAAGGAGGTAAAAACTGGTCAAATAGTCCTAAGTCATTATATCTCAAACAGCCACAATAACCTTTTTAATAATCAGTTATGGGAGATTAGCATTACAAAGAATATGCTTCAGTTAACAATACTGTCTGACATAATCCACTGTTTAATTGAAAAATGAGAATTGAGAATTGAAAATGAGAAGATCCTGCTCATTTCAATTGACAACCCAAGCGCGAAGGTAGATATTTTCATTGGTTTTAGGAAGATTATTGTAACATTTTCCGTAATTTTGCGCATATATAATTATCAATTTTCAATTCATCCGTTGGAGGTACAAGATTTACTAAAACAATATGCCGCCCATCCGCAAGTGGCGGCATTAAATACCCTGTTAAAAAACAAAACGTCCCGCAATATATTTCTGAAAGGACTGAACGGTTCAGGGGCCGCAATGACAATAGCTTCTCTTTTTTCAAAAAGAAGAGGAAGTTATGTGTGTGTGTTGAATGACCTAGAGGATGCCGGCTACTTTTATCACGATCTGGTGCAACTCACAGGAGGTGACGGAATCTATTTCTTTCCTTCCGCTTACCGACGTGCTATCAAGTACGGACATGTGGATCCTGCCAACGAAATCCTGCGGACAGAAGTTCTCAGCACGCTGCAGGATCCGACTGCTCCCTTCATCATTGTCACCTATCCGGAAGCATTGGCGGAGAAAGTAATTTCACGGGAGGTCTTGAAAGAAAACACGCTGAAGATCAGTGTCAGCGAAAGGTTGGACAATATGTTTGTTTCTGACGTACTGGACGAATACGGCTTCGAGCAGGTAGATTATGTTTATGAACCAGGGCAGTATGCGATGCGCGGCAGTATCTTAGATGTGTTCTCGTTCTCGTATGAATTTCCCTATCGTATCGACTTCTTTGGAAACGAAGTAGAGACGATCCGTTCGTTCGATGTGGAAACACAGCTATCCAAAGAAAAACTGGACAGCATCTATATCGTGCCCGAAATGACAAAAGGAAACCGGACCAACTCATCCTTACTAGATTCATTGCCATCCGAGACACTGCTCGCTAGCAAAGACATGGCATGGGTAAAAGAACGTATCGGCAGTATCTGGAATGAAGAACCAATCATCGGGGACGAAGAATCGTTTGCCAACATCGAGCAACTGCGGGCCAAATTAATTACCGGAGAGGATTTTCTACATGCGGCACTTGGTTTCTGCCGGCTCCATTTTGGTACGCGGCCTATGGGAGTAGCCGATGCCACCCTGACTTTCTCAATGGAAGCACAACCGATTTATCATAAAAATTTCGATTTGGTAAGCGAGTCTTTCCATAAATATTTAGAAGACGGCTATACATTATATATACTGAGCGATGTAGAAAAGCAAGCAACCCGTATCAGGGCCATTTTTGAGGATCGGGGAGACGACATACCTTTTACCTCCGTCAACAAGACCATCCATGAAGGTTTTGCCGACGAGACCTTGCGTGTCTGCCTTTTCACGGATCACCAGTTGTTCGACCGCTTTCATAAATTCAACTTGAAAAGCGATAAAGCAAGAAGTGGAAAACTCTCTCTGTCGTTGAAGGAGTTGAACCAATTCACGACCGGCGATTATATCGTACATATCGATCATGGTATCGGACAATTCGGCGGGCTAGTCCGTACGGAAGTAAACGGAAAAATGCAGGAAGCCATCAGACTGATCTACCAGAACAACGACATTATATTCGTCAGCATTCACTCTCTCCATAAGCTATCCAAGTATAAAGGCAAGGACAGTGGGGAACCGCCCAAGCTGAGTAAACTCGGAACAGGAGCCTGGGAGAAGATGAAAGAACGCACCAAGTCAAAAGTAAAAGATATCGCCCGCGATTTGATTCTCCTCTACTCCAAACGAAAACAGGAAAAAGGTTTCGCTTACAGTCCAGACAGTTTCATGCAGCACGAACTGGAAGCCAGCTTTATCTACGAAGATACCCCTGACCAGATGAAAGCAACAGCCGATGTCAAAGCCGATATGGAGAACGACCGTCCGATGGACCGACTGATTTGCGGAGATGTAGGCTTCGGGAAAACGGAGGTAGCCATTCGTGCCGCTTTCAAAGCCGTTTCGGACAACAAGCAAGTTGCCGTGCTGGTCCCGACTACAGTATTAGCATTCCAGCACTATCAAACATTTTCCGAACGGTTGAAAGATTTTCCCTGCCGAATCGAATATATCAGCCGGGCACGTACGGCGAAAGAGATAAGGGAAACTTTGAAAGACTTGAAAGAAGGAAATATCAACATTATCATCGGCACCCATCGAATCGTCGGAAAAGATGTCACATTCAAAGATCTCGGTCTGCTGATTATCGACGAGGAACAGAAATTCGGCGTATCCGTCAAAGAGAAGCTACGCCAGCTGAAAGCCAACGTCGACACGCTCACCATGACCGCCACTCCGATTCCTCGTACCCTGCAATTCTCGTTGATGGGAGCCCGTGACTTGTCGAGCATCACGACTCCCCCACCCAACCGCTATCCGGTTCAAACAGAGGTAGAACGTTTTAACCCGGACATCATCCGAGAAGCCATCAATTTCGAGATGAGCCGTAACGGACAGGTTTTTTTCATCAACAATCGCATCCAAAATATTTATGAAATGGAAGCGCTTGTCAAACGTGAAGTGCCGGATGCCCGTATCGCTGTCGGTCACGGGCAGATGGAACCGGAGAAGCTGGAAAAGATCATTCTGGATTTCGTCAATTACGAATACGATGTACTGATCGCCACGAGCATTGTGGAGAGTGGCATCGACGTACCGAATGCAAATACGATCATCATCAATAATGCACAACAGTTCGGATTGTCCGATCTGCATCAACTACGCGGTCGTGTCGGGCGAAGTAACCGGAAAGCCTTCTGTTATCTCCTCTCTCCACCCTTGTCAAGTCTTACGCAGGAAGCACGCCGCCGTCTGCAGGCGATCGAGAATTTTTCAGAGTTGGGAAGCGGCATCCATATCGCCATGCAGGACCTTGACATCCGGGGTGCCGGTAATATGTTAGGTGCCGAACAAAGCGGTTTCATCGCCGACTTGGGCTACGAAACGTACCAGAAAATCCTGGAAGAAGCCGTTGACGAACTGAAAGCGGAAGAATTTGCCGACCTGTATTCCAACGCTACCGAAAATCGCCCCGACACCGGTAGCGAATATGTCCGTGAAACCTATATCGAAAGCGATTTGGAACTGATGTTCCCTCCGACCTACATCCCGAATGACTCCGAACGTGTCTCCCTCTATCGTGAACTGGACAAGATGGAGGAAGAGCGTGATATACTTGCTTTTACCGAGCGTCTGAAAGACCGTTTCGGAAAAGTGCCGAAAGAAGGGAAAGAACTGATCCGTGTCGTTCGCCTTCGCCGTATGGCAAAGACGTTAGGTATGGAAAAAGTAATTCTGAAAAAAGGACAGATGAGCATTTTTCTCGTCACTAATCCCGAAAGTCCTTACTACGAAAGCGAGGCCTTCGACAAGCTGCTCGGCTTCATCCAAAAGCATCCACGCGAATGCACGCTTCGCGAACAGAACGGAAAACGCAGTATCGTGATCAAGAATGTACCAACGGTAGAGGTGGCTTGTAATTACCTGGATGAAATCGGGAAAGTACAAATACAAAAATAAATAATATGAAGAAGACAATTATAGACCTTTTCGAAAATTCGGTAAAACAATATCCCGACAATCCCTTCCTGTGGGAAAAAACCAGGGATGCCTTCGAACCGACCACTTATAAAGAAGTTCAGCAACAAGTCTACGCTGCCGGTGCCGGACTGATAGCTCTCGGAGTGAAGAAGGGCGACAATATGGCGCTCCTTTCGGAAGGCCGTAATGCTTGGATCATCGGCGAACTGGCCATGTTCTATGCCGGCGCGACCAACGTCCCGCTTTCCATCAAGCTCGAAGAAGCGAACGACCTGCTGTTCCGTCTTGTGCATGCCGATGTGAAATATATCCTGGTTTCCGGCAACCAACTCAAAAAGATACGGGCTATCATGGATAAATTGCCTTTAGTCGAAAAAATAATTGTGATAGACGAACTGCCGGAATATAAAGAAAAAGAAATATCCTGGTCCGAAGTATTCCGGATGGGGAAAGAATATCTGGCATCTCATTCTCTGGAAGACTTCCTTGCTGTTGGACAATCCTTACAGAATAACGACTATGCGACGATTACCTATACCTCAGGCACGACGGCCGACCCGAAAGGTGTCATCCTGACGCACCGTAACTATACGGCGAACGTGGAGCAAGCCCTATCTTGTGTCGATATCGACGATACATGGCGCACATTAATAATCCTCCCACTCGACCATTGTTTCGCGCATGTGGTCGGTTTCTATATCTTCATGTCGAAAGGAGCATCCGTAGCAACAGTACAAGTCGGACGGACAGGGCTGGAAACATTAAAGAACATTCCGGTCAACATCAAAGAGTTCAAGCCCTACTTGATCCTGAGCGTCCCGGCACTGGCCAAGAATTTCAAAAAGAATATCGAACAAGGTATCCGTGCCCAGGGCAAGAATATAACCCGTTTGTTCGACTTTGCCCTCAAAGTGGCTTACATCTATAACGGAGACGGCAGAGAAGACAAGGGACGTGGTGTCCGATTCCTGCTGAAACCGCTCGTGAGCCTGTTCGACCACATGCTTTTCACGAAAGTCCGTGAAAACTTCGGCGGACAATTGAAGTTTTTCATCGGCGGTGGCGCACTGCTCGATAAAGACTTGCAAAAGTTCTACTACGCAATCGGACTTCCTATGTACCAAGGGTACGGACTAAGCGAAGCGACTCCCGTAATTTCCACCAACGGCCCGCACCGGCATACCTTCGGCAGCAGCGGTATGTTGGTCCGTCCGCTCGACCTGAAAATATGCGATGCCGACGGAAAAGAACTCCCGGCAGGCGAAAAAGGAGAGATCGTCATACGGGGCGAGAATGTGATGGCCGGCTACTGGAAGAACCCGGTATCAACTGCCGAAACCGTACGCGACGGGTGGCTCTACACTGGGGATATGGGATATATGGGGCATGACGGTCTGCTCTACGTCCTCGGACGTTTCAAAAGTCTGCTGATCGGTAGTGACGGGGAAAAATACAGTCCGGAAGGGATCGAGGAGGCACTCGTCGAACATTCTTCCTGCATCGACCAGCTGATCCTGTATAACAACCAGAGTCCCTATACCGTTGCCCTCGTCGTCCCTAACAAAGACCGGCTGAAGAAGCATCTGACGCACCAGTATCTTGATCTTTCATCCGATAAAGGACGCGAAGAGGCAATCCGGATCATCCAATCCCAGATAGACCGTTTCCGCAAGGGAGGCGACCTGTCCGCCCTTTTCCCCGATCGCTGGCTGCCTGCAGCTTTTGCTATCCTGCCGGAGCCTTTCACCGAACAGAACGGCATGGTCAACAGCACGATGAAGATCGTCCGCGGGAAAATAGAAAAAGCATATGCCTTTCGCATCAACCATCTCTACACACCGGAAGGAAAGAACCCGGTTAATGAAGAGAATAAAAAGGCATTAAATTGCTGAAAACACAAATTGCCATATCACTCCATTAAACTAAATAATTATTTATACTAAACACCTATGTTTTGAAAAGAGGATAGAATTATTAAAACGGAACCTCATTATTGCCGGGAGCCAAGAAATCGGTACCGGCCGGTGGTATGGGCGGCATTGTTTCCATCGGGCCTGAACTATTCATATTAGAGGAGAACTCGCGAACCGGAACATCTTCGTCCACATTCATGAACTTGGCGAACTCGCTCTTGAAACGAAGACGTACATCTCCGACCGCACCGTTACGATGCTTGGCGATAATAATCTCCGCCAGACCGATCAAGGAATTACCACGTTCGTCTTCCGTTATCTTATAATATTCAGGACGGTGGATAAAACAAACCATATCCGCATCCTGTTCGATAGCACCGGATTCACGCAAGTCGGCCAACTGCGGGCGTTTTCCTTCCGCTCCTTGACGTGCCTCGACACCACGGTTCAACTGAGACAAGGCAATGATCGGAATGTTCAGTTCCTTCGCCAATCCTTTCAACGACCGTGAAATAGTACTTACTTCCTGTTCACGGCTGCCGAAGCTCATACCGCTTGCATTCATCAACTGAAGGTAGTCGATAATGATGATCTTAATACCATGCTCACGCACCAGACGACGAGCCTTCGTACGCAGTTCGAATACCGAAAGACTCGGCGTATCGTCTACATAAATCGGTGCATCATACAATTCTTTTATCTTAAAGTCCAACTGTTCCCATTCATAGTTTTCCAAACGCCCGCTCTTGATCTTCTCGCCCGGAATCTCACATACGTTCACGATCAGACGGTTGACAAGCTGGACGTTACTCATTTCAAGAGAGAACAGAGCCACCGGCGTGTTATGGTTTACCGCCATATTCTTAGCCATCGAAAGGACAAAAGCCGTCTTACCCATCGCAGGACGGGCGGCAATGATGATAAGATCGGAATTTTGCCATCCGGACGTCATTTTGTCCAATCCTTCGAAACCGGTGCGCAGACCGCTCAACCCTTCTTTTTGATTGGCAGCCTTCTCAAGCATAACCATCGCTTCCTTGATGACAGGATTGATCTGGGTAACATCTTTCTTCACATTGCGCTGAGAAATCTCAAAGAGCTTTCCTTCCGCTTCCTGCATAAGGTCTTCCACATCGATCGACTCATCAAAAGCCTTGCCCTGTATCATAGCAGTGAAGGAGATCAACTCACGCGCCAGATATTTTTGGGCGATGATACGAGCATGATATTCGATATGGGCACTACTGGCAACCTTACTGGTCAGCTGGGAAATATAGAACGGGCCACCTACCTCTTCCAATTCGCCTCGCTTCTTCAGTTGCTCAGTGACGGTCAGCATATCCACCGGACGCTGGCTGATCGCCAGATCTACGATAGCTGCATAAATTTTCTCATGTGCCTTCTCATAGAAACTCTCCGGTTTCAATATTTCACTAACGATGGAGTAAGCATCCTTTTCAAGCATCAGAGCACCTAACACCGCCTCTTCCAACTCGCGGGCTTGTGGTTGCAAACGTCCCATATCGGGTACTACAACCGGTTTCTGCCTCCCTTTTCCTCCTGTATTTTTTCCTCTTTCTGCCATTTGTTCTAATTGTTATCGGGCATCAAATGTACTACTTTTTATCCGGTTCTCCGAACCTTGCAAAAGAGAAATACGATACTCCTTTGGAGTTTGCCGGGTTATACTTTCAAATTGCTTGATAAAGTATGGAACATTACCATAGCCTGATTCATCGGCTATTTGAGAGACACTCAAATTAGAATACGACAATAATATACAAGCATGTTCAACCCTCTTTTCCCTATCTAAATGTCAAAAGAACAGATCACATCGATTTGCCGAATCGGGAAGCATCCACCGCTTCATGTTGCTTTTTCTTATAACCGCCGAACTTCCAGACAAAAGAAACCGTTACACAACGTTGGTCGTCCAGTTTCCAGAGGCGGCTGTATTGGCCGGACTGGTTGATTTCCATCGTATGAGGCATATTGCTACGGAAGATGTTATTACATTTCAGAATCAGAGTAGCACGATCGTCGGCAAACTGCCATTTCAATGCAGAAGACACATCATAGAGATGACCGAGATCATAGATTCCCTGCACGGCTCCGGTAACGAAATAGCCATTCAAATCCAGCTTCAAATTCGGACGAGACTTGGAAAGGGTAAACGTATTATCCATCTTGAACTGCCCGGTGTATTTCTCATTATGGAAAGACAGATCATGAAAATGGTCCAACTTCTCCTGCATACGCTGACCGGACAAAGTCACTTGGCTGTTCCAGAACTCGCCGACCCGGAAAGGAACGATCACCCCTACACCGAATTGCAACTGGTAGTCCATGTTCTCATACCGGAAAACGTTTTTCAGTTCCGAGGTATTCTGATAAGGCAACTGGGCGAAATAATCGGGCACATAGTCACAAAAAGCCAGAATCGTATATTTCTGCTTCAGGATATAAATCAACTGCCCGCTATAAGAACGGTAAGGCTTCAGGGAAGGATTGCCCAAGATAACGGAATAAGAGTTGATCGGGCTTTCCTGCGGCGTCACATCCCAATAGGACGGATAGGTTTTGTCGCTGCTTATGTCCAATTGGATGATGTGCATCGGATTGACCGTATAGCTGAGTGTCGCATTCGGGAATAAGGTCCAATCATTCCAAAGTGTGGATTTCATCCCGTTAGAGGTATAATCCGATTTAAAGTATTCAACTTTCAGAGAAGCTGTTGCAGAGAAATGCGAACCGAAATCCTTGGACACCTCCAAGAAGGCATTTCCACTATACTCTTTCTGGCGGTTATTTTCAAGTTCATCAAGAGCCGATTCATAGCCGTTACCTTTATTATATAGATAATCGATATAAGTCTTCGAAGAGGTGAAACCGCCGTGGACACCGTAATTCAGTGCCCACCCGGTTTCAAAAGTGTGGCTATGGTTAATAAATAGTGCTCCTTGTGAAATATCCTGCTTGGAATTATTCTGCATATCCGTCACTGTCGTTTCATGGCTTTGATCGACAAATGTCTGGAAGCCGGGTGAATGATAACGCGTAAAATCCGCACCCGCCATCAGTCCGGAGTTACCGTCATATTGAATACGGACATTGTGCAACGCACTGTTTCCCTCTATGTATGTACGGCTCAGGCGTTCTTCCACCGGCTGTCCGGATTTCAATGCCTGGAAGGTTGTAACGGCCGTCCGCTCAAGATCGGATTTGCCGGCCGTAAGATAGTAGGCGGCAGAGAGCCTGTCGTCATTTTTGAAAGTATAGTCCATACCTAAACGCATCGTTCCATCTATGCCGCTCCGGGTGCCACGTCCCGATTGGTTGACCTCCGTTACCTGATCTTTCAGGGTATGGAGGGCCAGGATCTCCTCTCCCATATAGTTCCGTCCCTTAGCCCCATTGGCTAAGAAATCTATATTGAAACGAGATGTGGAGTAAAGCAAGTTGCCATGGACTTTCCCCTCCGCATAATGGCGCTGCAAATAATCGACACCGGTTTCTCCTTGCAAAGTATTCTTTTCGACAGTTTCCTTATCTAATACGACATTGATCATAGCTCCTTTGATATTATACTTGGCTGGTGCATTATACATGATCTCTACGTTACATACCCGCGAAGCAGGAATTGTCTTCAGCAAACCGACTAACTGATCGACCGACATCGTGGTCAACTGCCCATTGATCACAATGCTCGGACTGCCGGCTCCCAACAGTTGGACAGCATCGTCCGTACTGATCACACCGGGTATCTGTTTCACCACCTCGAACGCATTACTGACCGCCTTATCTTTCATCAATTGGGGCACGTCGTATCTCAAAGCGCCGTTTTCCACTTTGACCTGCGGACGTTCGGCTTTTACCACAACGCCTTCCAGTTCATAATCTTTTTCAGTCAGGCTTATCGTACCGGCATCAGCAGTCGAGATTTTTTTACAAACCGGCTCGTACAGCAGATGCTGGAACAACAAACGATAGTTCGGACCGGCTTCCTTGTTCAACATGAATGCCCCGAGACTATCCGTAACGACTGCATCTATATAAGTAGAATCCAATGTTTGCAACACGACAGCCACCCCGTCTACCGGTCGTTCTTCTTTATCGACCACTTTTCCATGAATCCAATTCTGCGCTTGTAACATCCCATTACCGGCAGTAAGTAAAACCAGAGAGTAATAAAGTATTCGTTTCATTTTCATTCGTTTTTCAATTGACACTGCAAAGGAAAAGCCTTCCGAGGAGAAACTGTGTTATCACTCGCTTACGGAGTGTTATTTAGTATTATCGCTGAGATAAGGAGCAATAAGACCGGTAGCTTATCCGATTACCGACCCCGTTTTGTCAGCCAAACTGAGGGAAACAGGAAAATGCGATAAACCTCAACTTCCGGAGAGTCTAATATTTACGAACAATGCCGAGCGCTCATTCTAAATATACTTAGAGCCTGTTTAAATTTTGCATTTGTTGGTTGTGAGAG
>ULSB01041234.1_pt1 | contig 13974 bp, 11 predicted proteins | sample 1955741 | NCBI WGS metagenome assembly ULSB01 (sample SAMEA4835691, study PRJEB28245) | human gut metagenome | biome: gut microbiome; material: fecal sample | place: Denmark | collected 2008
ACGATGCTGCAAATGTGAGGTCACTTCATATTATCTAATTCAAGCGAGGCTTTCAACCGTAATCAAGGGGCGCTCCGCCCCACGGGCTAACCTTGAACCTTCAAAAATCATACAAGACACAGCTCTGTGATTTATGGTATAATGTTTTAATTGAAAAGAATGCACCTCTTTGGCAAGTGGGAGAATGCGGATCCTATGAATCTGTATGTCCCGGCAGAGAGATAGACATGACATCACATAAGTAACCAAAGTTTTTGAATGGAGGCTATGATGAGAGAAGACAAATTTGGCAAGCAGGGGCTGACTTTTGATGACGTGCTGCTGATTCCGGCACATTCGGATGTCCTTCCGCGAGACGTAGATGTACGCACCCACCTGACACAGAATGTCACACTGAATATTCCGGTCATGAGCGCCGGCATGGATACCGTCACCGAAGCAGAAATGGCGATCGCCATGGCGCGTGAGGGCGGCATCGGTGTCATTCACAAGAATATGAGTATCGATGAACAGGCTAGAGAAGTGAAACTGGTCAAGCGTTCGGAACACGGCATCATCGTGGATCCGATCTACCTCGCTCCGGACAATACCCTGTCGGATGCGGATGAACTGATGAACAAATACCATATTTCCGGTGTGCCGATCACAGAGAATGGCAAACTGGTCGGCATCATTACGAACCGTGATATGCGTTTCGAGACGGATCTGTCCCGTCCGATCAGCGATATCATGACTTCCAAAGGGCTGATCACCGCTCCGGAACACACCACCATGGAAGAAGCGAAACGCATCCTGCAGGCGCACCGCATCGAAAAACTGCCGCTCGTGGACGATAACGGCCATCTGAAAGGCCTCATCACCATCCGTGATATCGAAAAGATGAGAAAATACCCAAATTCGAACAAAGACTCTGACGGCCGCCTGAAGGTGGCTGCTGCCATCGGTGTCACTTCGGACGTGGAAGACCGCGTCGAAGCGCTTCTCGATGCCAAAGCAGATGTCCTTGTCATCGATACCGCACATGGTCACAGCGAAGGCGTGTTGCAGACCATCCGCCGCCTGCGCAAGGCATTCCCGCATCTGGAACTCATCGCCGGCAATGTGGCGACCTATGATGCGACCAAGGCTCTGATCGAAGCTGGCGTTTCTGCTGTCAAAGTAGGCATCGGACCTGGCTCCATCTGCACGACCCGCGTCATTGCGGGTATCGGTGTGCCGCAGATCACAGCGATCTATGACTGCGCGAAGGCAGCCGAAGGCACCGGTATCCCGATCATCGCCGACGGCGGCATCCAGTACTCCGGTGATATCGCGAAGGCCTTGGGCGCGGGCGCGTCCTGCGTCATGCTCGGCAACCTCCTCGCAGGTACGGAAGAAGCTCCTGGCGAGATGATCATTTATCAGGGCAAGAATTACAAATCCTACCGCGGCATGGGCTCTCTGGGCGCTATGCAGGCCGGTAGCAAGGACAGATATTTCCAGCAGAATGCGAAGAAACTCGTACCGGAGGGTATCGAAGGCCGCATTCCTTACAAAGGACATGTCTCCGACGTCCTCTTCCAGCTCATCGGCGGTCTCCGTGCATCCATGGGCTACTGCGGTGCGAAGGACATCAAGGCCATGAATGAAGACACCCAGTTTATTCAGATTACCGGCGCAGGTCTGCGTGAAAGCCATCCGCATGATGTCAGCATCACCAAGGAAGCACCGAACTACAGCGTAAAATGATAGATATAGAAAAATCCTCGCACAATGTGATGGACGTCACGGTCTATGCACTCACCATGCAGGAAGTCCTCCGGTGGGCGAAAGAAGGGATCGAGGATGAAAAGCCCCGACTCATTGCTACAGCCAATGCAGAAATGATCATGCAGGCGCAGGAAGACAAGGAGCTCGGGCACATCCTGAATCATGCCGATCTCGTCGTTCCAGACGGTGCCGGCGTGCTCTGGGCGGGAGAAACGCTCGGCACTCCCTTCCCGGAACGCGTGACAGGAGCCGACCTCTCTGTCGAGCTTCTGAAAATCGCATCCGAAGAAGGCTGGCCCGTCTATTTCTTAGGCGGTGCTCCCGGCGTCGCCCAGAAAGCCGCTGACCGTTTCCAAAAGGAGCATGGAAAAATCCAGCTCGTGGGCTGCCATGACGGCTACTTCGACGAGGAAGAAGAAAAGAAAATCATCAAAGACATCCAGAAAAGCGGAGCTAAGCTCCTCCTGGTAGGCCTCGGCGTCCCGAAGCAGGAGAAATGGCTCTATCGTCATAAGGACGAGCTCGGATCCGTGCTGGCTATGGGTATCGGCGGCGTCTTCGATGTCATGAGTGGAAATCTGAAACGCGCCCCGCTCTGGATGCAGAAGAACCGTCTTGAATGGGCGTATCGTCTCTACCTGCAGCCCTCCCGCATCGGGCGCATGATGGCCATCCCGAAATTCATGATAGCCGTCAAGAAGTGGAAGAGGGAGAGAAAGTAATGAGGGATTAGGGATTAGAAATCTCAAGTGACTAGTGACTAGGGATTAGTAGCTAGGGATTAGGTTTGCGATACGAGAAAACCGCTAGTTTCAAACCTCCGCGGCGCTTCCATGGCTTTATGCGCCGCACCACCATTTCTCATTTCTCATTTCTCATTGCTCATTCAATCGAGGCTTTCAAACGTAATCAAGGGGCGGCACGCCCCACGGGGCTAACCCTGAACCCTGAACCTTTAACCCTTAACCCTTAAACCTTAAACCCAACATATTCATTTAGGAGTCAGTGATGCTGAAAAAACCAATCATTCTGCCGGAAGGATACCCTTTTATCATCGTGGCACTCCTTCTTGGCGTGGTCGGACTCTGGATGAAATGGTACTATGCCGCTGTCGTGCCTTTTGTGCTTGCGGTATACTTCACCTATTTCTTCCGCTGCCCTCCCAGAAATGATAAAATCACTCCGGGCGATGATGTCCTCGTCTCTCCGGCGGACGGCACCGTCGTGGACGTGTGCCACGACGCGAAGGAAGATATGTTTCTGGGACAGACCTGTCATAAAATTACCATTTTCCTTTCCATCTTCGACGTGCACTGCAACCGCAGCCCGATGGAAGGGAAGATCACCTATCAGTCCTATACACAGGGCAAATTCCTGCCTGCGTATGAGGAAGGGGTGGGCTTTGAAAATGAACGCGGCGCCATCGGGATCACGGGCAAGAACCGATCCATCCTGGTCATCCTCATCGCGGGGATTCTGGCACGACGCGTCGTTTCCTGGAAAAATCTGGGAGACAGCCTGAAAAAAGGCGAACTCTACGGCATGATCAAATTCGGCTCCTGCACGGAGCTCTACATCCCGGGAGACTGTGAGATCTGCGTCAAAAAAGGCGACAAAGTACGCGGCGGCCTGACCGTCGTAGGGAGGCTGAAATAAGTTGAATAAATCTTGGATTGCCAATGGAGTCACAGCAGCCAATGCATTCTTTGGCGGCTTATCCATAATGATGTCTATCGAAGGTCACTACGACCTCGCAGCGATTTTCATACTGATCGCGATGGTGGCCGATGCACTGGACGGGAGAGTCGCCCGTGCGCTGCACACCGCCGGCCCCATGGGTGTCGAGCTCGACTCCCTTTCCGATGATATTTCCTTCGGCATCGCAGCCGGCGCGCTCATCTACTCCTACCAGCTCTATGAGCTTGGCTGGATCGGCATCATTCCCTGTGCGCTCCTCGGTACCTTCTGTGCCTTCCGTCTGGCGCGCTTCAATGTGAAAGTCACATCTGTTCATGGCTACTTCGAAGGACTGCCCTGCCCGACGACCGGCGTCATCATTTCCGCTTACGTGCTCTCCGGCGCAAAAGTCTGGAACTGGCTCATCGTCCTCTGGGTGCTCCTGCTCGCCTTCCTCATGGTGAGTGAGATCCACTATCCGGATAACAAAGGCGCAAGCGCAGACCAGCTGCATCTGCCCGCCGTTCTTACCTGCCTTGCCTTCTTCGTCATCGCGACCATCTTCTACTGGCCGATCTGGGCGGCTGCCATCTGCGCTGCCTACATCCTCTTCGGTATGATGAATACCTACCTCAACCGTAGAAAAGGCAAACGCAAAGCCATCAGAAGAAAACAGAAAAGAGTACCTGAGGACATCGAACAATGAATCACTACCTCGATATAATCATGTTTCCGATACAGATCATCGTCGGGATTTTTACCATCTACTACACGGTGATCGCGTTATTCGGCATGTGGCATCGAAAAGAAACGAATCCGGCTGCCCCAAAGAGCCGCTTCGCCATCGTCGTACCGGCGCATAACGAAGCCATGGTCCTGGGAGACCTGCTGGACAACCTTCGCATCCTGAAATATCCGAAAGAACTCTATGACGTCTTCGTCATCGCAGACAACTGCACCGACAATACCGCCGATATCGCGCGCGCCCATGGCGCCCACGTCTTCGAAAGAGAAAATAAGGAACTCGTCGGCAAAGGCTATGCCATGGACTGGGTCTTCCCGAAGATCTTTGCCTTGGATAAGAAATATGACGCCTTCTGCGTCTTCGACTCCGACAACCTCGTCCATCTGGATTTCCTCGCCGTCATGAACAACCGCCTTCTCAAAGGACAGAAAGTCCTGCAGGGCTACCTCTCTGCGAAGAATCCGACCGACACCTGGGTCTCGGGTACCTTCGCCATCGCCTTCTGGACCATCAACCACCTCTGGCATCTTGGCAAGTACAATATGGGACTCTCTTCCTGTCTCGGCGGCACCGGCATGTGCATCGCTGCCGATATAGTCAAGAAATACGGCTGGGGCTGTGACTGCCTCACCGAAGACATGGAATTTGCCATGAAATGCCTCTCTCATGGCATCCGTACCTGCTGGGTACATGACGCCATCATTTACGATGAGAAGCCACTCTCCTTCATGGCCTCCTGCCGCCAGAGAAAACGCTGGGCGCAGGGCCAGTTCGACTGCTCCGAGCGCTACATCCCGATCCTCTGGAAAGAAGGATGGAAACGCCACAGCATCGTCATCTTAGACGGCATCATGCAGCTTTTGCAGAACTACTTCCTCCTCGTCTCCACCTTCTACCTTCTGATGACCTACATCAATATGTTCTACCCCTGCTTCACGGTCATCCTCTATAACGATGTACTGGTGCCTCACCAGTTCTGGGCGATCCTTGGCTTCATCCAGTCCGTCGTCCCATTGATCGTCCTCCTGCAGATCAAGGTGCCATGGAAGATCTACCTCTACTGGCTCATCTACCCCGTCTTCATGTACTCATGGATCCCCGTCACCATCCTTGGATGGAAGGATCGCCATGAGAAAGGCTGGGTACATACCATTCACACCAGAAGCATGCACTTCGAGCAGGCCAGCCTCACCAGAAAGAAAGAAATCGACTCCTGATAGCCAAAGAACCACGGCACGCGCCGTGGTTCTTTTTTGTTTGGTGGTGACTAGTGACTGGTGACTAGTGACTGGTGACTGGTGACTTATGACTAGGGATTCACCGTCATTCTGCGCGGACGAAAACGGCGTATGTGCGATAGCCGCATGCGGAACAAACGTTGAAGGATCTTGCGATGAATATGGCTTGCTGCCTGATTGATGAAAAAATCGCGAAAATATGCAAAATCAGCATCTGAAAACTTTGGAAAATATGCAATTTAACAGAAATAAAACTATGACGCCTTTTTTATAAATGACGGAGATCACTGTTTCCCTTCCATTCTTTTTATTCAAAACCGTGTAAAGTCCAAAACTTCCACGATAGTATTTTATGGAGAGAGGAAAATCCTCCCGGGAGCCGAAAGCTCCTCCACACTCCTACGTGCACACACCTATAGGAAAGGAGAGCGGAGAGGGCTGGCGGCGGATCCGATTTCCCTCCTCCCGCCGGACAGCGTAAGCCATACAAATACATAAAGACGCAGCAAGCAAAGAAAGATCTCATGCAGGATTCGCCTCCATGGATACTTAAGAAAGTTTGCTGCGCCTTTGTGATGCAAAAATGCCCTTTGCCCGTCAAGGGCATTTTCGCATTTCTCATAATGGCCTGTGATTTTTTTACCCCATCATTTCACAAATTGACATTTCATGTCTAACCCGCGCGCTATACTATACACAAGGGAGGGATCTTGATGTATCGAAAGAGAAAAGAAAAAACGAATTGGAAAATGCAGAATGTGAATCCGCAGGGGAAAGACTGCAATGACTGCGTCTTTCGGGCTATTGCCGGAGGCACGGGGATTTCATGGAAAGATACCTTCGCCGGACTGTGCCAGACCGGTCTTTCCCTGCATGCCATGCCGGACTATCCGATCATCTTCCGCAAATATCTGAAGGAAATCAGAGTCTGCTACGTGTATAAGTCCGCCCAAGCGCACGCCCATACCGAGGACGAAGCCAGCACGGCAGACATGACCGCGGGAGAATTTATCCAGCAGCATCCGAAAGGAAACTACGTCCTCTGCCTTTGTTGGCATGTCACCTGTGCGCGGGATGGTTTCCTCTATGACACATGGGACGCGAGCCGCGAAAAACTGCTCGAAGCGTGGGAGATCCCGCCGGACATCGCGCCCGCGCCGCGCCCCTCCGCCCCATGGCTCTACGAAAGAAGCGAGCGCCGCCTCGCTCCTTTGGAAGACATCGACGTCGCCGCGGGCCAGACATTTCTTTTTAGAAATCCAAGTCCCGTAAACCGCGGGACTCAGGACAGCTTCGTCCGTGCCATCGCCCTCGCCGAAGGCAGGACATGGGAAGAGGCTTATCAGGATCTCTGCCGCCAGGCCCTCGCCCAGTGTGACAATCCGCAGGCCACCTCCGTCGCGGCCTCCTACCTCAGCCGCTATGCCGTCAAAGGACAGATGCTTGTGAAAGATTTCCTGACCTCGCATTCCTCGGCTGCATGGGTGCTCCAGCTCGGCGAAGGCTGGGCAACAGCGGTGGTGGATGGCGTGCTGATGGATACGAGAAATTATATCAATAAGCCGATCGAGGTCGCATGGCGACTGCGTTGAGCGGCGAATTTCAAACCCACTCCGTTTTTTTCGGAGTGGGTTTTTATTATTCCTTATATCCCAAGTCTGAGCCAGCGCGGCATCCATACAGAAATCCACTTGGGTACTGCAGAAACGAATCACCGGTTCTACAGCTATCGCATGAAACGGCAGGGGCGGAGCTGGTCCAGCGAAGGAATGGAGTGCATGGTCTGGGTACTGACCGCCCGGAAGAATAAGATGCTTAGGCAAGCCCTCTTGTACCATGCTAATGGGAAGAGCTGCAAAAAGATGGATAGAGCCATGCACAAAGCCGTGGTGCAGGCAGAGCGCAGAATGAGAAACTATAGGCCAGGATGCCTGGAAGGGCGTATAGGCGTTTATGGAGCTTCTTCTTCCTCCATGGGAAGACTTGCCAGAGCGATACAGAAATACTGATTAAACCGAAGCCACGGAGATAGTAATTATCGACAGTCAAATGAATTACCGAGGAAAACTTGACACTTACAATTCTTTATTAATGTCTTGCGGGGGGGGAAAAACTAATGTGCTATAATTTTATCGATGTTATTCACAAGAAAAATACTAACATCTTTTAGTCGTCAATTTATTCTTTATTGTATTATGGGGGACCTAATGAAAACACAACAAAAACAACTTCTAGCTAAATTAATTACTTTTAGTATGATGTGCATGGTGCCGGTAAGCACTAATGCAGCTGGCGTCAGTGCAATTACGAGTGGAGGTGTTATAGATGCTCTTGACGTTAATGTAACAGGGTATGATAGTGATGATAACGGCATACTGTTATCTGGTAGTAATAACCTGGTGGTAAACAACGGCGGCACTATTCGCGTTAATACTGTTGCCAATGCCAGTGGTATCACAGCAGCTGACAGTTTTTCAGGTGCTACGAATGTAACTGTTAATGGCGCAAAGTTTACTATTGATGTGGGCTATGCCAAACAGGGAGCCAGTGCAGTTGGTGTCTGGAGCCAGACCATGAGAAATCAGGTTGGTGATGGCAGCCAACCGCAGCCGGAATATCAAGGCGGTAAGGTAACTCTTAATGCTTTGGAAAATAAAATTAATGTTACCAGTCATCAGGTAGGTTATGGCTTATTATCCGGCAGTGATTTTGGTGGCAACAGTAATCAAGGCGGCAATATTATCTGCAATGGTAAGTTGGACATAGATGTTAACGTCCTGACTCCTGACGGAAAAAATTCTGATAGCAATTATCTTAACAGAGCCATGGGTGTTGTTGCTTATGGCGGTAATGCCTATATCAATAATGATGCTAATATTCATATCAAATCTCAAGCAAATGGTGGTGACGGTAAAGACGTGGCCGGTTTATATACCGGCTATGATGGTCACATTAATGGCAGCGCTGACAGTACTATTAATATACATGCAGAGGGTATTGGTAAGGTTACCGGTATCACCAACGGCACTTATGATTTTTTTGCCCAATACTATAATGTAAACTACACCCCGTCTACTATTAATTTGCGCGGAACAACTAACATTTTTTTGGATGGAAAACGTAATTATGGTATCTGCTCTGATATTAAATCAACCTTTGAAGCAAGTACCGTAACTATCAACTTTACCAATGACAGCAAAAATCTTACCTCCGTCGGAATAAAAGCAACTGATGAGGGTAAAATTAAAATTGATAACCTTTTCGTTGGAACAGACGCAACTGCATTGAACCAGGCAGATAAAATAACTGCATTACAGACAGGCAGACTATATTCTGGTTCCTATAATATAAACAGAAATCCGCAAATCAATGTCAATACTAATGAGCAAGGCACAGTACAAATTAACGGTTCTATTAAGAATAACTCAAGCGGAACCATTGACTTACGTTTGACTAATGCAAATTCTTATCTTTATTCCAATTTTTATTTAGAAACAGACTGGGATGGGAATCCAGAGGCAACAACCAATTTAACATTGAAAAATGGTGCAGTTTGGAAAAATTTCAGTGCTTATGGTTGGATGGACAGCAATCTTACTAACTTCACATTAGATAACCATGCTCGTTTGGACATGACGTATAACGAATACAGTAGTAACAAGCTTTTCCAAGATATCTACATCAACAATAACATGTCCGGTACAAACGCTACCATTAACATGGACATCGACGCAGGCACTAATACCAACAACAGCGACCGCCTGTACATCGCAGGCACTCACACCGGCAACCATTACATTACGCTTAACAACGTTAATGCAGATGGCAATACTGCCGGCGCTGCCGGTACGGTTCTCGTAAGCGTAAAGGACGAACAGGGCAAGTTCCTGGCCAACGATAAGGAGAGTTCTCTTTATTGGTATAAATACACGCTGGATCATCAGGATAGTACTACAGACGGCTATAAGACCGACTGGTACTTGAAAAGGGTAGAGATAATCCCTGCTTATCCACTTAACCCTGCAAATCCCAGGCCGACAACCAGCGTAGACGCAGTAGATGCAACCCAAAGACTGGCTTTTGCCAACTGGGTGGAGGACGACAAGCTTATGCAGCGTATGGGCGACCTGCGCCACGAAACCAATAATGAGGAAGGCGTTTGGGTGCGTGTCAAAGGTGGCAAATACAGCGGCGATGGCTTCAGCAACCGTCACACCATGTACCAGCTTGGCTATGACGATGTTGTAAAAAATACTGATAAGCTGAAACGTTATCAGGGCGTGGCTTTTTCCTACGATGACGGCAAGAACAGCTTCAACCGCGGCAGTGGCAAGCTGAAAGCCAAATCTATCGGCTTCTACAGCACGGATATACGCAATAAAGGGCATTATCTGGACTTAGCGCTTAAGATTTATGATGCAGACAGTGATTTCACTGTGTTTGATACCGAAGGCAAGAAGATTACCGGTGCGTTTGACAACACTGGTATCAGCTTGAGTGCGGAATATGGTCGTAAGAAGTATCTTGACGAGCATTGGTCTATCGAACCGCAGGCACAGCTGACCTTGGGTTATTTGGGCGGTGCAAGATATACCACCAGCAATGGCATCCACGTAAGCCAAAGCGATCCCAACAGCGTTTTGGGACGTATCGGCTGCAACTTTATGTATGACATGGACGAAAAGAATACTGTCTACCTGAAGGCCAACTGGCTGCATCAATTTGCCGGTAATTACGGTGTAACCTTGACTAACGGCAATGACAGCCTGCGTATTGATAACCATGACCATGACACCTGGTTCGAATACGGCTTTGGCTTTGCCTGCATGACCGGCAAGAACAACCACCTGTATGCAGACGTAGAGCGTTCTACCGGAGGCAGCCTGCGTAAGAACTGGCAGTGGAATGCCGGTATGTTCTGGACGTTCTAAGCTGATGTAAACTGGCCTTTAATATCTATAATATCATTTAATAAATAGTGAAGGAAAATGCGTAACAGATTTTCATATCTGTTGCGTATTTTTTACGTGAAAATTATCCAAAGATATAATTTTTAAAAGTTTACTTGTACCCATCTGAACCTTAACCATTAAAATCTCTTCAACTAAGTGTAATAAATGTATTGTGTTCAAGATTCTGTAAAAAATTACACCGATTGTAGCGCGTTCCTAGATAAGAGTTTGACTGGGTTGTTGGTTTGTAAAACATATGTTGCACCGTACTTGATGAAATCATGGAGTGTATCTTTTGGAAATTTCCATCCAAGTGGTAGCATTGGGAAGCGATTATAATCTCGATAATTATCTCTTTGAGTTGTTTTCTGAAATCTTCAAAAGAGAAGAAACAATGCGTGGCATAAAATCATTCGTTATAGCCTTCCTAAAATAGCTCGCTATTCATTGCTATGCATAAAAATTTAAGAGTAAAATCTGACAATGATTTAATCAGCGTTTCCTTAAGATTTGCGCCAATCTATCTTGCGTACGAGACAGAAAAGGGGTAATATTGTCTTATGGATGAGACAATATTACCCCTTTTCTGTTCTATGAAGGAGACAATATGAATAAAAGAGTGATACAGGAAGTGCTGGCAGACCAGTGGGAGGCGGTACAGGAGCAGGGGTTTCTTACTCGTGCTTTCGACTGGGAGGAGAATCTAAACTACTGCCTTGTAGGTATTCGAAGGGCAGGGAAATCCTATCTTCTGATCCAGCGTATCCACGAGCTGCTGAAAGAAGGTGTCTCGGAGGACCATATTCTCTATGTGAATTTCGAAGACGAACGATTGCTGGAGATGACGGCGGGGGATCTGCACCTGCTTTTGGAGGTGCAGGCAGAGTTTGCGGAAGATCACAAGGTGACGCATGTTTTCTTAGATGAGCTGCAGAATGTGACGGGCTGGGAGAAGTTTGTCCGGCGGCTGGCAGACAGCAAGTACCATGTGTACGTGACAGGGAGCAATGCGAAGATGCTGAGCCGGGAGATCGCAATGACGCTGGGCGGGCGTTTCATGATGCGTGTGGTGTATCCGTATGATTTCTCGGAGTACCTTATGGCGCTGGGGATCGATGGGAGCCCGCGAAAGCAGCTGACGATGAAGGGGAAGGCGGCGATTTCCAGTGCTTTTGATGCGTATCTCGAAAACGGCGCGTTTCCGGAATTGATTGATGTGCATTCGAAGCGGATGTATCTGAATAACATTTACCAGGCGATCTATCTCGGGGATATCATCGCTAGGAATGGGATAGGGAATGAGTTCGCCGTCCGTCTGCTCTTGAAGAAGATCGCGGAGTCGGTGTGGCATCCGCTTTCGTACAGCCGTCTCACGCGGATCGTGACGGGGAGTGGTCTTGCTATCGGCAAGATGACGGTGATCAAGTATGTGTCGTATATGCAGGATTCGTACCTGATTTTTTCTATCCAGAATATTATGGGGAAGCTGGTGGATCGAGAGACGACGCCGAAGTATTATTTCATGGATACGGGGTTGCTGCAGCTCTTGGTGCTGGATGGCGTGACAGCGGCTTTGGAGAATCTGGCGGCCATCGAGCTGGTACGGCGCTACGGGATGGATCAAGTGTACTATTATGAAAGAAATATAGAGGTGGATTTCTACATCCCTGAGAAGAAGATGGCGGTGCAGGTCTGCTATTTTCTACATCAGTCCGCAGAGACGCTGGAGCGGGAAGTGGGTGGTCTTTTGAAATTGAATGATTTCATGAAGGGGCAGTCGCTTTATATCCTGACGTACAGTGAGGAAGAGGAAATCGAGCGGGACGGGGTTACTATCCATGTGCTCCCGATGTGGAAGTGGCTGCTGGCGAAAGAGTCGTAAGGAAAGAAGGCAGAAGAAATGGGTTTTCGTTTTCAGCGGCGGATCAAGATCATTCCGGGAGTGACGCTGAATGTCGGGAAGCGCGGGGTCTCGACGTCGATCGGGCGGTGCGGGGCGCATATCACGTTCGGACAGAATGGTGTCCGGACGACGGTGGGGATCCCGGGGACGGGGATCTCTTATACGTCGCTTTCAAAGCCTTCGCAGGCGCCGGAGGCGGGGAGCCGGGAGGCGTCGTGGCCGCATCTTTCGAAGTGCCTGTACTGCGGGCATGGGATGCGGAAGCGCTGGGACCGATGTCCGGCGTGTCATCAGGTGCTGGAGCAGCCGCTGCCGGAGGATGCGGTGCGTTGCCGAGGGTGCGGGCGGGTGTATGAGGGGAATATGCTCCGTTTCTGCCCGGCGTGTGGGTGCCGGCTTTTGGATACGCCGGTGGAAATCCTGCCTGAGTTGACGGCGGAGGAGCGCGCAGTATGCGGCGGGGCACTGCGAGGTGTGTCCGCATTGCCGTGGTCCGGTGCCGGATGTCGCTGGGCTGAAGTATTGCCCGCATTGCGGCTTCGAGGTCTCGACAAAGAAGAATCGGCAGGCGTTCTGGGGGAAGTTCTTCTATTGTCTCTTTGTGGCGATCTTGATGATAGGTCTTTTCGTCATGATGTAGCATGGAAAAAGTCCGATTCTTGCTTTGTTGGTTTGCCCGTGGGGCGTGCCATCCTTTGATTCCGTTTGAAAGTCTCGCTTGAATTAGAAATGAGAAATGCGAAATGGTGGTGCGGCGCATAAAAATATAGAAGCGCCGCGAAGTATAAATAATGGCGATGCACGAAGATGGTATTTAGTCACCAGTCACTAGGCACTCCTAATCCCTAATCCCTAATCCCTAGCCACTTCTCCCTGCTTTCGGCTTTTTCTTGTGTCTTGGCGGGTGAGTCTCCGCCTCTTATTATCTCCGTGTAGCTCTCTTGAAAAGATGGTAAATGAAACCCTAGAACTTATTATACGTGAAAGAGAACCGGTGAGAGATATGAGACAGAAGGGGAACAACTTTGTAGAGTATGCCCTCATGCTGGCCATGGTGGTCGGGATCGGATGGGGCGTTTTGGGGTCTTACGGAGACGGGATCCCTAGGATCTTTGGCTCCGCCGCAGAGCTTTTTCAAGCGGGAGGCAAAAGTGATGAGGATGGAAAGCCGAATACGGAGCAGAAGGTCTATGACCGTCATATGAAGTGGCTGCAGGATACGCTTCTTGCACTTACCCCAAAAGAGACGGGCGCTGGGTTCAAGTCATTTGTCGACTCTATGGGCGGAACGAATGGAGACTATTTCGATAAAAGAAAAGACCCGGAGTTTACGAAACCGAATGGGCTGATCGATAGTGACAGTAAGTCGATATTTGTGAGACAGATCGATTCCAGTGCGCTCGAAAGTGACAGCTGGGCGATGGTCGGTTATAAGGAAAATGGAAAGCTGTACTATGCGATTTCCATTTACAGTCCGGATAAGAATGGTGGGAAGACATTGGCCGAGCAGCCGGTGGGGACGAAGGTCACGACGGATGTGTATCGGGTGGATCCTGCTACGAATGAGATCCGGCGTCTGGAGAATAATCGCTTGATGCAGGTGACAGAGAACACAAAGAATGGACCTAAGTATCATGTCCTTCGTGATCTGAAATGAGAAGTACAGAGAGAAAGGGGCTGTGAAGAAATGAGGATTCATTTCTTCACAGC
>ULSB01051611.1_pt1 | contig 13496 bp, 10 predicted proteins | sample 1955741 | NCBI WGS metagenome assembly ULSB01 (sample SAMEA4835691, study PRJEB28245) | human gut metagenome | biome: gut microbiome; material: fecal sample | place: Denmark | collected 2008
ATCTCAGCACCCGGATAAACCGTGGTTGCTTCGCACAGGATACGGTAGTTCGTGCCTGCCCTATGTGGTCATGCGAAAGCCGGAGCCCATTGACACGACCACCCTGAACTACAATTGGCAGACCTGGGAAACAAACGCCTTCAGTGTTTACACCAAGGAGATCTGCCAGCTGACCACCCGCTACGGGAGGAAGAACTGGGAGTGACTGTACTAACTGAGCATCTTTCTACGCAATGTCTGTTGTTCTGATCAATCTAACTCCAGATCCTCAAAGCCGGTGACTGTTTCAAACCGACGGGTGCGCACCTCCATCATCTCGCTGATGAGTTCGGCGGGAAGGGCGAGTGCTCCGGCCATCCGAAGCAGAGTGCTGACATCAGATGTGGTGAGCAGGTCTGTGCGGCAGAGGAAGCGGAACAGCTCTGCGTAAGCCTGTTGAGGCGGGCAGGGCATGAACTGCACGGCATGGTCAAAATACTGTACCAAAACGGAGCAGTACCACTGGCGGTCGGCGGGGGAAAGCCCTGCAGAGGCTTCCAGCCGAGCCAGTGCCATACGGGCCGAGAAATCCAGCCGGAACGCGTTCCGGGCCAGTTGGTCAAAGTAGGGAATCGGCTGGGTGAAGAACAGCACCGGTACCCGCAGGATGGCTCCGAATTTGGCATCGCCTGCCAGAATTTTATCCCGGGCCACGGGTAGACCCAGCCGCGCCACCACATGGCCGGAAACATCGGCCTTTTCCAGCCAGAGCAGTGCGGCAGTGTGGTCAAATGCAGACACAGCCACAGTGACAGTACGGCTCCAATTTTCACACCCAGCATCCCGGGCGGTCAGGGTCGCCAGACCGGAACTGTTGAAGCTGTGAGCGCCCAGCATTTTAAGCTGTGGAGGCAGCGTCAGCTGTTTCAGGGCATGACACCCGGCAAACGTGCCCACATCCGGCATGACCTGATCCGTGGGGCGGGGCAGATAGCCCAGAGCCTGCAGCTGCTCCGGCAGATGGACGCTGATAAGGCGGCTGCAGTCACCGAATACACCGGCAGGCAGGGCGGAAATGGCATCCGGCAGGGTGATGGAAGTCAGATTTGTGCAGTGGTAGAACGCGTAGGGACCAATGTGAGTGATGCTGTCCGGCAGTGTGACGGAAGTCGGCCCGCCTTCGTCCAGCGTTTCGGTGGTGACTGCGCGGCCCATTCGCATACAAAATATGCTGAAACTGATAGGCGATTGCCCGAACTGCGCAAAGCAGCTCTCATCCAGATGGCTGGCAGCAAAGGCGGTAGCGGCAATGGCGGTGACAGTGCGGCCTTCTACAGTGTCGGGTACCACAGCAGGCCGTGCCAGCCGGGGCCAGCGCACCAGCGCCAGAGAGCCGTCCGGCAGAGGGGCAAAATCGGCTGTCAGGGGCAGGGCATCGGTGTCGGTCTCTTCGTTCAGATGGCCGAGCCGTGCAAACTCTGCGCTCATGTCGGGAGCATCGCCGTCCCAATCATCCTCGTCATCCTCCTCCTGCAAGAGAGTTGCCAGCGCGGCTCCGGGCAGGGAGGAGGCCTTTTTTGTTTCCGGGGCGGGGGGTGTCCAGCGGCTGCCCAGCATTCCGGCGTTGGTTACTTCAAATTGCAGCAGTTCCATTTTACACCAGTCCTGTCAGATCGATCTGGTGCAGCAACTGCTCCGACTGCCGGTGCAGCAGCAGATCCCGGCTGGCTGCAAAGTAATCGGTGCTGAGAAACTGCCCCAGAAATGCGGTGGCTACGGGGGCTACGGTCAGATCGTTTACCGCCATGCTCAGCTCCGTTCCCTTACCGAAGGCTTCCTGTAAAAAACGGAGCAGATCGCCAAGCTTCTTCTGCGTTTCAGCGACCTCAGCCTGCAGGTCGGCGACCGAGCGCTGATAGCAGGCCTTGAGGGCGGAAAAAGGGGTGGAGCCGGAAAGCTTTCCGTGCCATTGGGCAGTCAGCGACAGCAGATCGAGATAGACTTTCTGCCGGGCAGAGGGGGCTTTGTTGGCTTCGGCGCGCCAGTTGTCCTCCAGCCCGGCGAGGGCGGTCAGGGCATCGCCGGGAACATCCAGCGTCCCGCGCTGGGCTTTGAGGGCGGCTACGATAAGGCGCAGCGCATCGTGGCGCAGGGTGCAGCGTTCCATCTGCAGGAACACGGCTTCCAGCAGCAGGCTGACAAGGCTCATCCGCTCGTCCATCTTGGCGCTGCGTGCCTGCGTGAGGACATCCTCATCCCACACACCCTGCAGGATGGCATCAATATTGTAGGCCTGACGATATTTCTGATAGAGTTCGTAGTAGATGGCAAAATCCCGGGCGACCTGCTTGTTTTGCAGATACTGGGTAGTCAGCTCCTCGCTGACTGCAAGGCCCAGCTCTTCGTGATACTGCAGGATCTCGGAAAGGTCCTCCCAGGCACGGGGCGTTACCACGGTCAGACCGTCCACAGTGGTCTCGACCTTGTAAAAATCTTCGGGACGGATATCCAGATAGCTGATGACGCTGCGGCTGACACCGTGTTCCAGCGCGTAGGCCTTCCATGCTTCATAGCTTGGCTCAACTTCGATCACCTTCAGGCGGTCACGGGTGGCAGCGTCGAACTCCCGGACGCTTTTGTTGAAGCGGGGCGGGTTGCCGGCGGTGACCACCACCCAGCCCTCGGGGATCTGATGCCCACCAAAGACTTTGTATTGCAGGAACAGCAGCATGGCAGGGGAGAGTGTCTCGGAGACGCAGTTGATCTCGTCCAGAAACAGGATGCCCTGCGTTTTTCCGGTGGTGCGCATACAGTCGTAGACGCTGGCGATGATCTCGCTCATGGTGTATTCGCTGACCTGATAGTGCTTGCCGCCGTATTCCTTTTCTACGATCACAGGCAGACCCAGTGCGCTCTGGCGGGTGTGGTGAGTCATGGAATAGCTCACAAGGCCAAGCCCCATCTCATCAGCGACCTGCTGCATAATGGCAGTCTTGCCCAGACCTGGCGCACCCAGCAGGAAGATGGGCCGCTGGTGCACCAGCGGAAGTCGGTAGCGGCCCAGAGCGTCCTTCTGTAGGTAGATCTGTACGGTATTTTTGATCTGTTGCTTTGCACTTGCTATATCCATGATTCGGTGTCCTCCTCGGTTCGGGTCTTCTGCGGTTCAAGCAGGCGGATGTTGTCAGTGGTAAGTACAGCCCGGATGGCCCAGCTGGGAACGTGGGGGCTGATGTGGTCGTCACGGTTAAAGATGAAGGCAGTCTTGTAGGCAGGGGATTTTTCCGGGTAGGTGCCCACGCCGTCGGTAAAATAGAGCAGGCCGTTGAGGTTCGTCAGCTTTTTCTCTTCCAGTAGCCCGTCTACATAGGCGAACACCGGCCGGAAGTCGGTACCGCCGAAGCCCCGGAGCTTCAGCCGGGGGATCAGCTCATGCAGCTGGTCCAGACTGGTCAGCCGCTCCACGCTCTGCACCTCGGCATCGCATTGGATGAGATAGATCTCTACCCGCTCGGTGAAGGAACCGCTCTGCCGCAGAACGTCGCAGGTGCGCTGCAAAAAGCTCTGAACGATATCGCCCTGAACACTGCCGGAGGTGTCGATGGCAATCACAAATTCCCGGATGCGCTTGTCGTCCCGATATTCCAGCGGCTCGACCAGGGGAACGTTGCCGTAGGTGCGCAGACCGTAAGTGTAATAGATGAGGTCAAATTCGTCCTCGGAAAGCTGCAGCACCTCGTTTTGTGCCCCGAACCGGCGAAGAAAGTCGGTATAGTCGCATTCCTCAAAAGTCACAGGCTCTAACCCATCCATCAATGCTCCGGCACGCTTGCCGTGACGGCGGCTGAAGGTCTCCAGATCAGTCTTGGCCTGGCGGGCCAGCTGCTTCCATTGTCTGCGCAGGGCTTCCTTCTGCCGCTGCTGCATCTGCTGCAGCGTTTCATCCCGGGTGTCGGTTTTGCGCAGTTCGGTCTCGTTGGCGATATCCTCATCCTCCCCGGCGGGCAGCAGCTGTCCGTTGGGGGCCGGACGAGAGCCGGGCCGTGGCGCAGCATACCAGAGCGCATGGCTGTCCCGGGAAAAAAGCTGGGTCAATTCCGCCAGAACATCGGCGGGGTACTGCCGTTCCAGCAGAAAATTATAGATGGCTTCTGCCGTCAGGTGAGGGCAGGCATCCTGCAGGCGGCTGCGCCAGCTGTCCTGTGCAGCATCATCCGGCAGGGCGCAGGAGGGGATCTCCAGTTCCCGGATGACTTCCTCTGCGGCAATGTCGCAGGCAAGGTTCCATAGGCGGTGATCCATTTCCTGCCGTTGAAAGGGATGCCCCAGAAGAAAGTGCAGGGTGACATGCAGCAGGGCGCGTGTGGGCACAGACTGCTGTGCCCGGAATGTGCGGAGCAGCGTTTCGGGGCAATAGTATAAGCAGCGGCCATCCCCGGCAAACAGGGTGTCCAGCGCAGGGACGGGGATCGGCTTCAGCTGTTCCAGAGCGGAGGATAAAAAACGCAGGTCGGCAGTCAACCGACTCTGTGCCAGCAGCAGCACCTGTGCGGCCAGTTCGTCCGCCGCAGGAACAGGAGTCTGGATGGGCTCGGGCATAAGAGAAAACTCCTTTCTGCCCCAAGGGCAGGGTGGTATCCTTCAAAAACGGCAAAACCAGCCGACACCACCCGGAGCACCGGGTGGAAGTCTGCTGGTTTGCACGCATTCCGTGGCGTGCTGCGGGTACTCCGCCCGGCAGACGTTTCGGAATCAGAATGAAGAAATGGGTGAAAAAGGAGGAAGGTGTTTCTTTTGGTGAGACCTCAGAACAGCAGCCCACAGGCTACGCAGCCCACAGCGACCATAATAGCAGATGCAACCCATGCGTAGGGGAGGGTGTGCTTCTGGTGGTCGCCCAGGTCCTGGCCGGAAAGGCCCAGCAGCAGGAAGGTGGCACCCGTCAGGGGACTGAGCGGGAAGCCCAGCGTCATCTGGCCCATGATGGAAGCCTTTGCCACAGCCAGTGCGTTGCCGCCCATGGCGGAAACAGCGTTGGCGATGACCGGCATAACACCGTAGTAGTAGGAGTCCGGGTCAAACAGCAGGCTCAGCGGAACGCTGAACAGGCCGACGATGGGAGCAATGAAGGTGCCCATGCTGGTGGGGATGATGGAGACCAGAGCGTCGGTCATGGAAGCCAGCATGCCGGAATTTTTGACCACACCGGTGAATGCGCCTGCGGCAAAGACGATGGAGACCATCAGGAATGCGGCCTGTGCGTGGCTGTTGATGATCTTGTGCTGCAGATCCACACTGGGGTAGTTGACGATGAGCAGGACGCAGTAGCCGATCATAAAGGTGACAGCCGGGCTGAGACGGTTGGTAACGAGGATGTACAGGATGACCAGGATCAGTGCCACATTGAAGTACCAGCGCCAGCCGGAGCGGGCCAGTTCGTTGGAGGTGTTGGTGGTCTTTGCTTCGGTCAGACCAGTGACCTCCTGCGCGGGGATGCCTGCAGCAATGCGCTTGGCTTCTTTTTTGCCCAGGAAAGCCGCGACGAGCAGACAGGTCACCAAGCCTGCAATCCAGGCGGGCATAATGCCCACCCACAGCTCGCTGCCGGTGACTTCATAGCCCAGGCCGGACATGGCTGCGGCTGCACGGACTGTGGGGCCGCCCCAGGGCATAACATTCATGATACCGGCGGCCAGCGCCACGATGGTAGCCTCTACCCAGAGGTTCATTTTCAGCTTCTGGAACAGGGGCATACAGGCGGGGATGGCAATCAGGAAGGTGGTGGCACCGGAGCCATCCAGATGGCAGATGCAGCCGATGAGGAAGGTGCCGATACAGACCTTGACGGGGTCTTCGCCGGTAAACTTCAGGATGCGGTTGATGATAGGATCAAAGACACCGGCATCCGAGCAGGTACTGAAAAACAGGATGGCAAAGATGAACATGACACCTGTGGCAACGATGCTGCTCAGGCCCTTGCCCATATAATCTGCGCTGAGGATGGAAAGTGCCTTGGTAAAGCGGGTGCCGAACGTGATGACCGGCTCAACATAAGCAGTTCCGGCCTTTTCGGCAGCAGCCTGTGCGGCTTGGATGATGACATTGGGGGCATTGATGAATGCTGCGATGAAGCCGGTGATGGCGGGAACAAAGATCAGAGCTACAAGGGTAGAGACCTTCTTGCTCATGATCAGTGCCAGCACCAGCAGAATGGTGACGAACCCTAATACTGCCAGCATGTGATTTCTCCTCAATAATGTGTGTAAAGGTGGTCAGAGATCAGAACACCTGCTTCTCGTGCAGAGTGTTGAACTGCTCTTCGGTCATGCCCAGAACACCCTCAAAGATATCCCGGTTGTTCTGCCCCAGCTGGGGAGCGGGTGTGCGCACAGAGGGCTTGGTATCCATCAGTTTGATGGCACAGCCGTTCACGGTGACCTTGCCCAGGGTGGGATGATCCATCTCCACGAACATCTCGCGCTCCTTGACATGGGGATCGTCCAGGATCTCCTTGATGTTCATAATGGGACCTGCGGGGATGCCGTGGGCCAGTACCAGCTCGGCGGCCTCGTTGGGGGTCAGATCCTTGATCCGCTCCTCAATGACCTCGGCAATGGCATCCTGATTGGCCAGACGGCCCGGCATATCCACGAACCGGGGATCGGTGATCATGTCCGGGCGTTCCAACACCTCATTGCAGAGCTTTTCGTACAGCTTCTGGTTTCCGGCGGCAATGATGACCTTGCCGCCCTTGCAGGTGAAGCTGTCGTAGGGGGAAACAGCGGCATAACGGTTGCCCATGGGGGCCGGGATGTTGCCGGTCTCGATGTACTTCAGGGCAGTGTTCTCAGTGGCAGCGATCATGCTGTCCATCAGACTCACGTCCACCCGCTGCCCTTTGCCGGTAATGGTGCGGGCGTTGACTGCGGCAAGGATGCCGATGGTTACATGAAGTCCGCCCAGAATATCACCCAGCGCCGAACCGGCACGGGTAGGCTCTCCGCCCTTGGAACCGGTGATGGACATCATACCGCCCATGGCCTGAGCCAGGATATCATAGCCCGGGCGCAGGTGGTAGGGACCGTAGCAGCCAAAGCCAGAGACCGCCGCATAGATGATGCGGGGATTGATCTCCTTCAGGACATCATAGCCCAGCCCCAGCTTGTCCATCACGCCGGGGCGGTAGTTTTCCACCACGATATCCGCTTTTTTGACAAGCTCCTTGAAGATCTCCTTGCCCTCAGGGGCCTTCAGGTTCAGGGTGATCCCCTTTTTGTTGCGGTTGATGTTGGCAAAATAGACGCTTTCCCGCTCACCATTCAGATTTTTGGCGCGGAAGGGGGGATAGCTGCGGGTGTCGTCACCGCCTTTGGGGACCTCGATCTTGATGACGTTTGCCCCCATGTCAGCCAGCATCATGGTGCAGAAGGGGCCGGCAAGCACACGGGTCAGGTCGAGAACCGTCAGGTTCTCCAATGCCATATGTTCACTCATGTTACAGCTCTCCATCCTCAACGTGGATCTTCATGCGCATCACGGCACTGCCCATGGATTTGCCCAGGCTGTCCAGACGCAGGCTCATGGTGGCACCGCCGCCCAGAGCGTGCTTCATAACAAAGTTGAAGCCGTTCAGGCTGGGCACGTCGTAGCGGGTGATCTCGCCCTTGACCATGTCGCCAAAGTAGGCTTTGAGTTTTTCGGGGGTCACCTCGCGCTCAATGATCTTATAGTATTCCGGTTTGCGTGCATACACACAGACATTGCTGGTATCACCCTTGTCGCCGGAGCGGCCGTGAGCAATATCGTTCAGATAGATCTCTGCCATCTTACTTCACCTCCAGAATGTGACTTTCGACCTGCACGGCATCGCGGGGCACGGTGGTGGGCCACAGTGCCATCACTTCTTGCACGCGGGCACGGCCGCCGAAGAAGGAGGCACCCGGAGGGCCGTTCAGCTGCAGGGGGCTGATCTCGGGAATGATCTTGGCGCACTCGCTCTTGTCCTCGCTGAACACAGCAATGCGCAGCACGCACTCGTTCAGGTTCTTCAGTGCCTCTTCGCTCATATCGGCCACGCCCAGATGCAGGCTGTTCAGGCCGATGTAGCTGATGTGGATGTCGTCGGCCTTCATGCCGCGGCGCTGCATCTTCTTCATGATGACCTCGGCGCAGTACTGAGCCTTTTCGTAGGCATCAGGCCATGCAAAGCTCAGCATGGAAACAGTCTTCCAGCCCTTGTGGTAACCCACGCAGAGCTTGAGCGTGTCGGGGCGGGGCTTGCCCTTGACACCGCCGATGCGGACACGGTTGTCACCCACCTGGGTGATGGTAGCATGGCTGATATCCACGTTGACATCCGGGGTCAGGTAGTTGGCGGGATCGTGGACCTCGTACAGGAACTGCTCCTTGCAGCTCTGTTCGCAGATGATGCCGCCGCAGTCGGGAGCCTTGGTGATCTCAAAGGTATCATCGGTCAGCTCTGCGATGGGGAAGCCCAGCTCGTCCATGCGGGGGACATTGCGCCAGTCGTACATATAGTTGCCGCCGGCACCCTGACCGCCGCACTCCAGCAGATGGCCTGCCATGATGCCGCGGGCCAGATTGTCCCAATCGTCAGCAGCCCAGCCAAACTCGTACTTCAGCGGAGCCAGGAACAGGGCGCTGTCAGCCGCACGGCCGGTGATGACTACATCGGCACCCTCTGCCAGGCATCCCTCAATGCCATCATGGCCGATGTAGACATTGCAGTTGTAGATCTTGTCCAGAATATCGTTGAAATTGCCGTCGTAGTCGAAGTTGGGGAAGGTCCAGCCATCCTTCAGCAGCTGCGGGATCTTATCCTTGATGTTATCGCCGGTCACATAACCGATCTTATAGCCGCTCATGCTGTTGCCTTCTGCCCACTGGCGGATGCCGTCCACGCAGCCATTGATGTTCATGCCGCCTGCGTTGGTGCAGATCTTGATGTGCTTGTCCCAGGCTTCCTTGCCGGCCTCCTTCAGGATGCGGGTGGTGAAGTCGGGCGCAAAGCCCTTGGTGGGGTCCTTGAGCTGCTGCTTTGCCATGATGGAAAGGGTCAGCTCTGCCAGATAATCACAGCCCATATACTGGATATCGGCATTGCGGATCATGTGGATGGCCGCGTCCGGGCTGTCGCCCCAGAAGCCCTGGCCACCGCCGATTGCAACTTTCTTCATTCGATAGCCTCCTTATAAATGGAAAGGTGATATCAGCGTCAAACATCAGTATAACGTTTGACTCAATCGTCGTACTGAGTGTAGTACAACGATTTACTAATGTCAAGAAAAAAACGAAGTTTGGAGGAAAAGAAATGCAACTTTGTTGAAACGGCTAAAAAGGAAAAAGAAAAATATACAGAGTGCACAAAAACGGCTGGTTTGAGATTGGAGAGGCTTTTTTGGCTTGTCAAGATACGGGGAAACGGGTACAATAAACCTGATATCAGAAAAAGGTGGGGAAGAGCATGGTTACGATCAAGCAGATCGCGCAGGAGGTCGGGATCTCGTCCAGTACGGTCAGCATTGTTTTGGGCGGCAAGGCGGCAGAGCGGAAGATCAGCACGGCCACGCAGGAAAAAATTTTTGCGGCGGCGGCACGGCTTGGCTACCAGCCCAATATGGCCGCCCGGAGTCTGCGGGGCGGCAGCGGTGCCAATGAGCTGGTGGTGGCCATGTTCTGGGCACAGGATTTCCGAGCCAGCATGATGCTCCGCTTCTGGGATGGTCTGCGGGCCGAGATCGAAAAAACAGCACGTCCGGTGCGGCTGGTCATCTATCCGTATGTCAACGACCACCTGAAGGAAAGCGAGGCACTGACCAGTGGCGCAAACTGCCATGCGGCCATCATCTGCAATGCGTCCTATGCGGACCTGCAGTTTTTGGAGGACACGCAGCTGCCAATCCCGGTGGTACTGTACAACCGTGTTTGCAATGGGTATTGCAGCGTCAATGTGGATGATCTGAAGATGGGTGCTCTGGCGGCGCGGGCTTTTGCCGATCAGGGATGCAAGACGGCGGCAGTTCTGACGAGCAGCCCGGTCTTTGAGGGGATGGAAAACCGGATGCATGGGTTCCGGCTGGAAGGGGAGCAACACGGGTTGACGATCCTGGCCAACCGGTATTGTGATAACAGCATACGAGGCGGTTACGAGGCGGTTTCGCATCGGCTGCGGCATGAGTGGAAGCAGCAGCTGCCGGACGCAGTGTTCTGCGGTTCCTCGGCCATTGCGCATGGTGCGTTGCGGGCTTTTTGTGAGGCCGGATATATCGGCGAAAAGCTGCCCCGGCTGATCGCTGTAGGCAACGGCCCGGAGGAATCCGATGCGTTTTCGATCCCGAGCCTGAGCGTGGTCTATCTGCCCATGGAGGATATGGCGCGGGAGTGCATCCAGCTGGTGCTGGGGCAGCTGGACGGTCGGATTGCCACGCCGGAAAGCCGACTGCTGCCGATCGAGTATGTTCCCAGGGAGAGCTGCGGGCCGCTGACAGAATACGCCGCACAATAAAAAAGCCCCGCACCGGCACGCAAAACGTGCGCAGTGCGGGGAAGAAAGAGCAGTCAGCCCTCGGCGCTGATACAGTACATGGAAAAGGTGCTGGAAAATAACAGGGTGTCGGTCTCGTCTGTGATCTCCACAGCCACCACACAGATGTGTCGGCGGCGGCTGACCGTCCGGCCGCGGGCTGTCAGGTGACCGGCTTTGACGTTGTGGATGAAATTGACCGAAGCATTCTGGGTGACATACTGCCGCCCGTCAGAGCGGGCAGTCAGCCCGGCACAGCAGTCGGCCATGGTGAAAAATGCGCCGCCGTGCACATAACCGTAGATGTTGGTGGTGTCCCGCCGGATGTCCAGCGACATGACGGCGCTGTCCGACGTTACCGATACAATCTCGATGTGATTGTACTGCATGAATGGATTTTCAAGCATTTGTGCAATGTTCTGTTCCTGCATAAGGAGCCTCTTCTTTTTGATTGTGGTACAACGTTGTACGGAATGACTTGGACGGTTTTTATTATAATCGCATTTTCCGCAGGATGCAAGCAGCAGGAGGTTTGAAAATAAATGGAACGACCATCATTACGCAGGCAGCTTGTAATGATCTTTCTGGGAATCGCCATTCCCATTGGTATTCTGCTGGGGCTGCTGCTCTTTTTTTCAGGGCTTTATAACCGCAATCGGCTGGCAGCTGCGGCATCCGGTGGCCTTGATATGTTTACCACAAATTTTGAGAATCAGCTAGATTCGGTGGAAAACTACCTGCTCAATCTGTCACTGAACGATGCGACCTTTCGCAGCCTGAGCGAACAGACCGACCGCACCCGCGCCTACCTGGATGCTTGTGAGATCGCACAGGGGTTTCCGGCGGTATTGGCTGCCAACGATGCCCTGATGGGTGTGGTGCTGCGCAGCGGCTCAGGCAACCTATATGTGGGGCGCTACGGTGCAACTGCCCAGCAGCTCAAGCAGAAACTGAATCTGGAAGCGTATCTCGGCCAGCCGGGCCAGACCAATAAAATGATGACAAAGGGATGGTATCTGCGCACCATCGGCCAGCGGCTTTACCTGCTGCGCAGTGTTTTCTACCAGAAAGCCAGCCTGACCGCTGCGGTGGATCTGCGGCTGTTGTTTGAAGAACTGGTGAAAGACTATGGGCTGGACGGTCGGGTCATTGTGATGAACGACAGCGGCAATGTGTTGGTAGGGGATGCCAACCTTCTGCCCACAAAGATGGAATGGAACAGCGCAGGGTATTGCATGACAAAGGTGGGCAGGGACAGCCGACTGGTGGTGCGCAAACAGGTCAAAGCGCTGACGGTATTGTATCTGGTTCCCTACCAGCATTTCGGGGTGGACTTTGCGCCGTATCAGATCTTGCTGGTGATGGGCGCTGTTTTTGTTCTGCTGGCGATCCCGTTTCTCCTGTTCTATATGAAGCAGGAAATCTTTGCCCCTATGACGGCGTTGGTGAGCACCATGGACAGGATCGGCCGCGGTGAACTTTCGGTGCGCTCCAGTGTGGATTATCGCAACGCTGAGTTTACGCAGGTGAACGAGACCTTCAACCGGATGATCGACCAGATCACCCAGCTGAAGATCGACGGTTACGAAAAGGAGCTGGAAGCCCGCCGTAACGAGATGACTGCCCTTAAGCTGCAGATCCGGCCCCACTTTGTGCTCAACTGCCTGAAAAGTGTCTATGCCATGGTGCAGACTGGCAGCCGCGAGGATGCCCAGCAGCTGATCCTGCTGCTGAGCCGGTATCTGCGCTATATCCTCTCTTTTACAGCGACCACAACGCCTCTGCACATTGAGATCGGGCAGTGCTGCAATTACGCGGAACTTTCCAGCGTGGGGCAGAACGATCCCGTGGAGGTAGTATGCGAGATCGACCCGGAGCTCAGCGAATTGCCCTTGCCGCCGGTCTCGCTGCTGACGCTGGTGGAGAACAGCGTCAAGCACGGCAAGATGATCGGCAAAACGCTGAAGATCACGATCACTGCAAAGCTCCTCGAAACGGAAGAGGGCTGCATGGCGGATCTTTCGGTGGCGGACAATGGCACAGGCTTTACGGCAGGGGATCTGAAGCAGCTGAACAGTGCAGCCCCGCAGGAGGAGAATGGACAGCACGTCGGGCTGTTCAATGTGGTACGGCGGCTGCAGCTGCTCTATGGGGAGCAGGCAGCCATCGCCTTTACCAATAACCGCCGGGGCGGCGGTGCCAGGGTGGAGCTGTTCCTGCCGATAGATCCGGTCTTACAGAAGAAGGAAGGAGAAACAGTATGAAACTGCTGATCGTAGACGATCAAAGCACCGTGGTGCAGGGGCTTTTGCACTGCACCAACTGGGCAGCAATGGGATTTACTGTGGTGGATACGGCTCTGAACGCTGTGGATGCCAAGGCCAGCCTGCTGCGGCAGGAGGCCGAGGTCATGCTCTGCGATATTGAAATGCCCATGGAAAGCGGGCTGGATCTGTTGGACTGGCTCCGGCAGCGAGGGATGACCACCCGCTGCATCTTCCTGACAGCCCACGCTGAGTTCAAATATGCACAGGAGGCACTGCGGCTGGGCGGTTTTGACTATATCATGCAGCCTGCCCCTTATGAACAGGTGGCGGATGCAGTGAGCCGTGCGCTGGATAATGTAAAGGAGGAATGGGCGGCGCTGGAACTGCAGAGCAGGGGCGCTGTTTTTGACGACCAGAAAAAGGAGATCGTGGAGACTATGCTGCGGGGCTTTCTGTTGGGCAACGCCCCGGGAAGCAGCCTGACCGCGTTTGAAGAACTGAGCCTTGTGCCCCGGCGGGAGCGGGAATGCTGGGTTGCCCTGATGCAGCCGCTGCGCTGGAAGCAAGGCGAGGAGCCGTGGGAGCTGAGCCTGCTGAGCACAGCAGTGGGGAATATGAGCAGCGAGGTGTTCACGCCGCTGCAGGTGCTCAGTGTAACGGTGGCGATCCCTGCGGAACAGTGTCTCGTTCTGGTGCTGCAAAGCCGG
>ULSB01062838.1_pt1 | contig 13478 bp, 9 predicted proteins | sample 1955741 | NCBI WGS metagenome assembly ULSB01 (sample SAMEA4835691, study PRJEB28245) | human gut metagenome | biome: gut microbiome; material: fecal sample | place: Denmark | collected 2008
TAATGTTTTATACGCTATACCCAAAACTCAGAAAGAACCTTAGTTATGGTGCCGGGCAGTTTTTGATCATATCTTATCATAAATTGATCGGGACCGGAATCTCTTTCTGCAGCGCCAGAGAGTAGATCACGGCTTCCTTCACCTTTTTCCCGGTGATCTGGGCAAGTGCCTTTGCGTAGTAGAAGAGCTGGATCTGGTAGCGGTCCAGAAGTATATTCTCTCCGCCTTCTTTTACCCGGTCTGTCTTGTAATCCACAAGTACGAGACCGTCATCCTCCTCGAACCAGGCGTCGATGATACCCTGTAACAGGATCAGCGCATCGGAATCCGCCTTGTTCATCTCCCGTGCAGGGATGCCCACCACAAACTGGCTCTCTTTCCGCAATTTTCCGTTCCGGTCCGCCTGTTTCATGCGGGCTGCAATATCTGAGTGGAAAAACTTCGTCAAAACGCCCGGATAAACCATATCGATGGCGGTCTCCTGCATCCGCTTTTCCTCACGGATCCGGTCGAGTTCTTTCACGATATCATCGTAACCGGAAATTTCCGCGAAGTGGATCAGCTCCAGGGCACGGTGGTAAGCGGTACCGCGGTCGGAGGCACGCTTTATTCTGGCTTTTTCTTCGGCCGCTGTATCAGACATTTTATCAATAATTTCTGAATCTTCTTTTTCCCTGACGTTCTTAATCAAAAACGCACTCTCCGCGTCATCCACAAACTGCCCCTGTTCCTTAAGCTCCGAAACCGACATCTTTGCGTGCAGCGCAAGGTCCGCCGCGTAAGGATATTTTACCCCGATGAGCCCCGGAATTTCCTCCGGCTGCGCTTTCCGCAGCTGTTCCAGTTCCAGATAGATCTTTGCCTTCTCCTCCTGGTTCTTCGCCTCCTCCACGAGAAGGTTCTTCACCGGAACATTCTTCACATCGAGGGTGTTTTTCGCCCCGTTTGACGCCATCAGGATCCAGTCCAGATAGGAGGATGCCGCGCTTAAGATCGTAAACGGCAGCGAGCCGCCAGCCGGGATCCCACCCCATTTTTCCAGCTTGTTGTCCATATACTTGTCGCCTGCGGTGATGATCAGTTTTTCCTTCGCACGGGTCATGGCAACATAGAGGATACGAAGCTCCTCGCCCATGTTTTCCAGATTTGACCGTCTCGCCAGGACATTTTTCTTTAACGTCGGTGCCTTGACCTTCTTCTCCGGGTCGAAGAAATCCGCTGCGATTCCAAGCTCCTCGTCGATCAGGATCCGTCCTCTCGCGTCCTGTCTGTTGAATTTCTTCCCGCATCCGGCTAAGAACACCACCGGGAACTCCAGACCTTTGCTCTTGTGGATGCTCATAATCCGCACCGCGTCGTCATGTTCACCGGAGCGGGAAGCCTCACCGAAGTCGGTGTTGTATTTTTTTAACTTCTCGATGTACCGGATAAAGTCGAAAAGTCCCTGATAACTGGTCTTCTCGTAATCTTCCGCTTTCTGCACCAGCATGGCTAGGTTCGCCTGCCTCGTCTTTCCTGCCGGCATGGCGGCGGCGTACTTGTCGTACCCGGTGAGGTCGAAGATCCGGTAGATCAGGCGGGAGACTGGGAGGTACATAGATTCTTCTCTCAGAGTCGTCAGGAGATTTTGGAATGCTGCCAACTTGCGATAGATAACCGCATCTTCCTCCGATTCCCCGTGTTTCTCCAAATATCTTTTCACCGCCCCATAAAATCCAACGTCTTCCCCGCGGTCCGGATTTTTCTTGAATTCCGCCATCACGATGGCCAGCTCCCGGTCCTTCATGCCGCCGATGGGCGACTTTAACACACCAGCTAGCGGAATATCCTGCATCGGATTGTCGATGAGCGCCAGCATGTTGAGCACGGTCTCCACTTCCACCGCCGTGAAATATCCGGTCCTGGAATCCGCGTAGGCGGGGATCCCTGCTGCCCCAAGAACACTTAAAAATTCCTCGGACCACCCGGAGAGACTGCGGAGCAGGATCACGATGTCCTTCTTCTTTAACGGCTCATACTCCCCGGTCTTCCCGTTAAAGATCTTCATCCCTTGTTCCGGGTCCGTGAGTTTTTTGATCTCCCCGGCGATAAGTCTCGCCTCCGCCTCCTTCGCGGTATAATCCGCCTTCTCCTCGTCCATGCCGTCAAACAGCGGATCCCCGGTATTTAAAAGCAGGACCTCCGTCTTCGCCTGCCCGTCCACCGGCAGTGCCGGAAATTCCGCCCCCGGATACAACGCCGCGTCATCCGTGTACTTAATATTGCCAAGCTGCTTCGTCATGATCCGGTAGAACACGTCATTGATGCTGGAAAGCACCTCCGGCCGGCTTCGGAAGTTCTTGTGGAGCTCAATCTTCTGGTACAGCCCGTCCTCTTTCCCGTAGGACTCATACTTTTCCAGAAACAGCTCTGGTTTCGCGAGACGGAACTTATAGATGCTCTGCTTCACATCACCCACCATAAACACATTCGGCATCCCGAACCGCTCCCTGGAAACACAGCGGATCAGCGTCTCCTGGACCTCGTTGCTGTCCTGGTATTCGTCCACAAGGATCTCCTCGTAGATCTCCGAGAGTTCATCCGCCACCAGTCCCGGCTTATGATCCAGGCTGCCTCCGGTGAGGACTTCCAACGCAAAATGTTCCAGGTCATTAAAGTCCACCAGGTTTTTCTCCTCCTTCGCCTCCTGGAATTTCGCAGAAAACTCCTCCGCAAGCTCCAAAAGCATCAGGATCGGCTCCCGGCAGGCGTCGAGATCCGCGAACACCTCATCGATATCTCCTGGAAGGTACAATGCCTTCATCTTCTTGATGCCGTCCTTCGCGAGGTTCCTGTAGGCCGCTGCCTGTTCTTTCTTCTCCGGGTCCACATTTTTTCCCCGGACAGCCGCCAGCCTTCCAAACTTCAGCTCCTCAAGGCACTCCGCAATCTCCTGGTAAGTCCCGGCTTCCCTGAGTTCTTCCATTCCCCGGATGTCTTCCGCTAACATCGGTGCATATGCCTGGGGACCGTCTTCCTCAGCCGCGAGATCCGCTGCCTCGTAAAGTCCGTCTAAGAATTCTTCCGCCTGGCGTTTCACATCCTGGATCAGATACTTCATCCATGCGGTCTCCTCCATAGGATCCCCATCTTCACCGGTTCCGCCAGCCCAGAGTTCCTTCCTGCAGGCCGCGATCCACTCCCCCGGCCACGGATTGCTCTGGGAGAACTCCCATACCTTTAAAATATACTCTTCCAATCCACCGTCTGTCCGCCCTGTGGCGTAGGTATCCACAAACTTTATGAACCGCTCATCTTCCCTTCCGTAATATTCCTCCAGAAGTTCCTTCATCACATCGGCTTTTAAGAGCATCAGCTCGCCTTCGTCCGCCACCCGGAATCCAGGATCCAGGTCCAGCTCGTGGAAATGTTCCCGCAGAAGGTTTAAGCAGAAGCTGTCGATGGTGGTGATCTTCGCGTGGTGGATCAGCGTGTTCTGGCGCTCCAGATTCTTATTCCCCGGATACTCGTCCAGAAGCTTTCCGAGAGCTGTCTCCACACGCTCCCGCATCTCCGCCGCCGCCGCGTTCGTGAAGGTCATGACCAACAGCTTATCGATATCCACCGGGTGTTCCGGGTCCGTGATCATGCGGATGATCCGCTCAACGAGGACCGCCGTCTTTCCGCTTCCCGCTGCCGCCGAGACAAGGAGATTCCGGTGTCTCGTCTCAATGACTTTTTTCTGCTCGTCTGTCCACTTTGTCGCCATTACAGAATCTCCTTTCCGTCATTTTCTTTTCCAGGCGATTTCTTTTTCCCGCTTTCTATGCCCTCTAAAGTTTTCTTCTTCGTTTTACCGGGATCCAGCTGTACAGGCTCGACCTTATCTGCAGCATCTTCCACTGCACCGGAATCCATCTCTTCCCCATCTTCTTCCTGGTCGATCTCCTTCCAGATCTCCTGCGCCTTCATAGGCTTAAATCTCCGGAATCCATACCCATCAGTCTTCAGATCAAACCCACACACACTGTGGTACGGACAGTAATCGCACGCCGTCCGGTTCCCCTGCTTGTAGGGATCCACTGCCACATTTCCATCCAGGATCTCCTCGCCCATCTCCCTGAGCTTCTGGTTTACATAATCTGTCAAATGGGCAAACCGTTTTCCTCCAGCCACAGAGGACTTTAACTCCTGCACATACCCGTCCTTCAGTGCCACCGGGATCACATCTGATTCCTTCTCGATCTCCCGGTCCATATGCCGGATCACGTCGAGACTGCTGTTCACGAGACCATTCATGCGGAGCTTCCTTAAGATTCCCGCCTCGATCTCCTCGTCCGTCATTCCGTCCTCCCGGTCGATCACAGGATCATCGATATGGTAATAGAAGATTCCCGCCGGAACCGCCTGTTTCCCCGGATGCCGGCTCTCCTGGAGCTTTAACGCCGCGTCCATGTAGACCACAAGCTGGAGCTGCAGCCCATGGTACAAAAGCGCCAGGTCAAAGGACGTGCTTCCCGACTTATAGTCCATGATCTTCACATAGATCTTGTCCTCATCCTCAAACACGTCCATGCGGTCGATCCGCCCGCGAAGGTTCACGGCTTCCCCATCCTTCAGCGGGATCCGCGTGCTCACATCCACCTCGAACGCCTCCGGCTCAAAATCGCCCTTCCGGATCTGGTAGATCAGCGCACGCACCGTCCGGTCCGTAATCCGCTCCACCTTTTTTTCCAGGTAGGCGTTTCTCGCGGAACTCTTCATGATCGTGTTCCGGTACTTCGCGGAGACTTCCTCCACCGCCCGCTTCACGAGAGCTCGCCGCTCCGCGTCCGTGATGGTCCGGAAATCCTTTCCATGGTCACGCACATTGCGGAAAAAGGTGTCCAGGGACTGGTGGAACAGATTTCCCATGTCGGAGAGGTCCAGCTCATACTCCCTTCCCGCCCGGAGCCCAAGTCCATGATTCAGGAAGTGGGAGTAGGCGCATCCAGCGTAACCTTCCATTCTCGTCACACTGCCCCTTAAAAGTGTTCCGTAGAGCTCTCTCGCCGCCGCCCGGCCAATGCCGCCTTTCTTATAAGAATAGGCCACGGCTTTCGCGAGATCTTCCATCTCCTTCGCTTTCGCCTCATCGGAAGACAGGAAACTGTAAAGCTCCCGCGCCTTCTCATTCTCCGGATCCATCAGCCGATCCGGCGCCTGAAGCCAGGAAAGTATGGCTCTTCCCGCCGCCGTCACAGAAACATCCGGTCGTTTTTCCGCTTCCGTCTCCCGGATAAAGAGGTCCGGGAACCGTTTTTTCATCTCCCCGATAATTCCGGACGGCCGTGTCTGTTTTCCCTCCGCCGTCACCGTCGGGTAAGATAAGATCAGCTGATCCGACGGCTTCGTCATCATGAGATAGAGGTAAAATCGTTCCATAAAGCCCTCTTCCCTGGCCGTTGGTGCCAGCTCCATAGAATTCTTCTTCAGGATCTCTCTCTCATTGTCCGTAAAAAGACCGCCTTTCGAGTGGTCCGCCGGAACCACGCCCTGGCTCACACCGAGGAAAAAGAGGACCTTGATCTTATCGAGTCTCGTTCTCTTCAGGTCACCGCAGACCACCCGGTCCGCCCCCGCGGGGATCATTCCCACAGAGAGCTCCAAAAAGCCCGCGGAAAGGATCTCCGCGTACTCTCTCCTTGACACGCACTCATCGCCCAACAGGCTCTTAAACTTCTCGAAAAGCTCGATGACAAGACCATAGATCTCCTCGTACTCCCTCGCCTCCCGGTCCATACCGGAATCCGCGAACCTCTCCGAAAACTGTTCCAGCTTTTCCTCGGCTCCCAGGATCTCCAGGAGCTCTTTTAAGGCATCCGTCACTACCGCCACCGGAACTCCCCGTCCGGCGCAGCGCTCCCTTAAAACACGGAGCGGTTCCATGATCTTCTCCCGGAACGCATTCATCTCCACAAGATTTAAATTTTCTCCGCCCTCAAAGGTCTTCTCCCACGCCGCGTCCCACTTCGCAAATCCCCGGATCCCCATGGCCCGCACATAGATCTCCAGCCGGTCCACGGCCTCCGTCTCCTCTGTCACGAGCCCGGTCCTCAGATACCGGAACATGCTCTCATAGTCAAAGCCCTTCTGCAAAATATCCAGGGCGCTCTGGATCAGTCGGATCAGCGGATTTCCCGACACATCCCGGTTTTCATCTAAGAACAACGGGATCCTATTCTCTTCAAAGCTTCTCGTGATCTCCCGGCCATATCCCGGAAGATCCCCGCAGACCAGGGCGATATCCCGGTAGCGGTACCCGTCCTTTTTCACCAGTTCCTCGATCCGGTTCGTGATAAAGTCAATCTCATCCGCCGGGTCCTTCGCCTGAACCAGCATGATCTCCCTCTCTCCGCCGTAGTACCGGGTATACGGATAGCGGAAAAACGTCCTCTCAAGATGGTCAAGAGCCGGGCTGTTCCGGAACCGCACAAGCGGGCGTTTGGAAAAGACGAGGTCCTGGTAAATTTTTACCCCGTTTTCCTCCGCCAGCTGTTTCAATTTTCCTGTCATTTTCCGGCTCATATCAAAAAGATCCGTCTCATCCGACTCTGCCGTAAGATCCATCCCCGGCTCCATCGTCGCGGACACCGTCACAAAGACATTCCGGCAAAGTTTCAGTAAAATCCCGATGAGGCGGTACTGGATCGGTGTAAAGCCCGTGTAGCCGTCTAAAACCATGGTACTGTCCTTCAAAAGGGCAGACTGGTCCGCCACCCGGCAGAGCACATCAAGAAGTTCCTCCAGCGTGATATATTTCTCCTTCGTAAACTCCCGGAACGCCTCAAAGATCACTTCCATATCCGAGAGCTTCGCAGCCAGAATCTGTCCCACACGTTCTCCGGCTGTCTGCGCCTTTAAGTCCTCCGGAGTTGCCCCGTACTGGTAGAGTTCCGAAAGCATGGACTTGATCTCACTGATAAATCCCGGGCGGTTTAAGTGGGCAGAAAACATGGTGAGTTCGTCCATCTTTTCTCCGGCAAGCTTTCTGAGGACCATATTTTTGCCCGTATCGTCCAGCACCTCCGGCTGCGGCAGGGAGAGCTCCGAGAAGATCCGGTAGGCCAGGCGCTCAAAGCTCACGATGTCGATGTTCAGCGTCCCGTGGTTCGGGTGGAGTCTCACGATCTCCTTCTGGGCCTGCATCGTCGCCTGCTCCGGCGTCACCACAAAAAATCTGCCCTCAGGTTCCTTCACGGACAGTTCAATGAGTTTCCTATATATATATTCTGTTTTTCCGGCGCCTGAACCGCCGGCGATGATGCATAATCCCATGTTATCCTCCTGCTATATGAAAAAAATGTGCCTTGGCACGTTCCCACACCGGGCATGTCTCCTGTGACCGTCTGCGCCTTCGCACGGTATGCGCATCCGGACATCCGGAACATATCATTCTCTCTCAACCGTATATGCTCCGAAGGGAATTGTCAAGTTCTTTATCGCGCAGCTACCGGAGTCGGATCTTTCTCCTACGTCTCTCCTATCGGCTCCGGGATCATGAATCTTTTTCCTGCAGTTCTCATAGAATATACAAAATATTTCGTGAAAAGGATCTATTCCATGAGTTCAAAAACAAAGATCATCGTCCTCAGAATGAAGGAGATCATCTACACCGCTCTCTTTATCGGCTTTGCCATCGTCCTCATCATGCTATTCCTCTTTATGTTCCGCCCGAAGAAGGACAACATCTCCGGGAGCACGGCAGAACAGACCGCCGAGAACGCCTCATCGTCCACTCCTGCCTCCGCTACATACGTTCCGGGACTTTATTCGTCCCCCATCGTTTTAGGCAGCGAGAACGCCAATGTGGAGGTCACAGTGGACCGTACAGGGATCCGCTCCGTATCTCTCGTGCCTTTGAGTGACTCCGTTGAGACTATGTATCCCCTGATGGCACCCTCCATGGATTCCATTGCGGCGCAGATCCTGGAAAACCAGAGTCTTGAGGGGCTGGAGTATCCGTCCGGATCCCAGTATACCTCCATGGCGCTGGTGTCGGCGGTGCGGACGGCGCTTTCCAAAGCAGTTGAACAGTAATATTGAATCCCGGTGATTTCTATTCTGAGACCACCGGGTATTTTTTGTTACAGTTCAGCCATGCGCTGGTTTGAATGAGAAAGTGTGTTGCAAGCTTGCTTGCATAAGCACTTTTTCATCCAAATCAGCATATGGTGGAACCACCAAGCTTCTTGTTTTCATGAATATGGAAACAAGAAGATGTAATGACTGAACTGTAACATTTTTTTCATATTTTTTTAATAACCTACTTGACAAATCGCTTTTCCTTCTGTATACTCTTCACCATGATAACAATTTACCACGCTAAATCAGAATCTTGTTAACACGATAAATCAATCAGCATACAAGGAGGAACCAATCCATGAAGAAATTAAATCAGCTTCTCATCTTAGGTACAACACTTTTATTATCCGCTGCGGCACTCACCGGATGTTCCGGTTCCTCCGCAATGGGCGCTACGATCCCGCAGACAACTTCCGGAGAGCCAGCAGCTCCTCAGACAGACGCAGGAATCATCGCATCTGAGACCACCGGTTCCAATAACCGCCTGAACGAGATCTTAGAGCGCGGATACATCGAGATCGCAACTGAGCCGTACTTCGCTCCGAACGAATTCATCGATCCCACAAAGAGCGGCGAGGAGGCCTACACAGGTTCTGATGTCGAACTTGCAAAGTACATCGGTGAGGCACTCGGTGTTGAGGTCCGCTTAAAACCGATGGACTTCACAAGCGTTCTCGGAAGCATCACGACCGGAAAATATGATCTCGCGATCTCCGCCTTAGCCTACACACCGGCAAGAGCCGAGACCATGAACCTCTCCAAAGGTTACTATTTCGGAGACGAAGATCCGCAGACAGCATACGGCATTCTGGTCCGCAAGGAAGATGTTGACAGCATCAAATCCTTCAACGATCTTGCAGACAAGGTGGTCGTTGCCCAGAATGGTTCCCTTCAGGAGCAGTTCGTACAGGAGCAGATCCCGGCTTACAAAAAATACAACCGTGTTTCCTCCACAAACGATGGTTTCCTGATGGTCGAGACCGGAAAGGGTGATGTGATGGTCGCAGCCCTCAGAATGGCAAGATTATATCTGAAATCCAATCCGGACAGCAATCTTGTGATCGTCCCGAACCTGTATTTCAAAGTTGATCCTGAAACACAGGGAACAAGAATCGGTATCCCGAAGGGTGAGGATGCCCTCACAGACCGGATCAACGAGATCATCGACGAAGTCGTTGAGAAAGATCTTTACAATCAGTGGTACGATGAGTATACAGAGTACGCGAAGAGCCTTGGCATTATCGAATAGTTCGATCCTTTGATATAACCCCGCGGCCTCGGTCAGGCCGTACCCCTTCACCGGCGCCTCCCCGGGTGCCGGAAGTTATCGTCACAGAGGTCCCCCCTGATCTTCTGTGACAAAAAGATGATCCGCCAGGTAATCAGCGGATCATCTTTTTTGTTCCGTCTTATCTGCCGCAGACACACCCGCGGGATCTGGTGATCCGGTCTGTCCTGCCGCATTCATTTGTTTCTTCCTACACTTCCCAGTCAGAATCCAGAAAACCTTCTCCATAGACTTCCTGAGCCTCAGAGACGATCATAAACGCTCTGGGATCGATATCATAGACGATCTTCTTCGCCTTGTAGAACTGCTTTCTGTCCAGAACACAGATCACGGTCTTTCCATCCTCTTTCCGATAAGCTCCTTCGCTCTTTAAAAAGGTACAGCCGCGCTCCAGCTCATCCATCAGCTCATCGGCGATCTCCTTCGGTTTTTCTGTAATGACCGTTATCATGGTGCTCTTATTCATACCATAGAGGATCACATCGATCACATAAGTTCCCACCACCATGTTAATGAGTCCATAAAGACCGGATTCGATATTCCGGAATACCACCATGGAAAGCAGGATGATCACAAGGTCCGTCGCCATGACCGCTTTTCCGGTCTGCATGTGCGGACAATACTTTTGTAAAAGCTTTGCGGCAATATCGCCTCCGCCTGTGGTAGAGCCGCGCATGAATATAACGGCAAGACTGATTCCGATCAGCACTCCGCCGAAAAGGCAGGATACCATCTTATCGCCGGAATACACCGGAAAATACGGTGTCACCAGACCATCCAGAATCACGGTCATGATCGCAACTGTCTTCAGTGTTTTGATCGTCTTCTCCTTTCCCAGATAGATCCAGGACGCGATCAGAAGCGGAATATTGATCAGAAATGTCAGGGTACCGATTGGGAGATTCGTCAGACGGTTTAACAGGATCGCCATACCGCTGGCACCTCCCGGCGCGATATCGATATTGTTGATAAAGCAGTGGAGTGCGACGGCCTGTACAAAACCGCCCGCCACATCTGCCAGAAGATCCAGAGCAAGCTCTTTTTCCCTCATCTTTTCCATAAGATTATCCCCCTTATATCTGCCGGTCTGAATTCATTTATTCCCGATATAATTCTTCAAATAATTCCACCGGCACATACGCCTTCACATGGATCCCGTCATCCTGATACTCCTCCGAAAGAAGCTGTCCGCTCTTCCGGATCGTCTGGATCCGTCCGGCATCCCTGTAAGCGAATACCTTCTCAAAGTAGATCCTGCGGTTTCTTAAGATCACGGCAAACAGGTCGAGCAGTTCCCCGATGCCCTCTCCCGTCTTTGCCGACAATTTTACCTTATAGTCCGCGGACATGTCCCGGCACGCAGTGTCCGCATCCGGGCGGTCCACCTTGTTGAATACCGTGATGATCTCCTTGTCCTTGATGTCCAATCGGCGCAGAGTCTCGTAAACCACATGCATCTGCATGTCCATCTGCGGGTTCGAACAGTCCACCACATGGAGGATCACATCGCAGTAGCGCGCCTCCTCCAGGGTACTCTTAAAGGCCTCAACCAGATGATGCGGAAGTTTTCGGATAAATCCTACGGTATCCGTCAGGAGAACCTTTTCCCCTCCCGGAAGCGTCAATGCCCTTGTCGTCGGATCCAGGGTCGCGAAGAGCTTATCTTCCGCCAGGATCCCGGCTCCTGTGAGCTTATTTAAGAGCGTAGATTTTCCGGCGTTCGTGTAACCCACAATGGCCGCCGTCAGCGTTCCGCTCTGTTCTCTCTGTTTCCGCACCACATCCCTGTGGCGCTCCACGTCCTGGAGCTCCGATTTTAACTGGCTGATCCTCTCGTGAATCCGTCTTCTGTCCACCTCAAGCTTCGTCTCACCCGGTCCCCTCGTGCCGATTCCGCCGCCGAGTCTCGACAAGGAATTCCTGAGTCCCACAAGGCGGACGGCGCGGTATCGGAGCTGCGCAAGTTCCACCTGGATCTTCCCTTCCCTGGTCTTTGCGCGGGCGGCAAAGATATCGAGGATGATCATCGTCCGGTCCATGACCTTCGTGTCCAGGGCATCCTCCAGGTTTTTTAACTGTGCCGGAGAGAGCTCATCGTCGCAGACAACGCCGGTAGCGCCGGACTCCCAGACCATCTCCTTCAATTCCTGGATCTTACCTTTTCCGAGGTATGTTCCCGGATGGATATTTTCCCGGTTCTGGATCACGACTCCCACGGTCTCAGCTCCCGCGGTCTTTACAAGCTCCCGAAGCTCTTCCACGGATTCTTCCGTGTCATCGGAGGCGTTCGTGCTGGCAGCAAACAGGATGACCCGCTCCTGCTGCTCACCGATCTCTATCAATTCTGCCATTCTTTCTCCTATCTTGTCACGAGAAACGCGATCTCATGATCTGCCTTCTCGTCCTGTCCATACTGCTCCTCGTAGCTTCGGAACAGCTCCAGCGCCTTCTCATACTGGCCCAGGTACTCATAACACACGGCCTGGTTGAAGGCGATCTCTTTCTTTGCCCGGTCATCAGAGAGGGCAAGTCCCGCCTCCGCGTGCTGCAGCGCTTCCTCATAATTGCCTTTTTCCATCGCAGCCATCATCCAGCGGTTGTAAACTTCCGTGCTGGAAAAGCCCTCATCCACGAGAGTCTGGTAGAGCTCATCCGCCTTCTCCTCGTCTCCGGCAGTCATATATGCCGCCCCCAGGGCTTCCATCGCCTCTGCGTAGCCTGTAACCTCATGTTTCGCATCCGCGCTCTTACCGGACTCCAGGCGGTTCTCAGCACCATCCTGATCCCCGGAATTCGCGAGGCTCACCGCACCGAGGTAATAATACTCGGCTCTCGGCTTATCCACCTTCGCCAGGGTATCGTAAGTATACGCCGCGGCACCATAGTCCCCCAGCATAAATTCTGCCTCACCGCGGTACTTTAATACATCGATCTCAAAAGAGGTCACCCGCGTTGTCTGGTCGATCAGGCTGTCAAACTCCGCGACAGCCCCCTCGTAATCACCGCTTTCCATGAGGGCGATGCCGTTCTCCCTGCTCTCCTTCATCTCACTGGTCACATGGCTGCAACCGGTGAGGAGGAGCAGCATACCGGATAGAAATAACGCTGATACAATGCTCTTTTTTATTTTGCTTATTTTTCCTGTTTTTATATATTGTTTATACATTTCGAATTTCACATTTTACGCACGCGTCGTGCTTCCGAATCCACCATTTCTCACCTCATCGGCCTCATCATCCACCGTAATTCCGTACTCCACGAAAATCCCCTGGGAGAAACCTGTTCCTGCTTCCACTTCCACGGTCTTTCCCTCGCGGCTGTCATTGGTGAGCTTCACCTGGATATGGCCCTCGTTGTCAGATCCGTAGTAGTCGCTGTCGATGATCCCGACGGTATTGTTTAACTGCAGACGGAACTTAAATCCAAGTCCGCTTCTCGGATAGAGCTTTAATACCCAGCCGTCATCAATCCGGGCGCGGATCCCTGTGAGGATCTTTGTCATCTCACCCGGTTTCAGCGTGAACGCTGCCGGTGCGAAGAAATCATATCCGGCAGAGCCTGCTGTGGCACGCTTCGGAAGTCTGATCCCATCGTAGATTTCCCTGATCACTTCTTCTGTATCCTGCGGGTGTTCCCCCTGCCAGTCTTTTTTAAACTGCTCAAAGCTTACTTTTTCAAATTTTGCGATTCTCTGCATGATGTCTCCTCTTCGTAAATGGTCTCCCACTACTATACCAAGACCCCGCCCCCTTTTCAAGCGTTTCAGACAGAAAATCCGGCAGAATGCACTGCGTTATTACGGCAATGTGTCCACTGCCCACAGTATATTCTGCCGGATGCTTCCGTCTCTCACGTACATTTCTATGTGGTTTTCCAAGCAGCCGCGACACTCCCGGATATTCTCTCCAGGCTGCTGTTTTCCCGAAAACTTTTTCTATAAAATATACGATATCATCTCAATCCCGAAAATGATCATATATAAAATAAATCCCGGATTCAGGTACACATACTTCCTGAACGGTGTCGGCCACCCGTTCTGGCGTCCCATCTGCCACCAGTAGCGTCGTCCGTCCCGGAAGAAAAAGTA
>ULSB01061164.1_pt1 | contig 13469 bp, 11 predicted proteins | sample 1955741 | NCBI WGS metagenome assembly ULSB01 (sample SAMEA4835691, study PRJEB28245) | human gut metagenome | biome: gut microbiome; material: fecal sample | place: Denmark | collected 2008
TTACAAGTGCAATACAATGAGACTTCATTGTATTGCTGATGAAGTATTATTTCCAGAAACACTTGAAGAGTTGGAAATTGCTGTATATAATAAAAAAGACTATTATGTGATAGGTGCAGGGAGTAATATTGTACTCCCTAGTAAATTGCATAAAACGGTCATTTCATTAAGAGACTTTGCGACAGAATTAAGTTTTATTGAAGAAGAAGTTGTTTGCAGTAGTGCGGTGAGAATTCAACATTTAATTCGTGAAAGTCAAAAACATGGTTTTGGCGGAATTGAATATTTGTATTCTGTCCCCTGTAGCGTTGGTGGGGCCATTTTTATGAATGCAGGTAGAGGAAAAGAATATTACCAGTCAATCGGAAATTTTGTGGAATGGGTAGAATGTTTCAATACTCTATCTTGTAAAACGGAAATTCTACGTAAACAAGATTGTAACTTTGAGTATCGCAATTCTATTTTTCACGATAAAAAAAGAATCATTCTTCGTGCGGGGTTGAGACTCAAGAAGCAAGAGTTTACGATTACTGAATCTAAAATCAAAGAACGCATTCTCTATTCAAATGAAAAACTTGACGCTAGCAGACCAAGTTGTGGATCTATATTTTATACAGGAAGTGGCAAGATAATAAAACTGTTGAAAGGACTTCGGATTGGCGGAGCAGAATATTCAAAAAAGACTAATAACTGGATTTCTAATGTACATTCTGCTAAAAATTGGCAAGTAAGATTTTTAATACACATAGGTATCTTTTTACATAGGATTTTGTTTCGACCATATAAATTGGAAATAGAGATCTGGAGATAAAATAAAGAATATGAAAATAGGGATTCTTACATTTCATCGCTCACAAAATTATGGGGCTTTGTTGCAAGCTTATGGGTTACAAACTTTCGTTGAGAGTCTGGGGCATCAAGTTTATATGGTTGATTATTGGCCCACCTATCACAGAGATATGTATAAACCATTTTCGTGGCGTATATTTTGCTTAACAAGATGGAAATCTAAACCCAAATATGTATTGAATTCAATTGGAACATATTTGAGACTTAAAAAGCGTCAAAGAAACACATTGTTTTTTATTGATTCTTTTTTGCATTTATCAAAAAACAGAGAGTATGATACTGTGTTATATGGCAGTGACCAGATATGGCGGAAATACTTCAAAAATAATTGGGGGGACTTTAATCCTGTCTACTGGGGGAATGACTATGTTAAATGCTCTCATAAGATTGCTTATGCAGCTAGTATGGGAGAGATAAATGTTAAAAGCTCAAAAGATGAGACCTTTATCAAAAAACACCTCTCAAATTTTGATGCCGTAAGTATTAGAGAGCAAGATTTAATAGATTATTTTCGTGAAACGTTTCAAATCCGATACCAACTAGTGTGCGATCCAGTGTTCTTAATTAACAAAGAACAATGGAAAGCAATAGTGAATACTTCAAAACACCCTCAAGAAAAGTATATATTATACTATCGGTTGCAGAATCTTAAAACGATAGATAGTATCGTAGAAGAATTTGCACGAAAAACAAACTGTAAAGTGATAGAAACGCGAGGGTATGTTCCTCTATTACACTATGGTAAACGTTACCAGTTTACGATAAGTGCTCAAGAATTCGCAAGTCTTGTCCATGGTGCAGAATATGTTATAACATCGGCATTCCATGGCGTTGCAATGTCTATTGTTTTTGAAAAACAATTTTACTATACATCAGAAAAAAAACAATCCAATAGAGTTCAGTCACTATTAAACATCCTCGACCTTGAGTATCGAATAATCAATAAAAGCAATCTGGATATTGATACTATTCCTGCAATTGACTATACAAAAGTCAACAGGAAACTTTATCAATGGGAAGATCAATCGAGACAATGGTTAACTAATCAATTGGAGAAATGTGAATATGAAAATCATATTAAATGCTGATGATTTTGGGGCGAATCAGATTGTGAACCAAGAGATAGCCCGGTGCATTCATAAAGAAGAAATATCTTCAGCAACAATTATAGCTGGAGGTAATGAGTTTGAACAGGCAATATTGTTAGCTAAACAATATCCAAACATATCTTATGGGGTACATCTGGCGATTGATGAATATCAGAGCCTAACAAAATCGCAGATATTACATGATTATGGTATCACTGATGACAAGGGAATGTTTATTAAAGGGGGGATAGAACAGATTGAAATGTTTGATGAAAAATTGAAAAGAGCGATTAGCGATGAATGGCATGCTCAAATATGGCGGGTAAAATCTGAGGGGATCAAGGTTTCACATATAGACTCACATCATCATTATCATACGATTCCTGCATTACGTAAGGTAATAGAAAGCACTATGGTTGATAATGGTATATACCATATACGGCAGAATTCATATCGATCATACAAGATTAAAATAAAGGAGAGAAAGAGAAAAAGTATTAATACTCAAACTAAAGTTCAGGGAGCAATATTGAAAAAAAGTTTGGTTCGTAAACTGGGGTGCTATGTATGTAACTATGTTTGGAACCGTCGAATGAATAGCAAATTTTCGACTACAGATTTTTTCTGCTCATTGCAATATTTCTATGATAATTTCTCGTTATTAGAATCATCCGGATACCACACAATAGAAGTAATGACACATCCTGGACATCCTGCCTATTTTTTTGAAGAAAAGTTGAGACATAAAATAGTAGATGATAGAGGGATAAAATTTGATGTAATAACATATAATGACTTGAAATGAAGATTTTATTAACTCTTGATTATGAGCTTTTTAATGGGAAAGACAGCGGTACTGTGGTAAATTCTATCATTATACCAATGAATGAGTTAAACAAGGTATTAGACAAACATCAGTCAAAAATAACCCTGTTTGTGGATACTTGTTTCCTAAACAGATTGAAGTTACTCAAAGAAACTAATATAAATATTTTATCCGACTGGGAAACCATCAATACCCAGTTACAAGAAATGGCTAAAAAAGGACATGACCTCCAGCTACATCTTCACCCCAACTGGTTTCATGCCCAGTTTCTTAAAGATAAGTGGTATAGTTGTACAGATGACTACAAATTGAGCGATTTGTCACGAAAGGAAGTTGAACAATTGTTTGTCGAAGGCATAGAAACCTTGCAAATGTTAGGTGGTGGCAAAACTGGTAAATGGGCATTCAGGGCAGGTGCATATTGCTTGCAGACATTACCCAACTATGCAGAGTTATTTGCCAAGTATGGTATTAGCATAGACAGTTCTGTTTTCAGGAACAGAAAGTCTAAGACGAAAAAATGGGAATGGTATGACTTTACATCATTGCCAAAAGAAAATGTTTATCATTTCTCAAATGACATAACTCAAACAGATTCGAAAGGTAAATTTGTTGAAGTAACTATACCCACATTTAAAATATCTTTTATACGTTTATTTATTCGATATATACTTCGTAAAACCAAGAAAAATAACAGTATTCAAACCTGGGGTGATGGAACAGGAAGTCTTTCCAAGATTTAACCATGCCGGAGGAGATCAACCGTATGGTTACAGACTCTTTGACTGACTATTTTTTTACTACTACAGAAATAGCGAACCGCAATCTTCGAAAGTTTGGTGTATCTGATGATAAAATTTTCTTTGTAGGAAATGTAATGATAGACACGCTAATGTTAAATATCAGCAGGTTCAGAAAGCCTAAGGAATTTGATGACTTGTCACTTGGTAAAGGAAAATATTTTATATTAACCATGCATCGACCAGCAAATGTTGATGAGGCCGACAAACTAAAGATGACGATGCAAGAAATCACAAGGAATGTGTATGATATGCCAATAGTATTTCCGATTCATCCTAGAACTGCCAAAATTTTCAGAGATTTAGGTATTGAGGCTGAAAACTTAAAAGTTATACCACCACTAGGATATTTGGAATTCAACTATTTAGTAAAAAATTCTTTTGCTGTTATTACTGATTCAGGGGGCATAACAGAAGAAACAACTGTTATGCATATTCCTTGCATGACATTACGTGACAATACAGAACGTCCGGAAACTTGTGAACTAGGAACAAATAAATTAGTTGGTACAAATCCTAAAAACATAAAGCCTGTCCTTGAAAAGTTATTTGCAGGTAAGTGGCAGGAAGGAAATATTCCAAAACTTTGGGATGGAAATTCAGCAGAGCGTATTATTAATGTTATCAAAAATCTAAGCATCAAAAAATACGAATGACATTTAATCTACTCAAAAAGATATATCAACATGAGCCAGTGATTCCCGAGGACTATACTGAACAAGGAGTGGAGAAGGGCGCGAAAATTGCGGACAGTAAAGTCGATAATCCTGACATGCTACGTGTCTTTAAGGCGACGCAATCAATGGGGGTCAAGGAGACTTTGTTGTGGCTTGATGAACATCGGCAGGAACTGAATGCTACAGCTTTGATTGTGGATACAGATAGAGGAGACGAGATTACTGAGTACAAAGCATTTCGCCCGAAAGTGCTTGTGCTGAAGCGGGCATTGAACTTGATTCGTCACTTGAATACATTGCTCAACTATACAAACGAAACATTGGAGGAAGGTGGCTATCTATGGTGTTACGCTCGGACGGCAGTACTGAAACGGAGATTAATAATGGAACAATATCCTTGGGGGATTAACTTCCTTGTGTTCGGGCTTCATTTTTTGTGGCACCGCATTATTCCGAAACTCAGTCTAACGAAAGGGGTGTATTTTGCCGTCACGAAAGGGCGGAATCGTACATATAACCGCGTAGAGGTGCTGGGAAGGATATATCGTGCTGGTTTCGAAGTGGTTAATGAGGAATTTAGACACGGTGAGTTCTTTGTATTAGCCCGTAAGGCAAAACCTGCAATATGGAATGACGTGCCGTCAGGTTCTCCCCTCATCAAGCTACAGCGTGTGGGCAAAGACGGGAAACTTATCGGAGTATATAAATTTCGCACGATGTACTCCTATTCAGAGTATCTACAACCCTATATCTACGAGCATAATCATCTACAGCTGGGTGGCAAATTTGCTGATGATTATAGAGTAACATTATGGGGAAAGTGGATGCGGAAGTTATGGGTTGATGAGCTACCAATGTGTATCAATTTTTTTCGTGGCGAATTAAAGTTGGTAGGAGTGCGCCCCTTATCCCGTCATTATTTCAGTCTTTATACCCCAGAGATGCAACAACTACGTACAAAGGTAAAACCTGGTCTACTCCCACCGTTCTATTATGGCAAACAGATCCCGAGAACCATTGAAGACATACAGGCATCGGAGCGCAAATACATTGAGGCATACCTTGTACACCCTATTCTAACTGATCTTCGTTATTTCTTTGGTACCATCGGGAATATCATCTTGAGGGGAAAAACATCAAAATAAATCGCTAGTTATGAAAATACTGATAGACATAGGGCATCCTGCCCATGTACACTTATTTAAAAATCTTGCCAGAGAATTATCCAATCGAGGCCATCAACTGTTTTATTCTGTCAGAGACATACCGGTTGCCAAGAAACTGATGGAACACTATGAAATGAGATTTTACGATTTAGGGAAGAAGAAAGATTCAATCATTGGGAAAGCATATACTGTTATCAAACAAGATAGTCTATTATTATCATTTGTTATCAAAAATAAGATAGACATCGGAATTAGTAATGGTATCGTGCTACCTCATTTATCCAGATTGACCAAAATGAAGTCATTTGTGTTTGATGATGACGATGATAAGATCGAAAAACTTGTTGTAAAATATGGACATCCATTTGCCGATATAGTATTTACTCCAGATATAATTAGAAGGAAAACAAAAGCTGCCTTGTATTATAAGGGAACACATGAATTGGCATACTTGCATCCGAACTGGTTTACACCAGATATTAACGTACTAAAATCTGCGGGGTTAGAAATTGGACAGAAATTTTTCATTTTACGATTTGTTGCATTTAAGGGATTTCACGATGTAGGACAACAAGGTATATCACTGGCACAAAAGCATCGGCTTGTAAACCTATTATTGCAATATGGACAGGTGATTATTACGTCTGAACGAGCAATTGAACCAGAGTTTGAGCAATACCGCCTTCCAGTTCCTCCTGAGAAGATCCATTCGCTGATGTATTATGCGACGATGCTTATAGGAGACAGCCAGACGATGACTTCCGAAGCAGCTATTCTTGGAGTACCGGCGTTGAAATGTAATACTTTTGCCGGAAAGCTTTCCGTACCAAATATGTTGGAAAGATATGGATTATCTTATTCATATCAACCTTCTAATTTCAATGATTTATATGCTCATGTGGAATCACTTTTGAAAAAAACGAATTTAAAGGAAGAATGGCTGGTCAAAAAAGAAAACTTTTTGAGAGATATGATTGATCCCACTTCTTTTTATGTTTGGTTTATTGAAAATTATCCTGAGAGCAAACGTATTATGAGAGAAAATCCAGATTATCAATATCAATTCAGATAAACTTATGGATTTTACTCTTTCTAAATATATGTTTTTGCTAAAAACACTGAAAACTTTCGGTTATCGTTTTCTGACTTATACTGAATACCTTAAATCTCCGGCGGTACAACAAGTTATTGTTATGCGCCATGATGTAGACTTACTTCCCAGTAATTCACTTCGGACAGCACAGATTGAATATAAACTTGGAATCAAAGGGACATATTATTTCCGTAGCGTTCCAGAAAGTTGGGATGAAAGAATAATAAAAGAGATAGCAGATTTAGGGCATGAAATAGGTTATCACTACGAATCGCTAACGACTTGTAATGGAAATATAGAGGCTGCGTATGAGGACTTTGTATGTAATTTGGAAAAATTGAGGCTTATCGTTCCAGTTTCCACTATTTGTATGCATGGTAGCCCTCGTTCGCCATACGACAGCAAGGACATTTGGAAACAATGTTCATACAAGAATCTTGGCATTATAGGAGAACCCTATCTTAATACTGATTTTTCTGAGATATTTTATCTGACTGATACCGGAAGACGTTGGGATGGTTATAAAGTGAGTGTCCGCGACAAAATAGATGGTTATCAAGAACAATGGGAAAAGCAAGGACTAACTTTCCATTCAACAGATGACATTATCAATGCCATTAAGAGGCAGACTTTACCAGGAAAAATAATGATAACTGTACATCCGCAACGATGGAATCCTATGGGAATAGCATGGACTAAAGAGCTTGTGCTTCAAAATATGAAAAATGCCGTCAAAGGAATAATAATCAAAAAATACAAATGATTAAAATATTGACTATCATAGGTGCGCGACCTCAAATCATTAAAGCCGCTGCCATTTCACGCGAAATCGCTTTGCATTTTGCTGATAGAATCGAAGAAAAGATTCTGCATACCGGACAGCATTACGATTCCAATATGTCGGATGTGTTTTTTGAAGAACTAGGAATCCCTTTGCCTGATTATAATTTGGGAGTAGGTTCAGCTTCACATGGAGTCCAGACCGCAAAGATGATTGAGGGCATTGAGCAAATCCTACAAAAAGAATCCTTTGACGGGGTTATCCTTTACGGTGATACCAATTCGACCCTTGCCGGAGCCGTTGCGGCTTCCAAAGTTCACGTTCCGATTTTCCACATCGAGGCCGGTCTGCGGTCGTTCAACATGGAGATGCCGGAGGAGATAAACCGCATTGTGTGCGACCAACTCTCCTCCATTCTGTTTCCTCCCACCGCTACGGCCTGCAAGAATCTGCATAATGAAGGCTTTGACAACTCGAAAGCTACATTTCCTAACGGTTGTAAGCGATTGGTAGTAAATAGCGGTGATGTGATGTATGACAATAGCCTGCATTATTCAGTGATTTCTTCCAATCACAGCACTATCATTAAAGATTTGCGATTGGAGTCCGAAAGTTATATTCTTTCAACGATACATCGCAACAACAACACCGACGATCCTGTAAGGCTCGAAGCAATCATGAATGCCCTTTTGGATATTGCAGATAGGGACAGGATAAAGGTGATTCTGCCTTTGCACCCTCGTACCGCAAAAATCCTGCCGAATAATCTTTCAGACAAGACCCATTGTCGCCTGATAAATTCAGAATGGATACGCATGATTCCTCCGGTATCATTTTTTGAAATCATCGAACTGGAAAAGAACGCAAAGCTGGTGATGACAGACAGCGGAGGAGTGCAAAAGGAATCTTTCTTCTTTGAGAAACCCTGTGTGATTTTACGTCCTGAGACGGAATGGGTGGAAATAGTGGAGCATAATGCCGGAATAATAGCTGACGCTGATTATCATAAGATTGTAAAAGCGTACGATACCTTATCCCACTCACAGGTGTCATTTCCACCTTTGTTTGGCAATGGTCATGCAGCAAAGAAAATATTGGAAAGTATAATAAACTATCTCCAATAACACATAAGTGATGAAACATGTAGAAATACATACTGATTCTTTACACCGCATAGCGTATAGTACCGATGCCAGTATTTATCGTGAAATACCGATAGGTGCGGCTTATCCGGGGAATAACGCAGATGTCAAGGAGCTAATCGCAGAAGCCCGTAGGCGGGAAACGCATCTGATCCCCCGTGCCGGAGGTACATCCATCGCTGGACAAGTAGTGGGAAGCGGAATTGTGGTTGATGTCAGCAAGTATCTCAATAACATCCTTGAAATTAACGAAAAAGAGCGTTGGGCAAGCGTGCAGCCGGGCGTGGTGCTTGATGAACTTAATATAGCCTGCAGACCATACGGGCTGTTCTTCAGTCCGGAAACGTCCACGAGCAACCGTTGTTGTATCGGTGGTATGTTTGGTAACAACTCCTGTGGTTCACATTCACTGGTATATGGCAGTACACGCCATCATATCCTTGAAGCGCATGGAATACTGGCCGATGGAACAGATGAACTTTTTAAAGAAGATTCCATAGCCGGATTGGAGCAACGTTTCGGCCATGAGTTTTGGAAAGCCGATATGGAAAATGTTTCACTCATCCAAAGGATTTATTCGCAGCTTATCAACTTTGCACTGAATGAAGATTCCGCTGCCCTGATCAGCACTAACTATCCCGACAAGTCCTTGCGCCGCCGGAGTTGCGGGTATGCCATTGACGAGGCAATTGAGGATTTGATAAATGAATCCAAACCGTTGGAAGAGCGTAGCATTAACCTCTGTAAGCTACTCTGCGGAAGTGAAGGAACACTGGCTTTCATCACCGAAATCAAGGTTAGCCTCGATTTGATTCCCCGTGCCCAGAAGATGGCTCTGTGTATTCATTGCGACACACTTGAAAAAAGCTATCTTGCCAATCTTGTCTGCCTGCGTCATCATCCGGATGCCGTAGAGCTTATTGACGGGAAAATACTCGAACTCAGCCGGCAGAACGGAGCGCAGCAAGTTAACCGGTTCTTCGTAAACGGAGAACCGGCAGGGCTCCTTGTAGCGGAACTATCGGCAACTTCGCGCCAGGAACTGGAAGAGAAAGCCGCATTCCTGGAACAGGAATTGACAGCGGGAAACGATGCCTTGGCATATTGCTGCACAAGAGTATACGGCGAGCAGGTTGCAAAAGTCTGGAGCCTCCGAAAAGCCGGATTAGGTTTATTGAGTGGCATGAAGGGAGATGCAAAGCCTGTCGGAGTGATTGAGGATACGGCAGTAGCCCCGGAACGATTACCCGCGTATCTTAAAGAGTTTGATGGGATGCTTCGCAAGCTTGGGTTAGCCTGTGTCTATTATGGACATATTTCGACAGGCGAACTCCATTTACGTCCGATTGTCAATATAAAGACAGCCGACGGACGGAAGTTATTCCGGGAAGTGGCATATCAGACGGTATTACTTGTCAAAAAATATCGTGGCAGTCTAAGTGGCGAACACGGCGACGGACGGCTACGCGGAGAGTTCATCCCTTTACTCTACGGGGAAGAGACTTACGAACTGATGCGCCAAGTAAAAAGATGCTGGGATGCCAATAACGTATTCAATGCCGGTAAGATTATCGACACCCCGCCCATGGACGATTTTCTTCGATTTGCAGTGGACCAGTCCTATGAAATTGAAAAAGAATTGTCATCCGATAAAACCTATTTCAACTGGAAAGCGGCATTTGACGAATGTAAGGTAAATGGTGTAAGCCGGATACCCTCACAGACACGTGCATTGATGTGCTCAATCGAACAATGCAACGGTGCGGGAGACTGCCGGAAATCCAATCTGACAGGTGGCACTCTCTGTCCGGCTTACAAAGTGTCGCACGATGAGACCAAGACTACAAGAGCCAGGGCGAATGTGCTTCGTGAGATTTTAACACGAGGTTGGCATAGTGAGGCTTTCGCGGGGATTAGACAAGACGGAACGAGCGTATTCGACATACCCGAACTAAAAGAGGTGTTGGATTCTTGTTTAGCTTGCAAGGGATGCCGGAGCGAGTGCCCTTCCAATGTGGATATGACACGCCTTCGTGCGGAACTGTTACAACAGCGACACGATGTGCAAGGGATTTCGTTCCGTTCGTTTATGATTGCAAGAATGGCAACGATAGAACGATTGGGCTCAATGGTAGCACTCCTCTACAATTTCTTTGGCCGATGGCAACTATCGTCACTTCTTATCAAAAAAATCTTGAAATTCGCAACTTGCAGGAATATACCTCCACTCAGCCGTCACACGATGCGACAACTCGTAGAGAAAGAGGATTTGGAAACCGAAGAATTGTCATCAGGACGTAAAGTCTATCTCTTTGCTGATGAATTTACCAACTACCAGGAAGCGGAATTGGGGCTGACATTTGCCCGGCTGTTGATCGTACTCGGTTATGATGTAGAAATTCCTCGACACGTCGAGAGCGGTAGGGCAGCCTTATCAAAAGGTGACTTGAAATATGCCAAAAAATGCGCAGAACGAAATGTCTCTCTCTTGAAAGATATTATTACGGAAGATGCGCCCCTTGTAGGAATCGAACCATCCTGTATTCTTTCGTTCCGTGATGAATATCCGGACTTGGTGTTGCCGGAAGAAAGACGGAATGCCCAGAGGCTGGCAAAGAATTGCTTGCTTTATGATGAATTTATCTCATCGGAAATCCAGAAGGGGCATATCTCGTCCGATAACTTTCAGGAAGTCTCTGTAGAAATATGGCTGCACGGTCATTGCCATCAGAAAGCCCTTGTCGGGATTGGCAAGACGGCAGAAATATTGCACCTTCTCCCCAATGCAAAAGTCAACGTCATTCCAAGTGGGTGCTGTGGCATGGCAGGTTCTTTCGGATACGAGAGGGAACATTATAAAACATCGTTGGAAATAGGAGAAATGATCTTGTTTCCAAGTATCAGAAAAGCGGTGCATTCGCAACAAAACGGGATGCCGGTCATCGTGTCGGCTCCCGGTACATCTTGCAGACAACAAATAAAGGATGGCACCGGCATTACAGCCGTTCATCCCATAGAGATATTATATAAATTCATAAAGTTTAGCTAATGAATAATTTTGCTCTTATCGGCGCGGCGGGTTATATCGCACCGCGCCATATCAAGGCCATTGCCGACACAGGCAATAACCTGATGGTCGCATACGACCGCTTTGACAGTGTGGGAAGACTGGACAGTTCTTTTCCGGAATGCTCGTTTTTTACAGAGAATGAACAGTTTGACCGTTTCTGTTCCAAACAGATGAAAACGGAAGACCCGTTAAACTGGACAGCTATCTGTACACCCAATTATACCCATGACGCTTTTATTCGTTATGGTCTCCGGCTGGGTACCGACGTGATTTGCGAAAAGCCGTTGGTGATTAACCCCTATAACATGGACAATCTGATAGAGATAGAAAAGGAAACAGGACATAAGGCATATACTATTCTCCAACTTCGCCTGCACGACTCCATCGCGGCACTGAAGAAAAAGGTGGAAGAAGGTCCGAAAGATAAAATTTATGATGTGGATTTGACTTATATCACTTCACGCGGGAAATGGTACTATGCTTCCTGGAAAGGAGACATACACAAGAGCGGAGGCATCGCGACCAATATCGGCGTACATTTTTATGATATGCTGCAATGGATTTTCGGACCTGTAAAGCAGAATATCGTACACGTGATGAGTTTCGACCGTGTAGCCGGCTATCTGGAACTGGAAAAAGCCCGTGTACGCTATTTCCTCAGCATAAATGCCGATTGTTTGCCCGAAAATGCCGTGCAAGGGGAAAAGAAAACTTATCGTACCATTAATATAGACGGCTATGAATTCGAGTTCAGCGCGGGATTCACGGAACTGCATACCAAGAGCTATCAAAAGATATTATCCGGTGAAGGGTTCCGTATCAGCGAAGCAAAGAATTGTATTCAAATAGTCAGTGATATCCGTCATTCAGCCCCTATCGGATTGAAAGGAGACTATCACCCGTTGGCTAAGTTGCCCTTAAGTGTACATCCTTTCGGGTGGGATGAAAAAAAATGATTCATTGAAAAGAAAAATCCTATATATATTGGTTGTGGGGTTGCTGACGGCAACTCCACTTGTCTCCCATGCACAACCTGCCACACCGACAGGGCAAGTAGACTTTTTTATGGGCGTGGATTTTAATTACCGAGATATCCTTTGGAATCGGCTATACGATCTGCTGATAAACTTAACCCCGGGTGTGAAATGGAATATGGGGAATGGTTGGCAGGCATCCGCCCAAGCCCTTGTTCCTGTTTACAATAATTATGGAGACCGTTATAAGAATGTGAGGCTGAATCTTGCCGTACTGTCCAAAGAGATATATTTCCGGGACAAACTATTCTTGAAAGCCAGCGGTGGTTGGTTTTCGGATGAGCGTTACGGTATTGATTTGAAAGGAATGTGGATTATCAATCGTTGGCTTGCTTTTGAAGCGCAGACTGGAATAACCGGATACTGCTCGATGGCTGCCGGATGGGAAGCTAGTAAGCCGGGCCGGTGGACGGGGTTGTTTGGTGCTGATTTTTATATCAATTCATGCAACACGGAGATACGGGCACGTGGCGGACGTTATGTGTATGCTGACTATGGCGGCATCGTGGAAGCCATGCGGCACTTCAAACATTGCACGGTGGGGGTTTACGGTGAATACAGTAACAAGGGAAAGTCGAACGCCGGATTCAAAGTCATTGTCATGTTACCGCCCTATAAGCGTACACGTCATAAAGTCAATTTTCGTCCGGCTTCCAATTTTCGTTTGACATACAATATGGATGCAGATGCCTATTCCAATCGTATGTATATGACGGACCCGGAAGAGAATGAACGAGAAGGCTGGTTTGATCAGGATAAATTCCGTTGGGGACGAAATGTTACGCAACGCGATTTTACGGAAAAGAAGAAACATAAAAGGGAGGACGTGAAATGATACGGAAATATCTTATCAGTATTCTTTTGTGCCTGCCAGCGTTTGTTTTTTCACAGCAATATACCGGCATGAGCGGATTGATCCACGTGCCGTCGGCCGATATGGATC
>ULSB01051188.1_pt1 | contig 13277 bp, 10 predicted proteins | sample 1955741 | NCBI WGS metagenome assembly ULSB01 (sample SAMEA4835691, study PRJEB28245) | human gut metagenome | biome: gut microbiome; material: fecal sample | place: Denmark | collected 2008
TTTTTCACTTATTTCAGAATTTTCTTTGCGATTTTATACTGCAGATTGTCTATTTTCTCGTTTTACCCTATTCGCTTTTTCACTTTAAAGCATTATAGTATTGACAAATCCTCTTACAACACGTTACAATATGAACTGAGTTTCTAGATCAAAGCACAAGGAGGAAACATCATGAAACACAAAATTGGTTTTATCGGGCTCGGACTGATCGGTGGTTCTATTGCAAAGGCCATCCGCCAGTATTATCCCGATTATGAGATTGTGGCTTTCGACAAAAACAAAGAATCCCTTGCACTTGCAACCCAGGAATCTATGATCGATGTTGCCGCAACTACCATTGACAATAATTTTCAAAATTGTAACTATATATTCTTATGCGCACCGGTCGCATATAATACCGCCTATCTGAAACAGCTGACGGAATATCTGAATGATGACTGCATCCTCACAGATGTCGGAAGTGTAAAGACGAACATCCACGAAGAAGTGCAGAATCTCGGTATTGGGAAGTATTTCATCGGGGGACATCCGATGGCCGGATCCGAGAAAAGCGGTTACAGTAATTCCAAAGCTATGCTGATTGAAAATGCATACTATATTCTTACTCCGACTCCTCAGGTAGCTGAAGAAAAAGTACAAACTTATGAAAAATTCGTGGAAAGCCTGAAGGCCCTTCCGGTTATTCTGGACTACCAGCTTCATGACCAGATTACAGGAACCATCAGCCATCTCCCACATATCATTGCTTCTTCACTCGTTAATTTTGTCAAAACACACGATACACATGATGAGATGATGAAAAATCTTGCTGCTGGAGGATTTAAAGATATCACACGTATTGCCTCTTCTTCTCCGATCATGTGGCAGAATATCTGCCTGAAGAACAAGGACAATATTGTAGATATATTAGATAAGTACATAGACTCTCTGGAAGATTTCAAAGAAGCTATCGAACGTGAAGATGATCTGGATCTTTATAACCGGTTTGAATCCTCCAGAAATTATCGTAATTCCATGCCATCTTCTTCGGCCGGACCGATCAAGAAAGCATTTGCCGTATACTGTGACATCATTGATGAAGCCGGTGGGATTGCTGCTATCGCAACCATTCTTGCTTCCAATAATATCAGTATCAAAAACATTGGAATCGTACACAACAGAGAATTTGAAGAAGGGGTTCTGCGTATTGAATTCTACGACGAAGATTCCAGCAAACGCGCCGTAGGATTACTGCAGAAATTCAGGTATATCGTTTATGAGCGTTAGAACAATTGCACCCACAAGGGGATTAAAAGGAGAAGTAACCATACCGGGAGACAAATCCATCTCCCATCGTTCCATTATGTTAGGTTCCATTGCGCTTGGAACCACAGAGATCACTCATTTTCTGGAAGGAGCCGACTGTCTTTCCACGATTGACTGTTTCCGTAAAATGGGTGTTGAGATTGAAAGGAAACCCTCCAGTATCCTGGTACACGGGAAAGGTCTGCGCGGCCTGACCGCCCCGGCTTCTACTTTAAATGTAGGAAACAGCGGAACTACAACCCGCCTGATCTCCGGAATTTTGTCCGGGCAAAATTTTGCGACTACATTATCCGGCGATGATTCTTTGAACTCCAGACCAATGAAGCGCATTATGACACCACTTAACACCATGGGAGCACATATCAGAAGTCTCAACGACAACGGATGCGCCCCGCTTCACATAAGACCTGGTGCTCTGCATGGTATTCATTACCAGTCACCGGTTGCCTCTGCCCAGGTAAAATCGGCAGTTCTGTTAGCCGGACTTTATGCAGACAGTCCTACTTCTGTTACAGAACCTGCTCTTTCCCGTAATCATACGGAACTTATGCTTCAGGGATTCGGCGCATACGTTGCCACAGATCTTCATACAGACGGAACTGCCACTGCACATGTAGAACCATGCAAAGAACTTTACGGACAACAGATCTGTGTTCCTGGCGATATCTCTTCTGCTGCTTACTTTATTGCGGCCGCACTGTTAGTTCCTGGTTCCGAGCTTCTTGTTAAAAATGTAGGAACCAACTTCACACGTGCCGGTTTCTTAAAAGTCTGCAAAGCCATGGGAGCCGATATCGAAACCGTCAGCCAGACAATCGAGGGCGGCGAAAGCCGTGCTGATCTTCTTGTCCGCTACAGCCACTTAAAAGGAACTGTAATCGAGGGTGATATCATCCCGACTCTGATCGACGAGATTCCGATGATCGCAATTATGGCAGCCTTTGCAGATGGTCAGACAGTCATCAGAGATGCAGCTGAGTTAAAGGTAAAAGAAACGAACCGAATCGATACTGTCACTGCAGGATTAAAAGCGATGGGAGCTGTTATTACACCAACCGATGACGGCATGATCATTGAAGGTACCGGACATTTAAATGGTGCTTCTATCCAAAGCTACCTTGATCACCGGATCGCAATGGCATTCTCGGTTGCGGGACTTGCATCTGACGGTGAAACGCAGATAGTGGATAGTCAGTGCGTGGATGTGTCTTATCCGGAGTTTTATGCGACGTTGAATTCGGTTTCTATTTAATTAATTCATCATCGTGACCTCTCAGTCCATGAGAAAGACTTGGTGTTATGTTTGTTGCTGAATGTCACGATGTAGATGTTCTAAGGCAGTCCGCCTTCCCTAAGAACAAAAGGGCCTCCGCTCAAAACTCGGCATTCGCCTCAAACACTTCGCTCCGTCCCTTTAACGGGAAGGCAAACTACCTAAGAACATCTACACATCGCGCCAAAATACGCATCAAACATAACACCAAGTCTTTCTCATGTCGTGATAGGCCAATGATAATGAATTCAATAGAGGGCTGTAACCTTTGTGTGTAACTGGAAAGTTATAGTGAATGCCTTAATTTTCCAACTTTTCCGATAGATACACTTCCGGCATCACAACGGTTACAATTCCCGGTATTTAATTATTCAGGACCGGGGGAAGCCGCCATGATGATTAAATAGAAACCAACATCCTTCTCTCCTCCGCAATCCGAAGCAGTTCCCCCATCTTTTGGTTCATACTTCCAACTTTCACTCCCGCATTGATTACCTTTCCGCATTTTTCCATGATCTTTAATGCCTTCTGGTAAGTCTCATCGGATATCGGTTCATATGGCTCTTCGCTGATGATCCCGGATGCCAGCAGCCGTGCCAGCTGATAGTCGCTCTCGCCCGGATAGAGGATTCCGGCGGCAAATGGGATCCCGGCTTTCTGAAGTTTTCTGTAGACCGGGATTCCTGTTTTACCGGAAGATAATACCAGAACTTCCGGTTCTCCTTCCGGCTTTGGAAGTTCCACACTTCCGAATATCGGATCGTAATAACCATTGTCGATTTCATAAAGATCACGAATTGTTGCTTCCGTGAATATTTCTTCCGGATCACCAAATTCGGCAATCCGGTCGCCTTTGACACAGATAACCTGATCCGATATTTTTTGCGCCAGATCAATCTCATGCAGAGACATAATTACAGTAATTCCGTTCTCTTTTGCCATCTTTCTTAAGATTGCCAGCAGTTCCAGTTTATGACGGATATCCAGATAAGAGGTTGGCTCATCCAGGATCATCACTTCCGGTTCCTGACAGATAGCCCGGGCAAGCAGCACCCGCTGCCTCTGTCCGTCACTGATTTCCTGAAAATTACGGATTCCAAGTTCCTGTGCATGTACCGCCTCTAATGCCTCATCCACCTTTCTCTCATCTTCCCTTGACAAGATTCCAAGTCTTCCGGTATAAGGATAACGCCCGGTCGCTACAATATCATGACAGGTCATCAATTCTGGTTTCATCCTCTCAGTCAGCATCACGGCCGCCTTAACTGCCATCTCTTTATAAGAAAGTTTACGGATTTCCTCGCTATCTATGTATACTTCCCCGCCAATCAGCTTTAACTGTCTGGTGATGCTTTTTAATATTGTAGATTTTCCCGCTCCATTGGGGCCAATCAGTGTCACGATCTCGCCTTTTTTTATTTTCAGATTAATACCGCTTATCAGCGCATTCCCCTGATATCCCACTGCGAGATCTTTCATTTTTATATAATACTCTGTCATCTTCTACCTGCCTTTCTGCCCACGCACCATCATGAAGATTACAACAGGCGCTCCGAATATCGAAGTCACCGTACTGATATTCAATTCCATTGGTGCAAATGCCATTCTCGCGATCAGATCACAGATCATACAGAATACCGCTCCACCAACAAATGTCCCTGGTATCACTACCAAAGGTTTCGATGTACGAAGTGCATGTTTTACCAGATATGGAACCGCTATTCCGACAAATGAGATCGGACCTGCAAATGCAGTTACGCTTGCCGAAAGAATACTGGACAAGAGAATCAGTGCCACCCTGAAAAAGCGGATATTCACTCCCATGCTCTGCGCATAAGCTTCTCCCAGCTGATAAGCACCGATCGGCTTAGACAGGAAAAATGTAAGTACAGTCGTCACACCGATCACGATCACCGCTACCTGTACATTACTCCAGTTCATTCCGGAAAAGCTCCCCTGTGACCATCCATGAAGATTGACAATATCTGAATCCTCTGCAAATGTCACGACAAAATCTGTGATCGCCGAACAGATGTAGCCAATCATGATTCCACCTACCAGAAGTGTGGCCATATGCTTCATTTTCCTGGATAGCAGTAAAATAAAACCGGTGGAGATCAATGCTCCGATAAATGCCGCAACAATCAGTGTATAAGAAGACACAAATGCATAGCGTTCCAGAAAGAATATCATTGCCAGTGCCACCATCATCTTCGCTCCGGACGAAATTCCAAGGACAAACGGTCCCGCGATCGGATTGGAAAAGAAAGTCTGAAGTAAGAATCCAGATAATGACAACGCTCCCCCAAGGATTGCTGCCATCAGAACCCGTGGCAGACGTATCTTCCATATAATATTTGCTTCCGTTCCGCCCTCTCCCCGTCTTGCCAGTATTTTCAGGATCTCTGGCAAGGAGATATGTACATTTCCTGTATTGATATTCAAAACCGTAACAATCAAAAATGCTGCCGTCAATACAGAAAATACCAGAATATATCTGGAACGCCGTTTAAAAATTTCCTTTTGATAAACAGATCCGGCCGTATCCTGCCGATCCGTTTTCTGATTATAAGTGTCTGCCACGTTATATTTCTCCTTTGATGAAAAATCAGGTGAACATTTCCTTTTGCCCACCTGATTCTTATTATACTGTATTATTTTACCCTGTACAAGAATGTCATATCCTTCTCATCTCCATCTGTCAGCATCAGATGAATATCCGTGATCAGATTACCGACTATATCCGTTGCCTGATACAGTGATTTGCCGGTGCACCATACATTACCGTTCTTCACAGCTTTAAAATCCTTAAACAGTTCATTCTTTGCCGTCAACTCTGCAATACTGTTTATCGGACTGTCAATTGTTGCATTGTAGATCAGATAGTCTGCTTCTTCCGCCTTTGAATAGAATTCTTCCATTGATAATTCTACCGAAGCACTCTTGCTTTCTGTATTCTTAAGATCTGAAAAAATGTATTTTCCTCCGGCAATATCAATCATCTTCGGAATATAATCTTTACTGCTTCTTACGACCACTGTTCCATCTGCATTAACAAAGAAATAAGCAACCGTCTTTCCCGTATTCTTAAAATCTTTCAGGTTTTCGATCACCTTCGTCTGTTTCTCGAAAAATGTATCTGCCACATCCTCTTTATTCAACATTGCCGCATAAGCCTTGATCCATTCTGTTCTGCCAAGCGGATGACTTTCATAGCTGGACCGGTCGATAAATACCGGAATATCCAGATCTTCGATCATTTCCTGTACTTTTGGCGTATGCAGGATCATCGTTGATTCAATTGCAAGATCACAATCCTCATCTACCAGCATCTCATAATCCGGCTCACTGTATTTTCCGGCGAACAATATCCGGCCTTCCTCCATAGCTTTTTTCGCATTATCAATATACCAGTCTGAAGCCTGTGCGCCTGACATCCGGATACTGTCCAGGCCATCCATCGAATCGAACAGTGCCATTGCCGATGTTGCCGCAAGATAAATGTGATCCAGCGGCTGTTTTAATACCACAATATCTTTATCCAGATCTGCCGGTTTCTTCTTCCCTTCCGGAACGATCAGATACTGTCTGTCATCATGCACATCCAGTAATTTATATCCACCTTTATAATAGTAAACATCAAAACCTGTGGCATATTTTAACTGCATCGTCTTCTGATACTTCAGTCCGCCTATCTTCGGAGCTTTCTTTTCTTCTGCCCCGTTTTCTTCTGTCTGCTGTGTTCCGTCTCCTTTGGACACACCCGATTTGCCTGAACTACTGCATCCAGTCAGTGCTCCTGTGACCAGAAGCACTGTACTTGCAAGTACACACAACAAGCGATATGTTCTCTTTTTCATTCTTTTCTCCACTTTTTTTGATCACATGATCTTTTTCTGCATTCTGAACATTTTACATAATCTGCATTATGGTCATCTTATGCAATCCTTATTCTGCACTCTGATCTTCACATCCGAGGATTACCTGATAGACTTTTTCCCATTCTTTCTTTGCATCTTTTCCCTTTTCATCTTTTGAACGGTCAACGATCACAGGCATCTCAAGAAGCGTCATCTTCTCGGTCATCTTCTGATAAGCTTTCATTTTCTTTCTGGCAGCTTTCTTACTACTTCCTTTTTTCGGCAGGATACCGGAAGAAAGGAGTGCCAGATCACATTTATTTTTTACCAGTTTCTTATAATTTAATTTGCCGGATTTACCTGTGTAAATGATTTCTTTCTTTTCCATCTTTTCTTTGATAGTCTCATTCTTACACTTCTTTTTCTTTACACCAACTGCCGTCACTTTATCATTCTGTCCCAGTTTGGCTATCTTGGAAATGATCTTATTGGTTCCTGCATAGATATGATCTGCCGGCTGTCTCACCACGATAACTTCCTTATCGAGTCCTGCAGGAATCTCTGCATTTTCCGGAACGATCAGATATTTTACAACTTTGTTCAGATACAGTGCTGCCTGCTCCTGCTCTGCAGGATTCAGTCCGCTTGTATCCGAAGACTGTTTCCACTTCTTACCGGCTGCTTTTCTTCCTGTCTTTTTGCTCATATCAATTTCCAGAAGTGTGATCCCCTGATCATAATGATAGATTTTGAAATATTTTGCATGCTCGGCTTTTGTCTCTGACTGATATTCCAGGCCGATGATCTCAGGTGCTACTTCATCCAGTTTCTTACTTGCAGCTGCCGTCTTACTGCTGTCACTGCCATTTACACCGATCACGGTAATTTCTTTTCCATTGGCTCTTGTTGATGCATTTGCTTTTGCTGCTTCCGCAATGTATACAAAAATCGTATACTTAATCTCATGTGCTGCAGACATGGCTGTTGTCATACCTACAATCGTATTATTCTTATTCAGTTCCACCGGAATTACAAAGGAAGTGGAGCTTCCTGTTTTGGAACTTGGATAATATACATTTCCATTAGCTTTCACATACTGGTAATGCGTACTGCTGAATGTGATCGTTGCATATGCCTGGCCACCGGTAACTGTTACCTTACTGCAGCTGATTCTTACCTTTCCGGTTCCACCTGACCATGAGAAGCTGTCCGGTGTGTATACACCATCTTTTAAGCCTGTGGCACTGTTCACCTTTGCTGTTGATTTATTCAGGTCTGATTCGTACTTTGATTCTTTGTCCGGTTTTCCATTGTTTGTTGTATTATTTCCTGTATTTCCGTTATTGCTTCCTGTACTTCCTGAGTTATTTCCATTGGAAGTATTTCCCGGGTTGTTATTATTTCCGCCCGGTGTCAGCGACCCATTGCTTCCGTTATTGCCATTCGAAGCATTTCCATTATTGCTGTCCGCAATCTTAGTCATGCCTTCTGAATGGAATGTCAGTGTTCTGGTATCCCATTTATTACTCTTCGTTGTATGAACGGCAATCGTCATTACCTCATCCAGTTTCTCTACCGGAATCTGGAATGTATACTGCTCTGCAAGAAGCGAATCTGGAAGTATCCAGTTACTTTCATCGTTCGGCGCGTCTTTTACATCTCCCAGATAGATTCTGTTATATCCCCGTCCGCTCAATGTTACTGCTGCCGTCATCTGTCCATTCTTTACCGTCATTACACAGTTTGTGACACGGATCATCTTTCCACCGGCTTCGGCATTCACCTGATAGTTTCCGTCTGTCAGGGTCTTATTTTCTGTTTCCTGTGCTGTTACCGTTACCTTACATGTGGCTTTAATCTCTGTACCTTCAGAGTTATTAAATGTTGCTGTTACCTCTGCAGTTCCTGCTTTCATTGCAGTCAGCTTAGCCTGTGATCCGGATTTTTCAACCGTTACAACCTCCGGATCAGAAGAAGTCCATGTCATATCCGGTGCTGTCTCTTCTGCTGATAATGCCGGTGTAAACTTAAGCGTCAGGTTCTTAACTTCTCCCGTCTTCATACTGAGTTCCGTTCCTTCACTGAAGCTTACACCTGTGATAACCGTCTGTTCCGGAGCTTCCGGTGTTGTCGGCTCTGTATCTTTGGAAATGTTGATGTTTAGCTTATATTCTGTATAGGATCCCATCTTTTCCACATATCCGATCACATTCATCTCTTTATTAATATCAGCCGGAATATCAAATGCGCTGGTTCCTGCTGCACTGTCTGTTCTTTTTTCATATTCTTTTACAGTGCCATTTACATTTACCCACAGTTTTGGATATCCGGCACTTGAAAATACGATTCTGGCAGTCGCTTTTCCATCCTTTACTTCCACTTTTTCACAGGTGATACTTGTTCTGGATGATCCGCCTACTTTTGCCTCTACTTTATATGTTCCGTCTTTCAGTTCACCGGTTGTTCCACTGACCACTGACAGCTTTGCAAGAGCCGCATTCTTCTTCGCGTCTTCGTCCTCCGCAGTATCTGTTCCTTTACCGGCTGCTTCCGCTTTATTTTCTTCCTGACTTCCAACCGCCGTCACACTGCTTTCTGCCTGTCCGGCATTCGAAGCAGTCTCATTCTGCTCCGCTTCACTGCCCTCCTGTACATTCGCATTCACAGCATTTTCTACAGCTGCATTCTGATCTTCCGCATACACTCCCGATACCGGTGCAACTGCCATAGATGCTGCCATAAATAAGGCCAAAAATTGCTTGGAATTGTGTTTCATCTTTTACTCTCTCCCTACTACTTTTCTGTCACCAAAAATACCCTTCCACGAAATCATCCGTAAAAGGGTATAAAATGGCCTTGTGAATTTATTATAATTTTCCTCCATTTTTGTACAACCAATTACTCGTGGTCCGGATTTACTTCCATGTACGCTACAGGCAGGTCTCCTGACTCACAGATCCATACATCAGAAGCTTGTCTTCCCGTTATCCAGTGACTTTTTTCTTTTCTGATATTCCCTGCTCACAGTGACGAGTTCGTACAGGACTTGCACCTGTTTCCCTTTTCACCGGCTCTGATCAATCTTATCCAACCGGCACCTGCAGTTTTCATTCTATTCTTTTCACCTTGACTACGATACCACAAGTATCTGTAAAATGCAATTATTAACCCAGATTCTGCTTCTGTACCATATCTTCCGTACGATATTTTTCAAATGTAGAAAGTACCTCTTTCTCATCAGAACCATCTACTACAAAGATCAGCCTCTGATTCAATGTAACTGTCATCATTCCCATAACTGATTTTCCATCAATGATAAGTTTATGTACAGTATCTTCAATCAGAGTATCAGCCTCTACTTTCTGACACATTCTTGAAAATTCTACAAGCTGTTCCGGTGTTTCAAATTTTACATTCATTTTTACCATAATTAAGTCTCTCCTCTCAGGTGTATCCATTATTTTTGTTACAAACACATCTGTTCATAAAAAAATATAAATCAGTATACTACGTTTTTTTCTACAATGTAATATATTTTTTATTTCTTAACATTGTCTTTTCACATGGGATATATTATACTTATCTGGCATCATCTGGATAAAAGATAGCAAATTATTTTTATATATCAATTTTATATATTATTTTGGAGGATATTATGAGTACATACGATTATTACCGCATTTTCTACCATGTCGCACAACAGCACAGTTTTACAAAAGCGGCAGAGGTATTACACAATAACCAGCCGAATATTACCCGGTGTATGAATAATCTTGAGACAGAACTTGGCTGCCATCTTTTCGTCCGTTCGAACCGTGGGGTCTCACTGACTCCGGAAGGACAGAAGCTTTTTAACCACGTTGCAATTGCCTTTGAACAACTAGAGCTCGGAGAAACCGAGTTGAAGCGTGACCAGAGCCTTACCAGCGGACTCATCTCCATCGGAGTCAGCGAAAATGCACTACGTATTATGCTGCTGCCAAAATTAGAAGCATTTCACAATCATTATCCACATGTAAGGCTTAAGATTTCCAACCATTCCACTCCGCAGGCAATCGCTTCCCTGGAAAGCGGGCTGGTGGATTTCGCAGTTGTAACAACACCTCTTTCGGTCCAGAAGCAGTTCCAGAAGATTTCCCTTGGTTCTTTCCGGGAAATTCTGATCGCCGGTCCGAAATACAAAAAACTGGCTTCTCACATCTGCTTGTTGGAAGAACTTGCGGAATATCCTTTCGTCTCGCTGGAGAATAACACTAGCACCAGAGATCTTCATATTCAGTACTTTTCTTCCCACGGCTTCCCGTTTCGTCCGGATCTGGAAGTTACATCTACCGATCAGTGTCTGGCCCTGATCCAGCACAATCTCGGTATCGGCTTCTATCCGGAGAAACTTGCAGAAGAACCTCTGAAGCGCGGGGAAATTCTTCAGATTCATCTGAAAGAATCTCTTCCTGCAAGACACATCTGTCTTGTACAGAATGCTTCCAGGCCACAAAGTATTGCAGCACAGAAACTAATCGAGACATTGATCCGCATCTGACAGCGGATCAATGTCTCTTATTTTTTCTTCTATTATGCTCTGCTTCTCCGTGCTTCTATATCCAGGAACATCAGCAGGAAGCTGACAATCAAAAGTCCGCACGATACCCATATCATATGGATTCCGTAATTGGCAGAAAGATTGCCGCCGATTCCGGCTCCTATCGCAAACAGAACTATGATTCCCAAATAATACATTGCCTGGCGCAGCTGCTCTGGTCTTCTTTCTCTCAAATAAAAAGACAGTGCTGCCGTTCCGCTTCTCAAATTACCGATACACATCGTACTCGCATATGAGAATCCATTCACCTTCCGGAAACTCTGCACCTGCATCGCACAGGCAAAGGATACCAGAACAGTCGCGATCATATTTCCGCGTTGTGGAATAAATCCTACAATGAACAGGATTATAATCTCTGCTCCCAGAATTCCCTGTCTCCAGTGCAGACGTTTTGCATATTTATACTTATGCTGGATCTGTTCTGCGATCAGAACACCCAAAGCAAATGCAAAAAGCGGAAATAAATACTTCAGTCCCGCCTCCCATTTTCCCGTCATGAAATTCTGGCTCATCAGCACCACGTTACCTGTCTGTGCATTCGAGAATACTTCATTACGCGTATTATAGGTATATGCATCCTGAAATCCTCCCGATAAAGCCAGAAATGCACTACAGATGAATGCCTCCGACATCTGCTTCCCGGAAAATAAACTTTTCATTACTCCCATGTTTTCATCTCCTTAGAAAAAACGGGGAATTGCTTTCACACGTTTTTACGTTTTCAAACCAATCCCCCTCAGCAGACTATTATACGAGAGAATATCAAAAATGTGAAACGTATATTTGATATATCTTTCATATCTTTTTTATATATTCAATTTGATATTAAGCCTCCCAGACTTCTTCTGCAACTTCTTTTACAAACGAAACCTTTTTCCACTGCTTTTCATTATTATTCTGAATTATTCTTACATCCCGCCTGTGTATTTTTTCAACGCTTCCATATACACCTTTCCATACCGGCTCAGTGCCACATCTTTCCGCACGATCGTTCCAATCCGCATATATTCATCCACCAGAAGCGGCTTCCCGATGATATTCTCACCGTTCAGTTCTTTACTGATCACGCCGGAGCTTACCGTATACCCGTCCAGGCCGACCGCCAGATTGAAAAGAGTTGCCCGGTCTCTGACTTTGATGTTCTTATTCCGGTCCAGTGTGCTTAATATCTCTTCGGAAAAATAAAAGGAATTATAATCCCCCTGCTCAAATGACAAATACGGATACTCCTCCAGATCTTCCAGTGTCAGTGCTTCCTTATCTGCCAACGGATGCTTTGAACTGATAAATACATGTGGCTTTGCTACGAATAACTCTTCGAATTTCAGATCATTCTGACGGATCAGTTTCATGATGATCGTCTCATTCTGTGAAGAAGTATACAGAATACCTATCTCACTTTTCAGCTTCGCCACATCTTCGATGATCTCATAAGTCTGTGTCTCCCGCAGTGTGAAATCATATTTTCTCGCATCAAATTTACGGATCACATCTACAAATGCATTGACCGCAAAAGAATAATGCTGGCAGGATACGGAAAATCTCGGGTTCCGTTCATTTACATTCAGATACCTCTCCTGCATGAGGCCGACCTGATCCAGGATCTGTCTTGCATAGGCGAGAAATTCATCTCCCTCTGCGGTGATCGTCACCCCTTTATTCGTCCGGTGAAAAATCGTCACCTGCATCTCCTGCTCCAGTTCCCGAATCGCATTGGTAAGACTCGGCTGGGAAATGAACAGCTCTTTTGCCGCCTCACTTATCGTCCCCTTCTCCGCAACCATGGTAATATACCTTAACTGCTGTAATGTCATAAATTCTTCCTCCCTACAGCATATAGATCAGTGCGTTACAGATACATGCCGCAATATTACTTCCGCCTTTTCTCCCCCTCGCTACAATATACGGGGTATCTTCCAGAGTCAGGATCAGTTCTTTGGACTGTACCACATTTACAAAGCCGACCGGTACACCGATCACGAGCTCCGGACGGATTCTTCCGTCTTTGATCAGTTCATACAGGTGAATTAGTGCTGTCGGTGCATTTCCAATGGCAAAGATCAGTTTTTCGTTCAGTTCACACGCCTTTTTCATACTGGCAACAGCTCTTGTGGTTCCATTCTTCTTTGCCGCCTGTGCCACATCTTCATCTGACATGAAGCAGTATACCTGACCGCCGTACTGTGCCAGTCTCTTTTTGTTAATTCCGGAACGCCCCATCTGTGTATCGGTTACGATG
>ULSB01010706.1_pt1 | contig 13273 bp, 7 predicted proteins | sample 1955741 | NCBI WGS metagenome assembly ULSB01 (sample SAMEA4835691, study PRJEB28245) | human gut metagenome | biome: gut microbiome; material: fecal sample | place: Denmark | collected 2008
CTATTACATCTGAAGCCAGCAATGAGGCTAACACAACTGAAGCTAACATTCCAACCGAGTATAAATCAGCACTGAAAAAAGCCGATGTGTATGCAAATACCATGCATTTTTCAAAAGCCAAACTGTATGACCAGCTTACATCCGAGTACGGTGACAGTTTCACCTCCGAAGAAGCGCAGTATGCTGTCGATAACGTTGAAGCAGACTGGAATGCAAACGCTCTTGCAACTGCAAAAAACTATCAGGATACAATGTCTATGTCCCCGGAAGCTATTCGTGATCAGCTTACATCTGATGCCGGTGAAAAATTCACCCAGGAAGAGGCTGATTACGCTATCTCCCATTTAAACTAATCATCAATTTTATATATAAGCTGCTCGGTGCTACTATCACCGGTCGGCTTAACCAAAATTTTCTTACCGGATGCCCGGAAAAATTCGAGAATATTGTTTTTTTCAAAGGAGTGATCTCATGCCATTATTAAAAACAATTATACGTCTGAGGACTACTGGAATCTATCCAGGACTCACGATCCGGATCCGGGATCTCTTAAATTAAAGTTGCACCGGTGCAACTCCCATAAATAGCAAAACCGCCCGGTGCTGGAACATCGGACGGCTTCACATAGACTTTCTCTTGCCGGATGCTCCGGGAAGATATAATCAGCCTGAACACCTGAATTATATCATTCCTGGAACATCCTGGCAAGGGGTGTATTTTTTATACCCTAAATCCATATGGTTTACAGGAGATGATATAGTATGGCACAAAATTTAAGGATCGGCGCCGCCTATATCCGCGTCAGCACCGATGATCAGGCAGAGCTGTCCCCCGATGCACAGCTCCGTGTGATCCTGGATGAGGCAAAAAAAGACGGCTTTATTATTCCTCCGGAGTATATTTTCGAAGAAAAAAAAGGCATTTCCGGAAGAAAGGCCGGAAACCGGCCGGAATTCCAGAGGATGATCGCCGTCGCAAAATCCCAGAGCCCGGCTCCCTTTGAACGTCTGTATCTCTGGAAGTTCTCCCGCTTTGCCCGCAATCAGGAAGAAAGTACCTTTTACAAAGGTGTTCTCCGAAAGAAATGTGGGGTGGAGATCAAAAGTGTATCAGAGCCGATTGCTGATGGGATGTTCGGCAGGCTGATCGAATCCATTATTGAGTGGTTCGATGAATACTATTCTTACAATCTTTCCGGAGAGGTGCTCCGAGGTATGACCGAAAAGGCGCTCCGGAACGGATACCAGGTGGTTCCTTCTCTCGGTTACAAAGCTGTAGGCGACGGAAAGCCCTTTGTGATCGATGAAGAGAAGTATCCGATCGTGGAATATATTTTTCAGGCATACGTCAGCGGTCTGGACATGACCGGAATCGCCAGAAAATGCAATGAACGGGGATGGACCAGCAAGCGCGGGACACCTTTTGAACGTCGGACAGTCTCCCGGATCCTGCATAATAAATTCTATGCCGGTACGGTTGAATGGAATGGGTATTCTTTTCAAGGCCCCCACGAAGTACGTCCCTCCGTCACTGATTGCTTTGAATCGGCGCAGGAACGCCTGAATCAGGAATACCGCCCGGCTAATCGGCGGGACGTGTCTTCCTGCAAGCACTGGCTTTCCGGTCTGCTCCATTGTTCGATCTGCGGTGCAAGCCTTTCTTTCAACCGGGCCGGTCGTGTAAAAAAACGTGGAGACACTTTCGTATGCTGGAAATACGCGAAAGGTGTCCATAAAGGCCCTGCTTCGATCTCTGCCAACAAGGCGGAAGCTGCTGTAATGGCTTCCCTGCACTCTGTCATTGAATCGGGGACTGTCGAGTTTGAGCATATCAGAAAGCAGCCTTCCGAAGGCACCGATGAGATTTCTATTCTTGACGCGGCGCTGGCCCGCGTTGCCGTAAAGGAGAGCAGGATCCGGGATGCTTATGAATCTGGGATTGATACCCTTGAAGAATACAAGGATAATAAGCTTAGAATTGCAAATGAACGGCAGGAGCTTCTTGCCGAGATCGAACGGTTAAAAGGGATTGCTGCTTCCGCTCCGGATGATGTTCCGTCCGAGGAAGAGGTTCTGAACCGGATCAAAGATGTATATAGTCTTCTCTCGGATCCAGATGTCAGCTACGATGTGAAGGGTGCTGCGGTCCGCAGCATCATTTCGGATATCGTTGTTGATCAGACACAGAAGGAAATTCATTTCCACTATTACGCATAAGCGCCGCAAACCCTTATTTTATCTGGGTTTGCGGTATTATTATAGGTTTCTGCCCTTCGGTCCACCATACTGACTCATAATAAACTGCGCCATCTTCGCATTCGGTTCCTTTATATTTACCGGAAACTGCAATCTTTTTTCGTAGACCCACATCTTAGCATCCTCCTTCCCATGGCCATTTTTCAGTTACCCAGTTCCAGGACATGGACGTGACATCGGTGTATCTCAGCGGCCCAAACCGCCTCTCATAGGCAGCCATGGACTGGTCACGCATGTCACGGACCGCTTTGTAATAGCGAAGCGCATCCTGATTTTCCGGATGAGTGTCTAAGAACAGGGCAACGTCGTCCATCGCAAAACCGGCTTCCATGATCTGACGCATCAACAGCTCTTTATCCTGAACGGTCATGCCCCCGGCGCTCTGACACGTACTGCACGCAGGCATCACATCCTGCGCTGACAGGCGGAAGTCACTCACAGGTTCTGCCGGCATTCCCGGCATCATGCTGCATCGATATAGTTCCCTCATCTTCTGCACCTCCCCACGGCAAATGGAAGATCCAGGGACGGGAAGATCGTTCCCCGGACAAAACCTCTGGCTAACGGATATATGGTCCCCCACATCTGCATCGGAACATATCCCATTCCTATCGGAAATCTTGGATCATTGTCGTCAAAACAAAAGTTGGCCACCGGACGCACAACAGGTCCCGGGCCGGAAATATCAGACAGACTTCTGCCGCAGCCGCAGGACGGACCCATAGCGGTATCCGGCAGATCGGAATTTCTGCAATTCATATGCGAATGTCTCCTTTATTTGTTCTGATATTAGAATATGCATCTTTGGCACGTTAGTGCCTTTTTATGCAACAGGGAATTTCCTGAAATTTCCTGTTATACAAAAAACCTCCAGAGAGCTTCCCTGAAGGCTTTTTTGCTTAACTTTACAAATTACGTGTAATCGTGATCTCTCACTCCAGAAAATCCAGCGCATCCACCGGCACGCCGTCCTTTAGAAACTCGAAGAACACATTCGTGCCTTCCAACGCGTAGTATTTTGTCGGCTCGGCGACATAGCCCAGAAGATCCCCCTGTCGGACATATTCATTTTCTACCACAGGGATCTCTTTTAACTGGCCGCAGACGGCAGTATAGCCGTTTCCGAGATCGAGATCAACATAATTACCGATCTCCTCGTTTGTCCCAACAGAGACCACTCTGGCGTCCGCCGGAGCCGATACCGGGGTGCTGACCTCGCTCTGGATCACATTGGCGGGATTGACTTTGTACTGGTCCAGGGTCGGGAAGTAGGTCGTGGTGTCCATGCTGTAGCCGAGAACGATATTCCCGGACACAGGCCAGGAGAGTTTGTCCGTGTCTGTGAAATCGAGAACCAGAGATTCGCTGACAGCAGCTCCGGCTTCCGCCATGGAATTTGCGCCAGTCAATGTGCCATCTGATGCGTCAGCCAGTCCGGTATCCACCGAAATTCCATCGGAAAAAGAGCCTGAGCCAGTGCCATTCTCATTGTCTGCCAGACCGACAGCCGTGCCGTCCCCGGCAGATTCCCCATTCCCGGCTTCATCTCCCGATGCTGCCAGTTCCCCCGCCAGTGTATCGCCGCCGGACTCCGCTCCTGCGTTGGAATCCCCTGCGATCACATGGTCCGGGTCTTCGATCTCCAGATAGGGGCTCTCTCCGATATTTTCTCTCCCCTTCTGGATTCTTACAGCGCCTGCTGCCGCAACAATAGTCAACAGGCCAAGTACGAGCATGACAAGGACAAATTTGTCCTTGAAAAGCTGATTTCCTCTTTCTTTCACGTTTATCACCTCGGTAATATTCTTACCCGCGGCGGTGAAGTTATACACGAAATCATACTTTTTTCTGGAAGTATCCACCTTTTATCTTTTGTGATCCACCTTATGCAGGCTTAAATAAATACTCTCCGGCATTAATAAGCGAAACCTGGTCTAAGCTTCTTTCACTCCGCAATTTTCACGATCTCAATCCCCTGAAAATAATATTTCAACAGTTCCCGGAACTCACTCCCCTGCTCTCTCTCCATCGCATCCGCCCCTGTCTGGGAGAATCCGTATCCGCTGCCGATCCCTTTCGATGACACCCGGATCTTCCCGTCCGCAGACGAAAAGTGGAAACAGGACGATAAAAGCCCCAGAGAATCCCGGACTTCATCCCCAGTGTAATCCATATCCCCGATCTGCACCCGCTTCACATACCCGGCATCATCCCGCTCGATGATCTGAATTTTTTCCGCAATGCCGTCCGCTCCCGGACGCGGCCCGCCGATTCTTCCGATCTTATCCGCAAACTCCGCTTCCGTAAAGGTCCGGACGCATAAAAATTCTCCTGCCTCCAGATCTCCCGGACTCTCCACAGAACAGATATATGGATATGCGGCAAGTTCCCTCGTCTTTCCTGCCGACGCCTCACAGTAGAACGGTTCGATCAGCTCCCCATCGTACTCCGCAACGAGTCCTTCTGTCTCCTGCACCGCGGTACGGATCTTCCCGTAATACTCTCTAAAATGTTCTTTCCCCCATTTTTTCTCCATCTCCCTCATGCTGAGACAATCTATGTCCAGTTCCTCTTCCCGGATACGTTCCAGCCCCGGATCCACAAGCCGGTAGATATATGTCCTCGCAAGCACCGCCTGTGCTTTTAATGTCTCGATCCCGTACTCTGCCGGGATCTCCGCCGCAACGACTCCGGTAAGAAACTCTTCCGCCGGGACTTCCGTCCCTGTATCCGTCCGGATCCGGCCTGTCCACGCCAGCGTTGTCACATAGGGGATCATGACCGTCATCCATAAGACCATAAAAAAACGCTTCATAAAAAATACCCGCCTCATACACCTGTGATACCGGATTTCAGATCCGGAAGTCTTCCGGGCGGATTGCCCGAAAAACTCCATGCCGAATTTTCCTGATATCACTATTGTATGAGACGGGTCTGTTTTTTATGTTATCCGTAACTGTCAAGCACCTTCACAGTTACATTATTTCAGCTCTACCTTAATCTTCTTCAGATGCCAGATATCTCTTACGTATTCCTCGATCGTACGGTCGGAGGAGAACTTTCCTGCAGATGCGGTATTGAGCATCGCAGTTCTCGCCCACCACTTCTCGTCGCGGTATGCCTGGTCGATCTTTCTGTGAGCTTCCGCATAGGAACGGAAATCCTTTAAGATAAAGTAGGTATCTGCGCGGTCGCTGCTCTGGGTGTTGAGCAGGGAATTGTAGATATCGCGGAACAGCTCCGGATCCTGCGGAGAATAATAGCCGTTGATGAGCTGCATCAGCACACGGCGGATATCCTGATCATTGTTGAAGATATCCATCGGGTTGTAGCCGCCGTTGTTTTCAAGGTTGATGATCTCATCTGCGGACGCACCGAAGATGAACATATTCTCCTTGCCGACTTCCTCCGCCATTTCCACATTTGCGCCGTCCATGGTTCCGATGGTCAGAGCGCCATTTAACATGAACTTCATGTTTCCGGTCCCGGATGCTTCCTTACTTGCTGTGGAGATCTGCTCGCTGACATCCGCAGCGGAGAAGATCAGCTCTGCGTTGGATACACGGTAATCTTCAATGAATACGACCTTTAATTTGCCGCCGATGGACTTATCGTTGTTGATCACATCAGCCACATTGTTGATGAGCTTGATGGTCAGTTTTGCACGCTTATATCCGGCTGCTGCTTTCGCACCGAAAATGAAGGTTCTCGGAACGATGTCCATATTCGGGTTATCTTTTAACTGGTTGTAGAGATACATCACATGAAGGATGTTCATGAGCTGTCTCTTGTACTCATGCAGACGTTTTACCTGAACATCGAAGATGGAACGCGGATCGACATCGATGCCGTTGTGCTCCTTGATGTACTTCGCAAGACGGATCTTGTTCTGGTACTTAATGTTCATGAATTCCTGCTGGCACTTCTCATCATCCACATAAACAGAAAGCTTTTTAATATTGGAGAGATCTGTGATCCACTCATTTCCGATCTTGTCGGTCACCCAGTCTGCAAGCAGCGGGTTGCCATGAAGCAGGAAACGTCTCTGGGTGATACCGTTTGTTTTATTATTAAATTTCTCCGGCATCATCTCATAGAAGTCACGAAGCTCCTGTTTCTCAAGGATCTCTGTGTGAAGCTTCGCAACACCGTTTACAGAGAAGCTGCCAACGATTGCAAGGTAAGCCATGCGGACCTGTCCGTCGTAAATGATCGCCATTCTGCGGATCTTCTCGTTGTCACCCGGATATCTCTGCTGGATCTGGGCTACAAAACGGCGGTTGATCTCCTCAACGATCTGGTAAACACGCGGAAGCAGACGGGAGAACAGCTCGATCGGCCATTTTTCAAGAGCTTCAGCCATGATGGTGTGGTTTGTGTAGGCACAGGTCTTTGTCGTGATCTCCCAGGCCTCATCCCACTCTAAGTTCTCCTCGTCAAGTAAGATACGCATTAACTCAGCAACCGCAACGGTCGGATGTGTATCGTTTAACTGGAAGGATGCCTTCTCATAGAATTTATGGATATCGTCATGCTTTTCCTTGTACTTTTTGATGGCACGCTGAACACTGGCAGAAATAAAGAAATACTGCTGTTTTAAGCGAAGCTCTTTTCCGGAATAATGGTTATCATTCGGATAAAGGACCTCAACGATGGTCTTCGCCAGATTCTCCTGCTCAACAGCTTTCTGGTAATCGCCCTTGTCGAACTCGCTTAAGTTGAAGGTATTCACCGGCTGTGCATCCCAGATTCTTAAGGAGTTTACGACATTGTTGCCGTATCCCACGATCGGAATATCATACGGAACTGCCATAACGGACTGGTAGCCCTTCTGTACGAAATGATTTCTCTTTCCGTCCCACTCAGTCTCCACGTAACCGCCGAATTTGACCTCCGTCGCATACTCTGCGCGGCGGATCTCAAACGGATAGCCGTCCTTCAACCACTCATCCGGGACCTCGATCTGATATCCGTCACGGATCTGCTGTTTGAACATTCCATAACGATAACGGATGCCGCAGCCATATGCCGGATAGCCTAAAGATGCAAGGGAATCCAAAAAGCATGCCGCAAGACGTCCAAGACCGCCGTTTCCGAGTGCCGGATCCCGTTCCTGATCCTCAATGGAATTCAGGTCAAAGCCCAGTTCAGAAAGTGCCTCCTCGATTTCCTTCTGCTCACAGAGGCTGATGATATTGTTGCCGAGGAAACGACCGGTTAAAAACTCCATGGACATGTAGTAAACAACCTTTGCATCCTGCTTTTCATACTCTTTATGAGTCGCGATCCAGCGGTCGATGATCATATCCTTGACTGCAAGCGCAACTGCCTGATAAATCATAGCCGGAGTTGCCTCATCGATCGTTTTGCGATAAAGACTCTTCACATTCAACGCAATGACCTTTTTCAGTTCATCCTTATTCATTGTCTGACTCACCCCTAAGTCCTCCTTCATGATGATTCCCTGCATTCTGCGAAACCCCCATTGTCCCGCAGAATACAGGTCCCTTGTTGTGTTGATTCTGTCATAGAAAGATCCGTGCGATCGCCGTATCTTATTTTGTCACCTTCACTACGCCGAATACAACATCCTCGCCGTTGATGTTCCATTCCTTCGTGTAGCCAGCCATCTCACCGAGCATAATGTTGTCAGCCATGACCTCGCTCTTTAACTCGTCCGCGTACTTCTTGATGAGATCCGCGATCTTTGCATTCTTGTCCGCGTAAACGTAGATGTGATCCATAACCTCGAATCCAGCCTCTTTACGCATGGTCTGGATCTTGCTGACGATCTCGCGGTAGAAGCCTTCCTCGAGAAGCTCCGGTGTCAGTGTTGTGTCGAGAACAACGGTCACGGTATTGTCTGCCTCGGATACATAACCTTCTGTCTGTGCCATGTCGATCAGGAGGTCATCCTTTGTGAGAACGACTTCATTTCCGTCAAAGTTGAAGGTCAGAGCGCCCTTCTCGTTCAACGTATCCATCGCTGCGTTTCCGTCTAACTCAGCCAGAGCTTTCTTGATATTTCCGAGCTGTTTTCCGTACTTCGGTCCTACCGTCTTAAGCTGCGGCTTGAAGGTGTAGGAGGTAAAGCTTCTCACGTCGTCTGTGAACTCTACGGACTTCACATTCAACTCGTCCTCGATGATTTCCTGGTAGAACTCCGGAAGCTTCTCCGGTGCCTTTACGAACATCTTCGCGATCGGCTGACGGTTCTTGATGTTTGCGGTATTTCTTGCCGCACGTCCCATCACAACGATCTTTAAGACCTCATCCATCTTTGCTTCCAGCTCGCTGTCGATATGCGCTTCGTCAACGGCCGGGAAGTCGCAGAGGTGGATGCTCTCCGGAGCTGTCTTATCGATGGATCTTACAAGGTTCTGGTAGATCTCCTCCGTCATGAACGGGATCATCGGAGCTGCTGCCTTACTGATCGTCACAAGAGCTGTGTAGAGAGTCATGTAAGCGTTGATCTTATCCTGCTCCATGCCCTTTGCCCAGAAACGCTCACGGCTTCTTCTGACATACCAGTTACTCATGTCATCCACAAACTCCTGAAGTGCTCTTGCTGCCTCCGGGATGCGGTAGTTCGCAAGGTCATCATCCACTGCCTTTACCGTAGAATTCAACTTGGATAACAGCCATTTATCCATAACCGGAAGCTTATCATACTCCAGTGTGTACTTGGTCGCGTCAAAGTTATCAATATTCGCGTAGAGGACGAAGAATGCATAAGTGTTCCAGAGAGTACCCATGAACTTTCTCTGTCCTTCCATAACAGCCTTTCCATGGAAGCGGTTCGGCAGCCACGGTGCGCTGTTAATGTAGAAGTACCAGCGGATCGCGTCGGCACCATATGTCTTCAGGGCGTCAAACGGATCGACAGCGTTTCCTTTGGACTTACTCATCTTCTGTCCGTTCTCATCCTGAACGTGGCCGAGAACGATAACGTTCTGGTACGGCGGCTCATTAAAGAGCAGCGTGGACTCGGCAAGGAGGGAGTAGAACCATCCTCTTGTCTGGTCAACAGCCTCGGAGATGAACTGTGCCGGGAACTGTTTGTGGAAAAGCTCCTGGTTCTCGAACGGATAGTGGTGCTGCGCGAACGGCATTGCGCCGGAGTCGAACCAGCAGTCGATAACCTCCGGTACACGGTGCATTTCTTTTCCGCAGTCCGGGCAGGTGATCACTACATCGTCGATAAACGGACGGTGAAGTTCAACCTCTCCCTTGTCTCCGTCCATCTCCTTGCTGTATTTCTTAACAACATCCTGATAATTCGGGCTCATCTTCTTTAATTCTTCACGGCTGCCGATGCAGTGCATCTTTCCGCACTCACACTGCCATACCGGAAGAGGTGTGCCCCAGTAACGGTTTCTGGAGATTCCCCAGTCCTGAACATTCTCCAGCCAGTCGCCGAAGCGTCCCTTACCGATGGATTCCGGGATCCAGTTGATCTTATTGTTGTTGCGGATCAGATCATCCTTCACCGCTGTCATCTTGATGAACCAGGACTCCCGCGCGTAGTAGATCAACGGTGTGTCACAGCGCCAGCAGAACGGGTAGCTGTGCTCGAAGGCCGGTGCCTCGAATAACAGGCCTTTTTCCTTTAAGTCTTTTAAGACCATCGGATCCGCCTTCTTCACGAATACGCCTGCGTACGGAGTCTCCTTTGTCATGTCGCCCTTTGCGTCTACAAGCTGTACAAACGGGAGATCATAACGACGGCCTACCTGGGCATCGTCCTCACCAAAAGCCGGTGCAATGTGTACCACGCCGGTACCGTCTGTCAGGGTAACATAATCTGCGCATGTCACGAAGTATGCTTTCTTGTGCTGTTTCTCACAGATCTCAACTGCGCAGTCGAATAACGGCTCGTACTCCTTGTACTCAAGGTCCTTACCTGTGTAAGTCTCGAGGATCTCGTAAGCAGGAGTTCCGTTCTCCTTGTCAGCAAGCTTCCCGAGAACAGTGTCAAGAAGAGCTTCCGCCATGTAGTAGGTATAGCCGTCTGCGGCCTTTACTTTTGCGTATGTCTCTTTCGGGTTTACGCAGAGTGCCACGTTGCTCGGAAGAGTCCACGGAGTCGTTGTCCATGCAAGGAAGTATGCGTCCTCGCCTTTTACTTTGAAGCGGGCGATCGCAGATTTCTCTTTTACATCCTTATATCCCTGGGCAACCTCGTGGCTGGAAAGCGGTGTTCCGCAGCGCGGGCAGTACGGAACGATCTTGAATCCCTTGTAGAGGAGTCCTTTGTCCCAGATCTGCTTTAATGCCCACCACTCGGACTCGATGTAGTCGTCATGGTAAGTAACATACGGGTTATCCATATCAGCCCAGAAACCAACGGTGCTGGAGAAATCCTCCCACATTCCTTTGTATTTCCAGACGCTCTCTTTACATTTCTCGATGAACGGCTCAACACCGTACTCCTCGATCTGCTCTTTTCCGTCGAGACCAAGAAGCTTCTCGACCTCAAGCTCTACCGGAAGTCCGTGGGTATCCCATCCGGCCTTACGCGGAACCATATAGCCCTTCATGGTGCGGTATCTCGGGATCATATCCTTGATAACACGGGTAAGTACGTGTCCGATATGCGGTTTTCCGTTTGCGGTAGGCGGTCCGTCATAGAATACGTAAGGGGTTCCTTTTCTGCGGCTGTCGATACTCTTTTCAAAGATCTTTTCATCTTTCCAGAATTTCTCAACCTGTTTTTCCCTGTCCACAAAGTTCAGGTCTGTTGATACTTTCTCGTACATGACACATTTCCTCCAATCAATGTTTTGCGCATAACTTTCTCGTTGTTATGCTCTTCGTGTTTTGTGTGTCGTATGCTGAATTAGTAATGAAAAAGAATGTGCCTTGGCACATTCTCGCGCCTCGCGCGGTCGCTTGCGACAGTCTACATCTTCGCGCGAGTGCGCATCTTTGGCACGTCAGTGCCTTTTTATGTACCAGGGAATTCTTCGGAATTTCCTGGTACATAAAAAAGCCCCATTCTCAATGAGAACAGGGCGAAAATAACGCTTTTAACCACCTATTGCTGCATACTGACATATGAGTTCCCTTTAACGGCGGAATCACCGGGTGCACTTACTTTCCAAAAGCAGTACCGCTTTCAGGGTTCAGCTTCCAGCTCGGGAGTGATCTTCCTTTCACGAAAAAGCACCGGGCTTCCATCGTCCCCGGCTCGCTTTGGCTTTCTGCTTGTGAACCTACTGTCTCCGTCATGGCTTTTTTCTATGGATTGTCTGAATGTAACCATCGAATCTGTTCATAGTTACATTTTTTACACTCAGACAAAATAATGATGTTGGGGTCAAAAGGTCTTTTGCCCCCTTTGATACCGGATTGTTTCGCACTACGTGCTTCCACAATCCTCAAAACATTCATAATCCGCTCATTTTTCTACGAAAAATGGCTACTTATTCATGTTTTAGGCAGGTCCCAAGGTCAAAAATCCTCTTGCAAGCAAGCTTGCATCAGATTTCCGACCTTTTGACCTTGGTATCAAAATAATTATAGTAATAAGGTATTTAAAAGTCAAGGGAATCCCTCGGGAGTTGCGAAATCTTTCCATATTGATGCCGTCTTCCTGTTTTCTTTCTTAACTTTTTAGGCACATTTTACGTTCTTTTGAAGTGTTCGTTACTTTTTTAACACGCAATTTGCCTTTTCGCACAAGAACTGATATAATCAACCACAACACGTTTGACAGCCGCCCGGTTCTTTTGGGGTGAACCGCACTTAAGCTGTCGTTATCGTCCGGCATTTTTATACGCTCCGGACTGCTGCGTTTAATATTCCGCTGACACTTACCGCGGAGAAATTTAAGGAGAAACATTATGAGCAAACGAAACCTGACGCTGCTTACAGATCTCTACGAGCTGACCATGATGCAGGGTTACTTTCATGCAAAGGATGCAAATGAGACCGTCATCTTCGACGCATTCTACCGCACAAATCCGGATGGAAACGGATTTGCCATCGCGGCCGGCTTAGAGCAGGTTGTCGAATACATCGAAAATTTACACTTTGATAAGGAAGATATCGATTATCTCCGCACCACAGGACTCTTCGGGGAAGATTTTCTGGAGTACCTCTCCACCTTCAAATTCACCGGTGATATCTACGCAATCCCGGAAGGAACCGTCGTATTCCCGAGAGAACCTCTCGTAAAGGTCATCGCCCCGATCATGCAGGCCCAGCTTGTTGAAACCGCGATCTTAAATATCATCAACCACCAGAGCCTGATCGCAACAAAGACTTCCCGGATCGTCCATGCAGCCCGCGGAGACGGAGTTATGGAGTTCGGTTTAAGACGTGCCCAGGGTCCGGATGCCGGAATCTACGGTGCGAGAGCCGCTATGATCGCCGGCTGTATCGGTACTTCCAACGTGCTCTGCGGCCAGATGTTCGATGTCCCGGTAAAAGGAACCCATGCCCACAGCTGGATCATGAGTTTCCCGGATGAGCTCACCGCCTTCCGCACCTACGCGAGACTCTATCCAACTGCATGTATCCTTTTAGTCGACACTTACGACACCTTAAATTCGGGTATCCCGCATGCGATCCAGGTATTCAAGGAGATGCGCGCCGAGGGAATCCCGCTTACCTTCTACGGAATCCGTATGGACAGCGGAGACCTCGCTTATCTCTCCAAAGAGGCGAAAAAAATGCTCGATGCGGAAGGTTTCACGGACGCTGTGATCTCCGCATCCAACGATCTCGATGAGACCCTGATCACAAGCTTAAAGAACCAGGGCGCAACCATCAACTCCTGGGGTGTCGGCACAAACCTGATCACCTCCAAGGACTGCCCGTCCTTCGGCGGTGTTTATAAGCTCGCGGCAATCATGGACAAGAAGACTGGAACCTTCATCCCGAAGATCAAGCTCTCCGAGAACGAGGAGAAGATCACAAACCCGGGCAACAAGACCACCTACCGTATCTACGGAAAGGACAGCCACAAGGTCATCGCGGACATTATCTGTCTCGTGGGAGAGACCTTCAATGAG
>ULSB01049896.1_pt1 | contig 13208 bp, 8 predicted proteins | sample 1955741 | NCBI WGS metagenome assembly ULSB01 (sample SAMEA4835691, study PRJEB28245) | human gut metagenome | biome: gut microbiome; material: fecal sample | place: Denmark | collected 2008
CCGCGGCGGCATGACCAGCCACGCAGCCGTTGTTGCCCGTGGTATGGGCACCTGCTGTGTTTCCGGCTGCGGCAATGACAACGATGTGAAGATCGACGAAGAGGCTAAGACCTTTGAGATCAACGGCCACAAGTTTGTTGAGGGCGATTGGATCTCGATCGATGGTTCTACCGGCAACATCTACGGCGAGCAGATCGCTACGGTTGCAGCTACCGGCAACAAGAACTTCAACCGCTTCATGGGTTGGGCAGACGCAGCTCGTCAGCTGCTGGTTATGACCAACGCCGATAACCCCCGTGACGCACAGCAGGCCGTTGACCTGGGTGCTGAGGGCATCGGCCTGTGCCGTACCGAGCACATGTTCTTCGCTGAGGACCGCATCGCTGCTGTCCGTGAGATGATCTGCGCACGTACCGTTGAGGAGCGCAAAGTCGCTCTGGCAAAGGTTGAGCCGTTCCAGGAGGCAGACTTCACCGCGATGTACCGCATCATGGGCGAGCGCCCGATGACCATTCGTTACCTGGATCCGCCTCTGCATGAGTTCCTGCCCACCAAGGCTGAGGATATCGAGGCTCTGGCAAAGGACATGGGCATGACCGCCGAAGAGCTGAACAACGTGGTTGTCAGCCTGCATGAGTTCAACCCCATGATGGGCCACCGTGGCTGCCGTCTGGCTGTCACCTACCCCGAGATCGCTGAGATGCAGACCAACGCTGTCATCAAGGCTGCTCTGAAAGTCTCCGCTGAGACCGGCAAGATGATCACCCCGCACATCATGATCCCTCTGGTGGGCGAGGTCAAGGAGCTCAAGTACGTCAAGGAGATCGTTGTGGCAACTGCCGACAAGCTGATCGCTGAGGCTGGCGTTGACATGAAGTACCAGGTTGGTACCATGATTGAGATCCCGCGTGCCGCTCTGACCGCTGGTGATATTGCGAAGGAAGCTGAGTTCTTCAGCTTCGGCACCAACGACCTGACTCAGATGACCTTTGGCTTCAGCCGTGACGACGCTGCCAAGTTCCTGGGCGCATACTACGAGAAGAAGATCTACGAGAGCGATCCGTTCCAGCACCTGGATCAGATCGGTGTCGGCAAGCTGATCAAGATGGCTGCTCACGATGGCCGTGAGACCCGTCCCGACCTGGGCCTGGGTATCTGCGGCGAGCACGGCGGCGATCCCTCCAGCGTCGAGTTCTGCCACAATGTTGGCCTGGACTACGTCAGCTGCTCTCCGTTCCGTGTGCCTATCGCACGTCTGGCTGCCGCTCAGGCTGCTATCAAAAATCCCAGAAAGTAAGATTGTTGCATGAAGATGCACTAATCGTGCAAAACATGGGAAGATAAGCGTATGATAAACCCTCCCCGGTGAAACTGAATGGTTTTGCCGGGGAGGTTTTTGATTAAAAAGAACTTTTATAAGGTTATAGTGTAGGAAAGACGAGGCTAAAATGGCGTCTAAAGATTAAAAATTGCCAGATGCACAGCACAAAATTACGGAGGAAAAGGGCTTAGACATAGAAAACGAAAAACACAGCTGATCGGTTCAGGCGAGGATGGCAGCTCAGGAATCGTTTGCCTTGACTTTTGAAGAGATGGACAGATAGCGTGTCCATCTTTTTTTGTATACTGAAATTGTACAAAAGAAACAAAAATTTTTTTGTGCTTCAGGGAAACGACAAAAGCTTTCCACAAAGAATTGCAGTGGGGATTGTGCTGTGCTACAATGGGCAAGAAGGAGAATGAACGGTGCTTAATAATAGATTAGACCGGATACTCTATATCCAACAAGTACTGGTGCAGGGCGGTGTGCTGAACAAACAACAGACTGCCGACCGCTTTGGGGTCAGCGAAAAAACCATCCAGCGCGACCTCGATACGCTGCGGAATCATTTTGCAGACAGCGAGCCGCGCCGGGAGATTCTGTATAACTCCACAAAAGGCGGCTATCTGCTGGATGATACCCTGTCTCGCTTTCTGACGAGCAGTGAGATTCTGGCCGTCTGCAAAATTCTGCTGGAAAGCCGCTCGATGGTAAAAGAAGAGATGTTCCCGATTCTGGATAAGCTCATTCTGGCCTGTACACCGTTGGATCGGCTGAATCAGGTCAAAGACCTCATCAGCAATGAGCGTTTCCACTACGTCGAGCCGCAGCATGGCCGAAAATTCATTGAAAGCTTATGGGAGATTGGAACGGCGGTGGAAAATCACAATCTGCTAGAAATTACGTACTGCCGCACCCACGACGGCGAGACCCGTGTGCGCACCATCGAGCCAGTAGGTATTTTATTCAGCGAATATTATTTCTATCTGGCAGCGTTTATTGAGGGCATCGACAAGGACAAGCACTTCAAAAATCCACAGGATCATTCTCCGACCATTTATCGCATTGACCGTATCCAGAACTGTAGGACACTCGACAGGCATTTTGCTCAAAGATACACGAATCGTTTTCAAGAGGGCGAGATGCGCAAGCGCATCCAGTTTATGTACGGCGGGGAATTGCAGACGATTAAGTTTGAGTATACCGGGCCGAGTCTGGAGTCCGTTCTTGACCGGCTGCCCACTGCAAAGGTTTTGCGTGTAACAGAAAAGGGCTGGCTGATAGAAGCCGAGGTGTTTGGTACGGGCATCGATATGTGGGTGAGAAGTCAGGGAGATTACATTAAAGATTATAAAACCATAAGGAGCGATAGAATATGAGTAAAATTCAGGTAGAAGTGAGTTTTACGGATGAGCTGAAGTCCATCCGTGTGGGTGGAAAGGAAATGGAAATCCCGAAGGCCATCAAGACAAAACCTGTCGAGGAGTGGTTTGAACCGACTGTGGGCCGCGTGAGGTGGGGTGGTCTGGGTGCTGAAATCAAGGAGATGGATTTCAACAATGAGAAAAATGCTGTGTACAGTTTCCTGTTTATTGGCCCGGAAGATAAAAAGCAGGAGTTTATGGCTTGTGTGGAACGCTTCTGTCTGGGCGAGGAAGCGCAGCAGGAAACGCAGGAGGAAACCGAGCAGGACTACCTGCATAATGCCCAAAATTATCAGCAGGCAGGCAATACGGAAATGGCGTTCCAGCAGTACATGGTCGCGGCCAGAGATTACGGAGGCCCTGAGGCACAGTTTGAAGTGGCCCGGTGCTATCAGAACGGCACTGGTGTGGAAAAAAACGAAGAAAATGCGGTCGTGTGGTACCGCAAATCTGCAGAACAAGGCTATGCAATGGCACAATGTGATCTTGGCTATTGCTATTATTGTGGAGAAGGCGTTAAAAAAGACTTTGGAAAGGCGGCTGAGTGGTATCGCAAATCTGCGGAGCAAGGAAATGCAACAGCTCAACGTAACCTTGCAATATTCTATAAAAATGGATATGGTGTGACACAAAACAAAGAAGAGGCGGTGAAGTGGAATCAGAAAGCTGCAGAACAAGGCAATACAGAGGCGCAGAACAGCTTGGGGTGCTGCTATAAATGGGGTGAAGGTGTAGAAAAAGACCTTGGAAAAGCAATCGAGTGGTATCGTAAATCTGCAGAGAATGGTAATGAATTGGCGCAGTACAATCTGGGGCTTTGTTATGAGTACGGAGATGGTGTAACGAAAGACCTTGGAAGAGCGGCGGAATGGTACCGCAAATCTGCGGAGCAAGGGAATGCAGATGCGCAGTGTGAGCTGGGTCACTGCTATTACCATGGTCGAGGGGTGACAGGAAACAAAGCAGAAGCGGTAAAATGGTATAAGAAAGCAGCAGAGCAGAACCATGCGGAGGCGCAATATAAGCTTGGCAAGTGCTACTATTGCGGAGATGGTGTAGAAATGGATTATGAAGAAGCCGTAAAATGGCTTCGGAAAGCGGCAGAGCAGGGAATCGCAAATGCGCAGGATTTGCTTGGTGATTGCTATTATTATGGCTATGGTGTAGAAACGAATAAAGAGGAAGCTGCAAAGTGGTATGAGAAAGCAGCAAAACAAGGCAATGAGTATGCACAATATAGCTTGGGCCGCTGTTATGAAAGTGGTATAGGCAAAAGAACGGATTTTACTGAAGCGGCAAGATGGTACGAGAAAGCAGCAGAAGTGGGCAACGCGGACGCACAGTGTGCCCTCGGAGATTACTATCGTTATTTTGGAGGAGGCGTTAAAGAAGGAAAGGCGGCTGAATGGTATCGGAAAGCTGCAGAACAGGGAAATGCGGAGGCGCAGAGTGGACTTGGCATTTGTTACGAACAAGGCATAGGCGTGATGAAAAGCGAAGAGACAGCAATACAATGGTATCAGAAAGCCGCAAATCAAGACAATGTTTTTGCACAGCATAGACTTGGCTGTTGCTATGAGTATGGCATAGGCGTGACGAAAGACCTTGGAAAGGCGGCAGAATGGCACCAAAAAGCTGCAGAAAATGGAGATGAATGGTCACAGTATTTTCTTGGAAATTTTTATTTATATGGAATGGGTGTGACGAAAGATTATATAAAGGCGGCAGAATGGTACCGAAAAGCTGCAGAGCAGGAGAGCGCAGCAGCCCAAAATGAACTTGGAGTATTATATGAAAATGGATATGGCGTGGCACAAAACAAAGCAGAAGCGGCAAAGTGGTATAAGAAAGCAGCAGAGCAGGGGGATGCAAATGCACAGAACAGTTTGGGCTATTGCTATAACAATGGAGAAGGCGTGGAAAAGAACAGTGCGAAAGCAGTTGAATGGTTTCGTAGATCTGCAGAGAATGGTAATGCAGATGCACAGTTCAATCTTGGCGTTTGTTATGCCAATGGAAAAGGTGTGGAAAAGGACAGCGCGAAAGCAGTTGAATGGTATAAAAAAGCGGCTGAACAAGGTCAGGACAGCGCTCAATGTAATCTTGGATACTGCTATAAAAACGGCATTGGCGTAGAAAAAGACGTCATTAAGGCGACAGAATGGTATCAAAAATCTGCGGAGCAAGGCAATTGTACGGCTCAATATAATCTTGGCTGTTGCTATGCCAATGGAGAAGGCGTGGCACAAAACAAAGCGACAGCAGTAAAATGGTATCAAAAGGCTGCGGAGCAAAATTATGCAAATGCACAATATAACCTTGGCTTTTGTTATGAGAAAGGATTGGGGGGATTGTCTCGTAGCAAGAAAGAAGCATTGAAGATGTATCAGAAAGCTGCTGAGCAGGGAGATCATGCGGCAGAAAGGGCAATCAGGCGATTAAATGGGGGGGCTGTTTCTACCCTTGCGGATCTTGTGAACGGAGTGGGAGTGCTTTGGGAGATACTAAACGAATGACAGCAGAAAGGAAAACGAATCATGGCAAACGAGCTTGAAGCACTGGAAAAACGGCAGCTTTCCGCGCAGCGGTCGTTGAATGACCTGACGGATCAGCTGACGCTTGCGGATCATCTTGTGTATAAAAAATATCTAGCGGAACTGCAAAATTATGGCATGGTGACGCTTTCGCAGGAAATGCTGAATGTGCAGAATGCAGCAGATTGTATCCGGATGTACCAGCTGAAGGAGTTGACCCTGAAAAAGGGAGAGGATATGTTCCAAAAGCTTTCTACGGTGTACTATTCCAGCATGGCGCAGGGCTGCAGTCTGGCGGTGATGATCGATGTGCCGGAGGAGAATGTCGGTGCCAATATCTATCTGGGTGTCCGGGAAGACCCATCGAAAAAGAATATGAAGAGCCACAATCTGGATACCTCCAGCAAGACGCTGCAAAAGGTGCTGCGCTCTAACTTCCCCGGTTCCGAGGCAAGAGGCATCTCGCTGCAGGAGGAAGAGGAACTGTTGGATGGTGCATTTGGCGATGCACAGGAAGCTGTGGCCTCGGTGTCCTGTGTGGCGGCACTGCGAGATAAATCCAAGACGGAAGACAAAGCCTTTGTGCAGGGCATCGAGCGTTTTATGGATGCGATGGATGGCGAAGTGTACACGGCGATGTTTCTGGCTGAACCCGTTTCGGTGGATACGCAGGCGGAGATTCGCAGTGGGTACGAAAACCTCTACAGCAGTCTTTCGCCCTTCCGCAAGAGCACATGGTCCTATAGCGAGAATCAGAGCACAGCTGTGATGGAGAGCCTGTGCAGTGGAACTTCCCATACCATCAGCGATACTGTCAACACGACTACAACGGACGGTACGAACCAGTCCTCTTCGGTGACAGACGGCGCACAGAAAATGAAAGGGGTCAGCGGCGGCATCAACGGCGGCATCGACAGCAGTTCCGGCACTTCGGTCACAAAGGTTTCGCCGGTAGCTGGTGGTATTGCAGGCATTCTTGGGCTGGGGGGCGTGGCGGCCTCAGTTCTGATACCGAGTGCAGGTGCTGTCATTGGCCCGTTGCTGGGTACGGCGGGCAGAGCCGTAGGCGGCACGGCACCATCCAGAACAGCCTTTAACAGCATTGCTCGGAACATCGGAGACTCTATGGGTCTTAATGCCTCGTGGGGTATTAGCCACTCGAACACGGAACAGACCGGTACTTCGCACAGCACTTCCAACGGAACGTCCCATGGCATTTCAGACAGCACCAGCCAGCAGGAGAGCCATGGTACAACGGATACCCGCGGTACGGGCCGTACTCAGCAGGTGGAACTGTGTAATAAATCAGTGGAGGAGCTGCTGGAACGTATTGAAAGTCAGCTCAAGCGCGCCAAGGAGAGCGAAGATTATGGCTGCTACAAATGTGCCGCTTATTTTCTCTCGTCTACCCCGTCTACGGCGATCCTTGCGGCCAATACTTACCGTGCATTGATGGTAGGTGAGGGTTCCTCGGTGGAAAGTGGTGCTGTGAATGTTTGGCAAAATAATGAGTCAGAGGTGGCACAACTGCGAAAGTACCTGAAGCGGTTCATGCACCCTGTTTTTGCCCGTCCACTGTGGGAAGGTGCGCCGGACAGTCTGCTGTATACGCCAGCAACGCTGGTCAGCGGTCGGGAACTGCCAATGCACCTTGGTTTGCCGACACGTTCGGTACATGGCCTGCCCGTGATCGAACACGCAGAATTTGGCCGCAATGTACCGGATGCTGCTATTGAAGAGGCTGATAAAATCGGCTTGGGCAAAATCTATCACATGGGACAGCCGGAAAGTGCAGACCTTATTCTGAGCCGTCAGGCAATGACGGCACATACGTTCATTACAGGTTCTACTGGCACAGGTAAATCAAACGCAGTTTATCACCTGCTGGACGAACTTACAAAGGATGGCAATACAACTTTCCTTGTGGTGGAACCAGCCAAGGGCGAATACAAAACGGTGTTCGGAAATGGAAAGGCCGCTGTTTACGGCACCAATCCCAGAGAAACGCCGCTGCTGCGCCTCAATCCGTTTGCTTTCCCGGCAGAAATTCATGTTCTGGAGCACATTGACCGTCTGGTAGAAATTTTTAGTGCTTGTTGGCCGATGTATGCGGCAATGCCAGCTGTGCTGAAAGATGCCATTGGGCGCAGCTATCAGAACGCAGGGTGGGACTTGCGAGAGTCGAAAAGTGACAGAGGCGTTTTCCCCACATTTTTTGACCTGCTGCACGTTTTGCCAACGGTCATTGAAGAATCGCATTATTCCAATGACACCCAGAGCGACTATGTGGGAGCACTGTGTACCCGTGTGAAATCTCTGACCAATGGCATCTATGGCAGTGTGTTCTGTGCAGAAGATGCGCTGAGTGATGCGGAGTTATTCGATGAAAATGTCATTGTGGATTTGAGCCGCGCAAGCGCAATGGAAACAAAGTCGCTGCTGATGGGCATTCTGGTGATGAAGTTGCAGGAATATCGGATGTGCAGTGGGGTGATGAATGGGAAACTCCGTCATGTGACAGTGTTGGAGGAGGCACATAACCTGCTGCGCAAGACATCGGCAGAGCAGTCACAGGAGAGCGCAAACGTACAGGGGAAGTCGGTGGAGATGCTGGCTAACGCGATTGCGGAAATGCGCACCTACGGAGAAGGCTTTATCATTGCAGATCAGGCTCCCGGACTGCTGGATGTGTCGGTCATTCGCAACACGAATACAAAAATCATTCTGCGCCTGCCGGACGAAGAAGACCGCAAGCTGGTGGGTAAATCTGCCGGATTGAAAGAAGCGCAAATCGATGAACTTTCCAAGCTGCCGCTGGGTGTGGCCGCTGTTTACCAGAATGAGTGGCCGGAAGCGGTTCTCTGCAAGATTGAGGCGTATCCCATGCCGGAAAATGCTGTTTACCACAAGCCTGTAAAAACAGGGGAAGAAATCAATACAGAATTTATATTCGGGCAGTTGGCACAGGAAGCTCCTGCAAAGTGTCTGAATGATTCGGAGATGGAACAGCTGAAACGATGGCTGAAGCGGCATGAGATTTGGATGGAGCCTGAGGAACGACGTTACATCGAACAAGTATTTCAGGGTGAACTGAGAGACAGAGATAAGACTCAGAAAATGGTGTTTGATTTCTTTGGTGGCATGGAAACGCTTATACAGTACTGCCATGAAGCAGAAAAAACATTGGCACCACGCAGAGAAATGGTGAATCAGTTGCAGGGGAGATATGCCCTCCAAACATCGACTGCGGAGTGGGCATTAAACTGCCTGATGACAGAAGGACTTCAGCGGAATCCTGACCGGGATGCGGTGAAAGAGCTAAGGAAAAACTTTCTGGAGCAGGGAGGTAAGGTGATGTGAAAAACGAGCTTTCGGAAGTAAAAGTACCAGAGTTTCAAAATTCCATTGGACTTGATACATCAATCAGAAGGTCTTTTGAACGGCTGCAAGAGGGCAAATTTTCTAAGACAGAGAAAAAACTTACCCCGGATATAAAGCAATCATTTGAGCACTTGCAAAAAGATGTATCTGCAAGCGAGAGGATGAGTTCTGGCGTGGCAAAATCGTTTGAAAAGCTGGAACCAGAACAGGGAACTCGCTATAATGATAGTGGTGCACCATATCGTATGGAGCAAGATCTTCTGTCCGATGCAGAGTACAAAAGAAATGGATATGAATATACAACAGACCACCTTGGGAGACTTTTCACAGCGGAAGGAAATCTTCACCTAAAAGAGCACGATGGACGTTTGCAAATAAAAGATAACATCCATGACATCGGTAAAGGATATGAAAAAAGCACAGATGACCGTGGACACGCGATTGCAGACCGCTTTGATGGTGCAAATGATTTGGAAAATCTGGTTCCACAAGATGCAGGCTTGAATCGAAATGAATTCAAAAATTTTGAAAGTAAGCTGGCACAAGAACTGGAAGCTGGAAAGCAGGTTTATTTGAAGCTGGAAATGCACTATCCCGGAGACTCATTCCGTCCAGATGCGATTACAGCAGAAACAACAATCAATGGTAAACAGGAAGTGAAAGTATTTTTGAACGATAAATACTAACAAGTCTACTGCACTTTCAAGTTATTACAATTTTGGTCGGTTGCACTTACAATACAAGTATCACTTCATGGAACGGAGGGTACTTGTACTATGGTGGACTACGCTGACATTGGAAAACGCATCCGTGCCTGCCGCCTTGCAAAAGGCATGACGCAGGAACAGCTGGCCAATGAGGTCGGCGTTGTGGTCATGCATATCAGTCATATCGAGACTGGAAACTCTGTCCCCAGTCTGAAAAAATCACTCCGAAAAGTGTATGGGAAACCATCTAAGAATTGGTATGACTAAAATCTCAAAAGGCTAATATTAAGAGCCTGAAAAGCATCAGTAAACAGAATTAACCGCCCCGATTTCCGTAACAGGAGATCGAGGCGGTTTTTATATCGTGGATTATCAATGAATTGATTCCCAGTTACGCATCATCCGTCTCGGACAGAGATCTCTTAATGTCGCACTCAATTTTTGCAAGTGGAAGTTGAATCATTGATATGTTCTTGAAGTTGATCAGAACCTCGACTTCATCGCAGGCCTCAATCGTTACAATGCTATTATCAAGTAATTCGCCCATTTCATAAATTTGCTGCACAGCAGAGGCTAAAGAGTCCGAGACATCGTAAGACAAAGAGAGGTGCTGAATTCGACCGTTCGAGAATATAATAGTGGCGGTGTTCAGTTTAGAAGCGAACGCTTCAGAATCGATTTTACAAATATCAATAATGTGGTCGATGGCCCCTACCAATAATGCAGAAAGACCGTGGTGGGAAGGAGTGTCTCCGACGTCTTTGTATGCCATATAATCCTCAAACGCTTCATACACAACCGCCGGAATTTCGCCCTCACTTACAGTGCTGTCCCAATCCATGTCAACAGGAGAGCCGCAGGCCTCATCAAGAAGCACCAGCTCTTCAATTTTATTGCAGTTGATCAGCAAAAGAGAGTTGTCCATACAAGGAATGGCCATATATTTTTCAGTGCTATTTTTATAAACTAGCTGCCGGGTATAGGCCGTTATCGGAAACCACAAATATTTTGGCTGACCTTGGACTAAGATGCCTAAGTGTCCCCAAAATCCACCGGGAGACTGGATTGTTGTTGGATCGTTTTTGACAAAGTAATTCATGCTGCTGACCGGAGGTTGAAAATAACCGTCGCCCAGTACACCAGTTACTCCGGTTCCAAGGCAATAGGCGACATCTCGCAGTTCTGCGAGGGGGACATCTTCGCCAGCTTCAATTTTTTGCAGTTCATCAATGGAAAGTCCACATCGTTGGCTAAATTGTTGAAGATCGAGGTGGAGTGCATCACGCAGCGTTTTAGAGTCAGTGAAAGGGTTGGCGATGCCACCCATCAGTTCACTGGGCGTGATGGAAAGAAATGCAAGCAGCTTTGAAATGTGCTTTTCAAAATTGGTTTTGTTGGTTACTTCGCCATTTAAGAGTTTATCAAGTGTTGGGCGAGAGATACCTGCACCAGTGCATACATTGCTCTTGGTATATTTGTGACTGCCAATGATTTGGTTTAGCTTGCATCCTACCACATCACGGGAATTAAACAAATCATTCATGTCATACATGGCTATCGCCTCCTTTAATGCAAGTACACGTCGATTTTTCGAATTTGTAAATATTTATTTTACATATTTACACAAAAAGATTTGAAAAGAAGCGGAGACGGTGACTGGTTGAAAATTTAAGAGCGACTGAGTATAATAAAACTGTAAAATGCTTTATTTAGGAAAAGAGGTCTGTATGGCAAAGTTTGTACCATTTATTATAAAAACAGACGGCAGTCAGAATATCAGTGTGAAAATCGTGCGCATGAAAAAGTCTGATGCGGTACAGACTGAAAAAGAACCCGTCTGGCAAACAAGCTGGTTGTCAGATTATATTCAGGATGATGCCTTTGAAAAGTATGCCTTAAAGACGAGTAATGGTGAACTGGTTGCGCTGGCTGCATACGAAATATTGGAAAATGACGTGATGGTTCATATTACCTACATTGAGAGCCAGCCGGAAAGCAATCCGACAATTGTCGGGCATTCTAAAAAGTATCAGGGCATTGGCCGAGTGTTGATTGCGTACGGAATCAAGCTGTCGATTGACCATGAATGCGGCGGGACGGTCACGTTCGAGGCAAAGGTTCCGGAGCTGGCAGAGCATTATGTCCGGGACTATGGAGCTTGTCCATTGCCGAGTTTTGGCGGAGCACCGCGTTATGAACTTTCTGGTGAGGCGGCAATGAACATCTTTGTAACTTACTTGAAATGAGGTGTGTTTGATGAGTGCAAAAGAATATTTTCAGCGTGATGCAGAGCGAGAGACATTTTATCGCACATTTTATCAAATTTGCAGACGCTTTAATGTCACATGGTCAACAGCAACGCCGGAAGTCCGAGCTTTTATTGAGGAAGTTACCCGTGTGACTTATGAACGGGAAAAAGCAAAGCGTAACGGAGTTTCTCTTAGTACAGTGAAACCGTTCTTTGGTGATACAGCGTGTTAAAGAAACGGCATATTACTGTTGCGAACGCCCTGAAATTTTAACACTTGCTCAGGCTGCTATTAAAAATCCCCGCAAGTAATCGCGTGAGGGCTTGAGAAAGCACGAATAAAGCATAATGAACCGCCCCGGTTTCCGTAACAGGAAGCTGGGGCGGTTTTTCTGTACAAAAAACGGCCGGAAGTTTTATGCGTTTCTACAAACATGTAGGAAAATATTGACAACATAAAATTAGTATGGTATCTTGATGCCGGATAAAGTGAACAGTTCAATAGAAAATAAAACTCCTGGCAATAATCAGCAATAGAATTATAGAGCTGTCCCTTTATCCATTCTTCGCTTGGCGGAGGTGCTCCAAGTTCGATAGAGAAATCAACTTCGTGAGCTCATGTTCCCCGCATACGCGGGGGTAGAGGGAGCTTCGACTCCCTCTTTCTTTAAAAATGCCACTTAAAGTCCAATTTATTGGACGATAGAAAAGCTATATCTATCTCGGAAAGTAACACACACCGGACGAACAGGAGGTGCGGCATGAAACTGACCTACGCAAGGCTTCTGGCGGGCAAAACCGATTCGAATGACACGAGCCTCTGGCTGCCACTCTGGATGCATTTGCGGGATACGGCAGAGATCATGGAATTGCTGGTGCGGAAGTGGCTGCCGGAAAGCGTGAAGAAAGCAACCGACCTGGACGAAGAAGCCCTGATCGCGCTGGCACGCTTTTTGGGCTGGACACATGATCTTGGTAAGAGCATTGTTGCCTTTCAGAGCGTCCTGATGCCGCTGCTGCCAGAGGCAAGGCAGCGAATTGAGCGCTTTACCACCTTGACCTGCCCGGAGCAGGATCGGAAGAAAACACCTCACGCCCGGGCGAGCGAAGCGATTCTGATAGAGCTGAAGTGTCCGCCAGGAATCGCCTCCGTTGCGGGGGCCCACCACGGCAAGCCGCAGGAGCAGGAAGAAGTGGAAGCTCAGCTGGTGAGCTGGACATGCAACTACTACCCCAAGGGAGAAAAGGCATTTTGGGAAAGCTGCTGGGATGAGTTGTTTGAGACAGCGCTGAAAGATTGCGGCTACGACGACCCGGCAGAGCTGCCGGACTTGACTCCGCCTACAGAAATTCTGCTGACAGGACTGCTTATCATGGCGGACTGGATCGCCAGCAATACCGAGTATTTTCCGTTGATCCCAGTAGAAGAACTGGGGAACGAAATGGCTTATCCGGAGCGTGCGGAACGGGCCTGGAATAAATGGGATGAGAAAGACCTGACGGCACCCTGGGAGGCGCAGACTTCTATTGTGGACGAAGAGGAGTTCAAAGTGCGTTTTGGATTCCCACCCAACGCGGTACAGGCTGCTGCCG
>ULSB01070786.1_pt1 | contig 13190 bp, 10 predicted proteins | sample 1955741 | NCBI WGS metagenome assembly ULSB01 (sample SAMEA4835691, study PRJEB28245) | human gut metagenome | biome: gut microbiome; material: fecal sample | place: Denmark | collected 2008
TCCGGCTCCTTTTATCCACAATTCAATATTATTTTTTGTGTTTTTGTGGATAAACATATTTATTTTCCCGTATTATGTTTATTTATTACTATTCAAATCCTCTGAAAACGCAAATATGATGCATAGTGCTTGCATGTAAACATTTTTTCGCAATAAGGCTCGAACAGTATCACCACATTCGCAAAAAGCAGGATCTTATGACCCTGCTTTTATGAATTTAGTTATGCTTCTGTGTTATTTTCGATAGCTTCGGCATGTGAATTATTATTCTCTGCTGAGTCTTCGTCACTATTTTCTGATTCGTCACTCTCTGCCTTAGCTTCCTCAGGTGGCATGAGAGTCTTATCCTCTACTACCTTTGCGATGCTGGCTACGCTCACACCTTCCTTTAGGTTGATGAGCTTGACACCTGTTGTGATTCGTCCAAGCACTGTTACATCACTTACCTGGATTCTGATGATAATGCCCTCTGTTGTAATGAGCATGAGCTCATCATCGTTTTCAACTGATTTGACTCCTACGAGATTACCTGATTTTTCTGTAATCTTGTAGCATTTTACTCCCTTACCGCCACGGTTTTGTGTGGTAAATTCGTCAATTCGTGTACGCTTTCCAAGTCCGTTTGATGATACTAAAAGCACTGCCTCACCCATTGATGCGGTCTGCATTGCGATTATTACATCATTTGGTGCAAGATTCATTCCGATAACACCCATGGTTGTACGGCCTGTTGAGCGCACATCTGTCTCCTTGAATCTGATACACTGTCCGAATTTGGTGAAGAGCAAAATATCCTCTGAATTGTCTGTGACCTTGACCTCTATGAGTTTGTCGTCCTCTCGCAGATTGATTGCTGCAAGTCCGTTCTTTCGGATATTCTCATAATCCTTTATCGGTGTTTTCTTGACTATTCCGTTTCTTGTAGCCATGAACAGATACTTGTCATCCTCGTATTCTTTGATTGGAATCATGGCTGTTATTTTCTCGTCAGGCTGAAGCGGTATGAGATTGATGATGGCTGTGCCTCTTGATGTGCGGCTAGCCTCAGGTATCTCATATGCCTTGATTCTGTATACTCTTCCTGTATTTGTGAAAAACATCAGGTAGTGGTGTGATGTGGTCATGAGCATCTCGACGATATAATCATCCTCGATTGTCTCCATTCCCTTTATTCCCTTGCCACCGCGGTGCTGAGCCTTGAAATTGTCAGTGCTCATACGCTTTATATAGCCTACCTTTGTCATTGTTATGACTGTATTTGTCTCAGGAATGAGATCCTCCATCGACATATCATACTCGTCATAGCCTATCTCTGTCTTTCTGTCGTCGCCGTATTTATCTGCAATTGCGATGATTTCCTCCCTGATTACTCCAAGAAGCTTTTTCTCATCGGCAAGAATTGCCTTTAACTGCGCAATCTGAGCCATGAGCTCCTTATACTCAGCCTCGAGCTTTTCTCTTTCCAGACCTGTCAGAGCCCTAAGACGCATATCAACAATTGCCTGTGACTGCTCATCAGTCAGGCCAAATCTCTCCATCAATCTGGTCTTTGCCTGCTGTGTAGTCTGGCTTGAGCGGATAATACTTATTACCTCGTCTATGTTGTCCTGGGCAATAATGAGACCCTCTACAATATGTGCCCTGGCCTCTGCCTTGTCGAGATCAAACTTTGTACGTCTGGTCACTACATCCTTCTGGTGGATGAGATAGTAATTGAGCAGGTCGTATAGATTTAATACCTTTGGCTCTCCGTTTACGAGTGCAAGGTTTATCACTCCAAACGTATCCTGGAGCTGTGTATGCTTGAAAAGCAGATTTAAAACTACACTCGGATTCACATCACGGCGGAGTTCTACCACGATTCTCATTCCCTCACGGCTTGTCTCGTCGCGGAGGTCTGTTATTCCATCTATCTTTTTGTCCTTATGAAGCTCGGCTATTTTCTCAATAAGACGAGCTTTGTTTACGTTGTATGGCAGCTCTGTCACTACAATTCTGTTTTTGCCGTTTTCCATCGGCTCGATATTGGTGACAGCACGGACTCTTATTTTGCCTCGGCCTGTTCTGTAAGCCTCTTTGATGCCACTTGTTCCGAGAATTATGCCGCCTGTAGGGAAATCCGGTCCCTTTACCACATCGATAAGCTCATCAATTGTGGTTTCTTTGTCCTCGATATCGTTGTCGATAAGGCGCACTACGGCATTGACCACTTCACGCAGATTGTGAGGTGGGATATTGGTTGCCATACCTACCGCGATTCCTGTGGTTCCGTTTACTAAAAGGTTTGGATATCTTGATGGGAGCACTGTCGGCTCTTTTTCTGTCTCATCAAAGTTTGGCTCAAAATCTACTGTATTTTTGCCGATATCCTTGATTAATTCAAGAGAAATCTTTGAGAGTCTTGCCTCTGTGTATCGCATGGCGGCGGCTCCGTCTCCATCGACTGAACCAAAGTTTCCATGACCGTCCACGAGTGTGTATCTCATAGACCAGTCCTGTGCCATATTTACGAGTGCTCCATAGATTGAGCTGTCTCCGTGTGGATGGTATTTACCCATTGTATCACCGACAATACGCGCACATTTTCTGTGTGGCTTGTCAGGTGTATTTCCGAGCTCGACCATAGAGTAGAGTACTCGCCTCTGAACAGGCTTTAGTCCGTCCCTGACATCAGGGAGGGCACGGCTTGCAATAACACTCATCGCGTAATCTATGTAGGAGCTCTCCATTGTTTTTTTCAAATCGACCTGCTGTATCTGGTCAAAAATTTTGTCGTCCACTTAAATTACTCCTCCCTGCTAGATGTCAAGATTTGTTACATACTTGGCATTAGCTTCAATAAATTCTTTTCTTGGCTCTACTTTATCACCCATCAGTGTGGTAAATGTCACATCAAGCTCAGATGAATTTTCTCCGTCTATCATGACCTGTTTCAAAATTCTGTGCTCAGGATCCATTGTTGTCTCCCAGAGCTGATCAGCATCCATCTCGCCAAGTCCCTTGTATCGCTGGATCTTGTTATTATTGTCACGGCCTATGTCATTTAAAATCTGCTTGAGCTCGTCATCATCGTAGGCATACCATACACCCTTGTTTTTCTCCACCTTGTAAAGTGGCGGTGTAGCCAGGTATACATGTCCCTCCTTGATCAGATCAGGCATAAATCTGTAGAGAAAGGTGAGCATGAGAGTAGCGATGTGAGCACCGTCTACATCGGCATCTGTCATGATGATTATCTTGTCATAACGCAGCTTTGTTATATCAAAATCCTCATGGATTCCTGTTCCAAATGCTGTAATCATGGCTCTGATTTCTGCATTGTCATATATACGGTCAAGTCTTGCCTTTTCAACATTCAGTATCTTGCCTCGCAGAGGTAAAATTGCCTGTGTAGCACGGCTCCTTGCTGTCTTTGCAGAACCGCCGGCTGAATCTCCCTCGACTATGAAAATTTCACAGTTTTTAGGATCCTTGTCTGAGCAGTCAGCAAGCTTGCCCGGCAGAGTACCTCCATCGAGAGAGGTCTTTCTTCTGGTCAGGTCTCTTGCTTTTCTTGCGGCCTCTCTGGCTCTCTGGGCTAAAAGTGATTTCTCACAAATATTTTTGGCTACATCAGGATTCTGCTCGAGGAAATATGTGAGCTTTTCCGATACAACTGCATCTACGGCTCCTCTGGCCTCACTGTTTCCAAGCTTCTGCTTTGTCTGTCCCTCGAACTGAGGCTCCTCAATCTTGATACTGATGATTGCGGTAAGTCCCTCACGAATATCATCACCTGTCAGGGCCGGATCTGAATCCTTAAGTATCTTTTTCTCACGCGCATAGGCATTGAAGGTCTTTGTCAGGGCATTTCTAAAGCCTGCGAGATGAGTACCTCCCTCAGGTGTGATTACATTGTTTACGAAGCTGAAGGTTGAATCATTAAACGAATCATTGTGCTGCAATGCAACCTCAACATAAACACCGTTTTGTGTTCCCTCGCAGTAGATGACCTCATCATAGAGAGCCTCCTTGCCACGGTTAAGATACTCGACGAACTCCTTGATTCCGCCCTCATAGTGGAATACATGATTGTGATGGCTGTTCTCACGCACATCCTTTAAAGTAATCTTAAGTCCTTTTGTGAGGAAGGCTGTCTCTCTGAGACGCTGCTTTAAGGTATCGTAGTCATACACTGTCTCCTCAAAAATCTCCGGATCCGGCAGAAAATGCACCTTTGTACCATGAAGCGACTCGTCACACTGTCCAACAATCTTTACTGTATCGTCTGTTTTGCCACGCTTGTAGCTTTGTCTGTAAATATTTCCGTCCTTGTAGACCTCAACTGTCAGCCATGTGGAAAGAGCATTTACTACAGATGCACCAACTCCGTGCAGACCGCCTGATACCTTATAGCCTCCACCGCCGAATTTACCACCTGCGTGAAGCACTGTAAAAACGACCTCAAGTGCTGATTTTTTTGCTTTATGATTGGTTCCGACCGGGATTCCTCGTCCATCATCCTGTACTGTTATGGAATTGTCTTCCTCGATTGTGACCTCGATATTTTTGCAATAACCGGCTAAGGCCTCATCAACTGCATTGTCCACTATCTCGTAAACCAGATGATGAAGTCCTCTCGAAGACGTACTGCCGATATACATACCCGGTCTTTTTCTGACCGCCTCAAGACCCTCAAGTATCTGAATCTGGTCAGCTCCGTATTCCTGATTGTTCTGCTGTATTTCTTTACTCATCAATAACCTCCACCTGGCCCTTCACGACATGAAAGACCTTGTCCACCTGAAATCTATTTTTTACAAATTCATCAAGTCCCGTACAAGTGATAATGGTCTGTGTATCACTTAAGCTGTTGAGCAGATAGTTCTGCCTGTTGCCATCCAGCTCTGAAAGCACATCATCCAGTAAAAGCACGGGAGTGCTGTTTATATTTTTCTTTACAAGACTAATCTCAGAAAGCTTGAGTGAGAGAGCAGATGTCCTCTGCTGACCCTGCGAGCCGTATTTTCTGATATCCACACCGTCCACTGAAAAAAGCATATCGTCCCTGTGCGGTCCGACAGTTGTCTGGCACAGCTTCAAGTCCCTGCTTCTTGCCTTAAGCAGCTCGTCCTCGAAAAAAATATCATCAATGCTTGGCTCATATTTGAGTATAAGCTTCTCCCTGCCTCCTGAAATATTGCTGTGAATGTCCTGTATTATCTCATTTAGCTCATTAACAAACTCGCGCCGCTTTTTTATAACATGCCTGCCATACTCAAGAAGCTGCATATCCCACACCTGAAGTGTATCAATCAAATCAGGTCTGTAAGCTATATCCTTTAACAGTCTGTTTCGCTGAACTAATGTCTTATTATACTTACTCAGGTTAGACAGATATATTTTGTCAAGCTGGCAAAGCTCCAAATCTATAAATCTGCGTCTCTCGGCAGGACCGTTTTTTATAATATTGAGATCCTCAGGAGAGAAAAACACAATATTCAAAATACCAAACAGCTCACTCGCTTTTTTGATCGGCATTTTATTGATGGCCACACCCTTTGCACCGTTTTTACGCAGATGAATGTCAATCCGGTATTCCTTGTCATTTTTTTCGACAATTGTCCTGATATGTGCCTCATCCTCGCCAAACCGGATCATTTCCTTGTCCTTGCTGCCCTTATGGGACTTTGTAGTTCCGCTCAAATATGCAGCCTCAAGTATATTGGTCTTGCCCTGGGCATTATCGCCGTAGATTATGTTGGTTTCACTGTCAAAGCTGATATCCAGTTTTTCGTAATTTCTGAAATTACTCAGTTGGATTGACTTAATAATCATTATTTAACAACCTTAACTGTTTCGCCGTCATATGAGAAAACATCTCCGTCGTGAAGCTTTTTTCCTCTCTGAAGCTCAGTCTCACCGTTTACAGTCACCTGACCATCCTGAATAACAATTTTTGCCTCAACTCCCGAGCTCACAAGGTCGGCCTTTTTAAGAGCCTGTCCCAGCTTAATGAACTCATCCTGTTCTCTTATAGAAATCTGTTTCATAAAATCTCCTAGTTTGCTGCTGTATTAAAATTTACCGGAAGAATGAGGTAAATAAACTTGCCATCATCATCCTTAATGAAGCATGGTGCCTTTGGATTGACCATGTATAAATTAACCTCCTCCTCATCGATAACACGAAGTGCATCTATGAAGAACTTAGGATTAAAGCCTATCATAATATCTTTTCCATCTTTGTCGATATCGATGTCCTCATTCATGGAACCGATAAATGAATTGATGCGAAGCTCCATATTGCCATCTGTGATATTCATGATAATAGGCTTCTTATCTCCCTCCTTGACAAGAAGAGTAGCACGGTCTATACAGTCAAGAAGCTCACGCTTATTGATGCGAACCTTAGTGTCGTAGTCAGATGAAAGCATCTGGTCAATCTTGAAATACTCACCCTCGATAAGACGTGAAACAACAGTAGTATTTTCAAATTCAAAAACAATATGATTGTTAGTGATATAGATAACCACATCCTCATCCGCTGAACCCGGAATAATCTTGCTTATTTCCTGCAGAGTCTTGCCGGGAACAACAACCTTCTTGCTGTCATAGTGATTTTTCATCTCGATATATCTGATAGATATTCTGTGTCCGTCAAGAGAAACAACTCGAAGCTTATTCTCCTCAATCTCAAAAAGCTCACCTGTCATCAGTTTATTGTTGTCATTGTCAGCAATTGAGAAAATTGTCTGTCTGATAACCTCTTTAAGGGTAAACTGTGAGAGGACAATAGACTCATTTCTCTCAACATATGGTATGTAAGAAAAATCATCACCTGATTTTCCGATGATATTGAACTTGGCCTTTTCACATGATATGACGGTCTTGAAGGAAGCATCTGTCTCAATTGTTACATCATTGTCAGGAAGCTTTCTCACTATTTCTGAAAAAATCTTGGCGTCAAGAGCGATAATTCCTCTCTCTTCGATAGTTCCGTCTATTATTGTTTCGATTCCAAGCTCCATATCGTTAGCCATAAGCTTAATCTCGTTTGCGGATGCATCAATAAGTATGCACTCCAGAATTGCCATTGTAGTACGTGTAGGTACTGCCTTCGATACGATATTAACACCTTTCAGTAAATTTGCTTTTGAACAAATAAGTTTCATTTAGAAAAACTCCTTCCTGCGCGTATATATAAATATTTAAAAGATATTCGTAATATTCTTCTTAGGGGCTGTTAAAAAGTTTAAAACCCCTTCAAAGCCTTTAAAGACAAGCTTTAAGCGGCTTGATAACTTGCTTAAAAACCTGTTGAAGTAAAAATGATAAAAATTGATAACTTTTTATTCACTTTCCTTCAACCTGTCATTAACATGCTCATGTGGAAATAAAAGCAAGGTTATAACCAAATTATTAACATGCAAATGAGCACATATATAAATAGGTAGAAACTAATTTGGATTAATCTTTTTCTTGATAGTTTCTATGAGAGTACGTGTACTGTCATTCTCCTCGTAATCCTTGGTGACTTTCTTGATGCCGTGGATGATAGTAGAGTGGTCTCTGCCGCCCAAAAGCTGGCCGATTACATCAAGTGAATCAGAGGTCATGGTCTTGCAGAGGTACATGGCAATCTGCCTTGGACGTGCAATCTCGCTGCTTCTGGTCTTTGAAATCATCTGGTCAACAGAGATGTGGAAATGCTCTGAAACGACCTCGATGATGAGCTGTGCAGTGATTTCCCTTGGCTTGTCCGGCGTGATGATATTGGAAAGCTCCCTCTCAGCGATATCCATAGTGATGTGAGTATGCTCGAGATTGTGGAAGGCTAAAAGCTTGTTTAAGGCTCCCTCAAGCTCACGGATGTTGGAGCTGATGTTTGAAGCAATGTAGTTTAAGATATCATCATCTATATCAAAATTGTCAGTTTCAGCTTTCTTACGGAGGATAGCCATCCTCGTCTCATAGTCAGGAGTACCGATATCAGCCATCAGTCCCCACTCGAAACGTGAGCGGATACGCTCCTCGAGAGTCTCCATCTCCTTAGGCGGCTTATCAGAGGTAAGGATAATCTGCTTGCCCTGTGTCTGCAGTGTGTTGAAGGTGTGGAAAAACTCCTCCTGAGTACTTTCCTTTCCTATGATGAACTGGATATCATCAATCATGAGCACATCTACAGTCCTGTATTTGTCACGGAACTTTGTCATGGCAGAAGAATTACCGTTACGGATAGATTCGATAACCTCGTTGGTAAACTCTTCAGAAGTAACATAAAGCACCTTAGTATCAGGATTCTGGTCAATGATGAAATGACCTATTGAATGCATAAGATGAGTTTTGCCAAGTCCCGGACCACCATATATATATAGCGGATTGTATGCTTCACCCGGGCTTTCTGCCACTGCAAGAGAAGCAGAATGGGCAAACCTGTTATTATTACCTACGACAAAGGTGTCAAATGTATAGTTAGGGTTTAAGTTTGAGTGATCCCCCTTTACAGGAGTCTGTGGCTCAAGCTGAGGGGTATCGTTGTTTTTAAACTTAAGGCTCTGAGCCTGATCCGGTAAAATAAACTGGATATCATACTCGATACCTGTCACCTCACCTATAGCTACCTTAAGAGGAAGATAATATTTTTTGTTGATATAGCTGAGCCCCATCTGCTCAGACGGAACGAGAATATACAGTGTATTGCCGTCTATGGCGAACACCTCAAGCGGTTTTATCCACGTATTAAAGGAAACGTCTGTCAGACCATGCTCTTCCTTGACCATCTGTAGTATTTCATTCCACTTTTCCATTACTTTATCCATCAAAGTTCTCCATTATTTAACATGTAAAGAGTATATTAGGGGAATGTTCTCCACAATCCCATACATACTATATAGTACACTATTTTTGGCATTTAGGCAATGTAAAAAGATTTACAAAAATGCTTTATTAACATTTTTCAACCACAATTATACAAAGTTACCAACATGTTATTCACATATTGTGGATAACTTTTTGATATCTTGATAACTTTCCACAATATGTTGGTCACAATAGGTGGTTTATATCAAAATATAGACGGTTATCAAGAATTATTATATATATAGAAGAAACTCGTTTTCCACATTTTTATTGTGGAATATAAACCGATAAAAAAATATATGTAGAAATTTAAAGAAAATTGAGAAAATCCTTGACACAACAGGAATTTTTGTTATAATTATACCGATGTTTTTTAACGTAAAGGAGGTGGATATATATGAAGATGACATTCCAACCTAAGAAGAGACAGAGAGCAAAAGTTCATGGATTCAGACAGAGAATGAAAACTGCTGGCGGAAGAAAAGTAATCGCAGCCAGAAGATTAAAAGGAAGAAAAAAATTATCAGCATAGGCCACAATTTTTGTGGTCTTTTCTTCATTTTTGATTGTTTTTAGAAGGACAGCGTCAAATGAAATTTTCAGATTCGTTGAAAAAAAACAAGGATTTTCAGAATGTATATAATAACGGTGTATCGTTTGCTAACAGATACCTCGTTATGTATGTTCTGAAAAATAACACAGAAAATAATCGTATAGGTATATCAGTTAGCAAAAAAGTTGGAAATAGTGTTATTAGACATCATATTACTCGTCTCGTGAGAGAGAGCTACAGACTACATGAGGACATGTTCGATAGTGGTTTGGACATCGTAGTCATCGCAAGAGTTGCAGCGCGGCATGTGGGTTATAAGGAAATAGAAAGTGCTGTTTTACATCTTGGAGGTCTTCACAGGATTATTAAGAAACAAAATATTTGAATAATGAAAAAGAAGATGGAATCGTTTTGAAAAGTATCTTAATATTTTTGATTAAATTTTATAGGAAGTATATTTCCCCGATGAAATCAACGAAATGCCCATATTGTCCGACCTGTTCGGAGTATGGTTTGCAGGCTGTGCAAAAGTACGGTGCCATAAAGGGTGGTCTGCTTGCGGCATGGAGGATATTGAGATGTAATCCTTTTTCAAAGGGTGGGTATGATCCGGTTCCATAGCAGCAATGGAGGTTTTTATGTCGGACATTTTATTAACCGCATATCCAGGCTCTATTCTTGGACCAATTGCCAAGCTTCTCGGTATCCTGATGGATTGGATATACAGTGGTATATCTAATATTACAGGTGGAAGAGTTGAGAGCGTTGTACTAAGTATTGTAATTATTACGATTATAATCTACATGTGTCTGTTGCCACTGACTATTAAGCAGCAGAAGTTTTCTAAGCTATCACAGAAAATGCAGCCCGAGATGCAGGCTATACAGGCTAAATATAAAAATAAAAAGGATCAGGCTTCAATGATGGCCATGCAGGAGGAGACACAGCTTTTATACCAGAAGTACGGTATTTCTCCGATGGGAAGCTGTGTGCAGATGCTTATACAGATGCCTATTCTGTTTGCACTGTACCGTGTATTTTACAATATCCCTGCTTATCTGAGCGGAGTTAAGGGTTCTTTTACAGGGCTTGTTGATTCAATTCAGCAGACAAGCGGATATCAGAATACACTTGTCAGTCTGATGGAAAAGTATAATGTTGTTACATCAAGCGGTCTTAACGCTTCAAATGCGGCTTCAAAGCTTGCCGATGCAAGTGGTGATACTTTAAGCAATTATATCATTGATATCCTTTATAAGCTTCCTTCAAAGGGCTGGGATGCTCTTATGGACGGTAAGTTTTTTGATGGTATCCAGAACGCAGTTGAGAAGACACATGATGCGTTACTTCATTTCAACTACTTTTTGGGACTGAATATCTCAGATACACCTTGGTATATCATAAAAAGCAACTTTACGGACAAGCCTGATAAGTGGTTACTTTTTGTAATACTTGCACTGCTTATTCCTGTACTGTCATATCTGACACAGATGCTTAATATCAAGCTCATGCCACAGGCTACAAACGGCAATGATCAGATGGCAAGCCAGATGAAGATGATGAATCTCATGATGCCATTTATGTCATTTGTTATCTGCTTTACAGTTCCTGTAGGTCTTGGTATTTACTGGATCTGCTCTGCACTTGTAAGAGGTATCCAGCAGTTCTTCGTCAACAGACATATAGAGAATCTTGATCTTGAGGCTGTTATGGCAAAGAACGAGGAAAAGGCAAAGAAGAAGAGAGAAAAAATGGGACTGTCTGAGGATTATATAAAGAAGGCAGCTCAGATTAAGACAAAGTCAATTGACAATAAGGCAAACGTATCTGTATCAGCAGGCACAGAGGAGAAGCTTGCAAAGGCCGCTGAGTACAAGGCTAATGCAAAGGCAGGCTCACTTGCTTCAAAGGCTAATATGGTTAAAGAGTTTAATGAACGCAATTCACGCAAATAGGGGGAGAAAATAGTGGAATACATTGAAGTATCTGCAAAAACAATTGACGATGCTTTGACAGAGGCATCTATTAAACTTGGAACAACAAGCGATAAGCTCGAGTATGAGGTAATTGATAAGGGAAGCAATGGTTTCCTTGGAATTGGCAGCCGTGATGCTGTCATCAAGGTTAAAAAGGCCGAGGCAAGTGTTGAGGATGAGATTCGCGAATTCCTTGACAGTGTATTTAAGGCAATGAAGCTTGAGGTTACTATTGATATCAAAGTGGATGAGGACAACAGAAATGTTGATGTTGAGCTTAACGGACCTGAGATGGGCGTTTTAATCGGCAAGAGAGGTCAGACTCTCGATTCACTCCAGTACCTTACAAATCTTGCTATCAATAAGCAGTCTGAGAATTACTACAGAGTAAAGATTGATACTGAGGATTACAGAAAGAGAAGAAGAGAGACACTTGAGAATCTTGCCAAGAATATTTCATTCAAGGTTAAGCGTACAAAGAGACCTGTTTCTCTTGAGCCGATGAATCCTTTTGAGAGAAGAGTGATTCATTCTGCACTTCAGAATGATAGATTTGTTGAAACACACAGCGAGGGTGATGAGCCTTACAGACATGTTGTTGTGACACTTAAGAAATAATAGATATAAATCATTAAAAGGGTATCTGGTTTCAGGTATCCTTTTTGAATATATATTATCTTAGAATTTTTGAGGAATTTCATATGCAAAATGATACAATAGCGGCTATTGCCACAGCTATGTCTCCGTCAGGAATCGGAATTATCAGGATAAGCGGAGATGATGCACTTTCGGTAATAGACAGGATTTATAAAAGCAAGAATAATAAAAAGAAAATAAGCGCCTGTCAGTCACATACCATTCATTATGGTTTTATATATGACGGCGATGAGAAAATAGATGAGGTTATGGTGCTTTTGATGAAGGCTCCCAATACATACACGAGGGAGGACACTGTGGAGATAGACTGCCACGGTGGTGTGTATGTGATGAAGAGAGTGCTTGAAGCAGTAATCAAAAACGGAGCAAGACCGGCAGAGCCCGGAGAGTTTACTAAAAGGGCATTTTTAAACGGCAGGATTGATTTATCTCAGGCAGAATCTGTTATAGATGTAATAAATTCAAAAAATGATTTTGCGCTCAAAAGCTCTTTAAGCCAGCTAGGCGGAGCCGTGCTCGGAAGCATCAGGCAGATAAGAGAGCAGCTTTTGCATGAGATTGCATTTATTGAGTCGGCACTTGACGACCCTGAACACATTTCTCTGGATGGTTATCCACAAAAACTACGTGCAATTGTGGATAACGAGTATGTGGAGATAGATAGTCTGTTAAAAACCTCAGATAATGGAAGGATTCTGAAGGAAGGAATAAACACAGTAATCATTGGAAAGCCAAATGCCGGAAAGTCATCGCTTTTAAATGTGCTTGTCGGAACTGACAGGGCAATTGTCACGGATATAGCAGGAACCACGAGAGATGTTCTTGAGGAACAGATTAATATTGGTGGAATCACCTTAAATCTCGTTGATACTGCAGGCATCAGAAGCACTGAGGATGTTGTTGAAAAAATTGGTGTGAAAAAGGCTATGGAGCATGCCAATGGAGCTGATTTAATTATATATGTGGTTGATTCGTCAGTAGCACTTGATGATAATGATTATGATATTATCAATTTTATTAAGGATAAAAAGGCTGTCATTTTACTAAATAAGTCGGATCTGGCTTCAAAGGTGTCTGCAGATGATATAAAAAAGCTTGTGGATAAAACGGTTATTTCGGTTTCTGCAAAGGAAAGCTTGGGAATAGATGAGCTTTCTGATACAA
>ULSB01029423.1_pt1 | contig 13150 bp, 6 predicted proteins | sample 1955741 | NCBI WGS metagenome assembly ULSB01 (sample SAMEA4835691, study PRJEB28245) | human gut metagenome | biome: gut microbiome; material: fecal sample | place: Denmark | collected 2008
ATGCAGAATGATTGTACGGATTACATACTAAAGCCGGTGGATAAGGAGATGCTGCTTAAGGTACTAAACAAGGTTCTTGTGCTCAAAAACGAGAAAAACCAGATCAACGAGGATAACAAAAAGATGAAACAGGCATACCTTGCAAGACACCTGATATCTCTGATACAGGGCAAATATGATGAAGTAAACCTGAACTATGTAAAAGAAAATATGAGGTGTGAGGGTGGAGCAAGGTATGTTGAAATACAGATGGAGCAGCTTCCTGCAGGTGATGAGATACTCGATAGTGATATGAGAAGCTTACAGCGCAAGATGTACGAAAGCTGTGTTGCTTTTCTGGGGGCTGATTCGGCACATTGTGTATTTGATGTATCGGTAAATGAAAAAGTGTATGACATAGGCTTTATATTCTCAGATTATATGGCAGAGGAAGCCGCAAAAACCGAGAGAAAATATCTGGAGGATCTGAGAAGGTATATATGTGATAATACACAAAAGAATATAGTTATGCTGGTCGGAAGAAAAGTATCAGATATATCAAAGATAGCCAGATCATACGGCAATGCATGTATGCTCAGGTCGTTTCAGGGCTTTCGCATAGTAAAGAGCATATATTACTATGAGGATGAAGTAAAGATATCGGCAGATGGAATAGTGCTTTGTAAAGATAGTCTTGATAAGCTGCTTAGGACAGTGGAACAGAATAACCATCTTGAGATAAGAAATGCAGTTGCCAAATTTTATGATGAGATGTCCAGCATGGGTATGAATGGGGAAAGCATGAACTTAAATATTAATTATCTGTTGTTTCAGTTCATACACCTGGCAAGTGAGCAGGATGATAATGTAAATCAGCAGGAGATTTTGCGACTCATAAGTGAGAGCAGCTTTAAGACCGGTATTGAGAGGGGAAGCCGTGCGCATATGACCAGATTTTGCTGTGAGTATGGTGATTATCTGTCGCAGCTTAGAAAAAATGTGTCAAGAGGTGTGATCGGCATGGTAGAAAAGGAAGTAAGAGACAATTATGCCACGAACATCACGCTTAAGAGCCTGAGTGAGAAGTATTATGTAAACAGTGCATACTTAGGGCAGCTTTTCAGAAAAAAATACGGACAGTCCTTTAAGGATTATCTGAACAATTACAGGATGGAACGGGCGGCAGAGCTTCTGCTTAGGACTGATAAGAAGATAATACAGATAGCAGAGGAAGTCGGATATCATGATATGGATTATTTTGTGAACAGGTTTATACAGGTAAAAGGCTGTACACCGGCGCGTTTCAGACGCCAGATGCAAAGTGGAGAATAATATATATTACTGCAAAACAGGGTAAATTATAGTTTTTTCGAGAAACTATAGTTTACCCTGTTTTTGACTATAGTTACTCCGATTGTTTGAAAACTTAAAAAGTATAAAATTAAGTTATCAAAAGGGAGGACATTACAATATGAGAAGAAAAAAATTTGTAAGCATGCTGCTTGTGGCTACTATGGCAGCAACACTGTTTGCCGGATGTGGCAATGATAGTGGCAAAAAAGGTAGCTCTGGAGGTGCGAAAGAGTTTGATGCATTCTTTGCTGTACCGGGATCTGAAATCAATGATGATAATGAAATCCAGAAGATCATCGAGGAAAAGACAGGTGTAAGGGTAAAGGAAACCTGGCTTACCGGACAGACAGCAGATGAGGCAGTCGGAACAATGATCGCAGGTGGCGAGTATCCTGATTTCATTGACGGTATAAGTGGACAGAAGCAGTTATATGATGCAGGCGCACTTGTTCCATTGGATGACTACATCGAGAAATATCCAAACATCAAAAATCTTTTCACAGAACTTGAGTGGGAAAAACTTCGTCAGGATGACGGACATATCTACTGGATACCACAGTTTAGCTGCATAAAGGGAGACGAGAAAGTCTGCACACACAATGACGAGGCATTCTGGATCCAGGCAAGAGTACTTAAATGGGCTAACTATCCGGAGATCAAGACACTGGATCAGTATTTTGACCTCATCGAGAAATATAATGAAGCAAATCCAACAATGGCTGATGGAACAGAAAATATTCCATATACAATCCTTTGTGAAGATTGGAGATATTTCTGTCTTGAGAATGCACCACAGTTCCTTGACGGATATCCAAACGATGGATCATGTATGGTAGATCCTGATACAAAGAAAGTACTTGACTATAATACATCTGATACAGCAGTTAAATATTTCAAGAAGCTCAATGAAGAGTATAATAAGGGAATTGTAGATCCTGAGTCATTCACACAGACATATGATGAATATATCTCTAAGCTTTCTACAGGACGTGTACTTGGAATGATTGACCAGTGGTGGGATTTTGCATACACAGCAGGTGATGCAATTAAACAGGCAGGCCTTGATGAGCAGGGATGCGATTACATTCCAGTACCTGTAACAATCGACGGCCGTGACAATCAGTGGCACAATGCAGGCGGCGCTTTCAACGCGTCAACAGGTCTTGCTGTTACAACATCCTGTGATGATGTAGATGCGGCCATGAAGTTTGTAAATGATCTTCTTGATCAGGATATCCACAATCTCAGATACTGGGGTGTCAAGGGTACTGACTATGAAGTAGATGAGAATGGTGAGTTTTACAAAACAGCAGATGAGAGAAAGAAGGCTTCTGATACAGCATACAAGGCCTCTCATTCATGCCCATACTCATACTTCCCACAGTACAATGGAACAAGTGATGATGGAATCAATGCCAACAAACCTGATGGACAGGCAAGAGAGTTCTATGATGGTCTTAACAGTGATGTAAAAGAGGTTTTCGATGCCTATGGTGTTAAGACATACGTTGAAATGCTTGGAACAAACAATGCACCTGGAGACTGGTATCCGATGTGGTCATTCTCTAACAACTTTACCACAGACACTCCTGGTGGAGTAGCCTGGACAAAGATTGGCGAACTTAAGCATGCGGAGCTTCCAAAGGTTGTTATGGCAAAAGACTTTGACAGTGCATGGGATACATACATGGATAAATACAATGCATGTAATCCACAGGATTTCCTGGGTGAATTACAGACCGAGCTTGATAAAAGATTAGAGCAGGCTGCTAAATTCAAATAAAGCTTAAATGAAATTTAAGGCAGGCAGATATAATAGCGTTTTATCTGCCTGCTGACTTTAAGGAGTGGTGTCATGTCATTAACGAGAAAAAACAAAAAAGAGAAGGTCAGAGAACCTAGAACAAAAATTACATGGAAAGAAGTCAAACGTCAGAAAGTGCTGCTGTTCTGGGCAGCAATAATGGTGGCATATGGAGTTATATTCTATTATCTACCGCTCGCTGGCTGGGCAATGGCATTTCAGGATTACAAACCAAGACTTGGTATATTCCATTCTGCATTTGTTGGATTGGACAAATTCAAGATGCTGTTCTCGGATATGACATTTATCCGTGTTATAAGAAATACACTTGCAATGGGTGTTATCAATCTGGTTGTAACTTTTGTCACAGCCATAGCATTTGCAATCTTACTGAATGAGATTGCATCAAAGGGTGGAAAGAAAGTAGTACAGACTATATCATATCTTCCACATTTCCTTTCATGGATCATTGTAACAGGTATTTTACACGATATGCTTTCAGGAACAGGTATTGTAAATGAGTTCCTTGTAAATATGCATATTATAGACCAACCGATAAACTTTTTCGCACATCCGGGATATTTCTGGCCGATAGTGGCATTTGCCAATGTATGGAAAGAAACAGGATGGAATGCAATCATATATCTTGCAGCCATTACATCAATAGATCCTTCACTTTACGAAGCAGCATCTATTGATGGAGCGGGACGCTGGGCAAAGATCAAGTATGTAACACTGCCGGGAATCAAACCAACTATTATAATCCTTCTTCTTATGAATGTAGGTAATGTTTTAAATGCAGGATTTGAGATACAGTATCTCTTAGGAAACGGTCTGATACAGGATGTATCACAGACTATTGATATTTATGTACTTAAATGGGGCATAAGCCAGGGAGATTATGCAATAGGTACCGCAGCAGGTATATTCAAGAGTGTGGTAAGTATAATTCTTATATTTATTGCAAATAGAATTGCCAAACATAATGGTGAAGAGCAGTTGTTTTAAGGAGGTCTTGTACGATGGCAGATATAACAGCAGGCTCTGTAAAGAGCAAAAAGAAAAAGAAGATAAGTATATTTCCAATTGTAAATTGCATCATTATGGTACTGTTTATGATCATAACGCTTTATCCGGTGCTTAATACACTTGCGATATCGCTTAATGATGGTACAGATGCATTAAGAGGTGGAATTTACCTCTTACCAAGAAAGTTTACCTGGAAGAATTATATAACGGTTTTGCAAAAAAATAATCTTATAACAGGAGCATATATTACTGTTGCCAGAACAATAATTGGAACAGTCTTAGCACTGGTGGCAAATGCAATCCTTGCTTTTATAGTCAGCAGAAAAAGATTTTTGTTCAAAAGAGGTTTATCCCTGTTTTGGGTTATCACAATGTATGTCAATGGTGGATTAATCCCTGTCTTCCTCCTGTACAAGGGACTTGGGCTTACCAATAGTTTTTGGGTTTATGTAGTCCCTGGAATGGTCAGTGCGTTTAACATGCTCGTTATCAGGACCTATATGAATGGAATTCCTGATAGCTTAGAGGAATCAGCGCAGCTTGACGGTGCAGGATATACCACCATTTTTCTGAAGATTTATTCCCCTCTCTGCAAACCGGTATATGCGACAGTAGCTTTATTCGTAGCAGTAGGACAGTGGAACTCATGGTTTGATGCAATGCTTTATAACCGTATGAGTACAAAGCTTACTACATTACAGTATGAGCTTATGAAGCTTCTTTCAGCTGTAACAAATCAGGGAGGATCAGCAGAAGCAATGAAAAATGCTGTAGGCGCAGTTACACCTACCTCAGTTCGTGCCGCAGCAACAGTTGTAACAATGCTTCCGATCATATGTATTTACCCGTTTTTACAGAAATACTTTGTTACAGGACTTACACTTGGTGGAGTTAAAGAATAAATATTTTTTTACAGGATGCCCGGCAGGATAACTGCCGGGTGTTTTGGTGTAAATGTTTATTTGATTTGAAAGGAGAATTTTCTTCAAACCAGGAGCAAAATGAGAAAAATGGTACGTTGGCACTAAATAGTAGTGGATTATTATAAAAAAATGTTGTATAATAAAGCTACTCTAAAAACTCAAACAAAAGAAGGGGGATTTTATGAATAGTCAACAGTATAACAGAGCCAACAAACGTGTATTCCTGGCGGTAATCATAGTATTTGCATATATAGCATTTACGTTATTTGCAGCAGTTGGGACAAAAGATGCTGATATTACCAGGATAAGTATACAGCTTGTTGCGGCAATAGCAGTAATAGTAATAGCTGTAATTGCATTTATTACAAAAAGAGACAGCAGAACAGGTGCGCTTATACTTGTAAGCGCCATGACAGCAGGATATTTTATTATCGCACTGATCAATTCAACAATCGGTACATGGACATATGCCCTGCCGCTTGTTATTGCAGCGATGATATATCTGGATATAAAGATGATGATGGTGATGAACGCAGTAATAATCATATCCAGCGTCATCAGGCTTGTAATGCAGCTTGGAATAGGGGGTACAGTTCTTCAGAATGATGTGATAGCAGTTTTTGTACTTGTACTTGTGGGATATGCGTCAGACAGCATCACGATTCTTCTTACCCATTTCTTCGATGAAAATATGGAAGAAATCAAAGAATCTGCTATGGCACAGGTGGACAGCAATAAGAAGATGGTAATGGTTGCGGAGAATATTTCAAAGCACTTTGACGAGGCTATGACCATGTTAAATGATCTCGATGAGTCTGTTGCGGTGAGCCATAGTTCAATCCAGGAGATAGCAGACAGCACAGAGAGCACTGCGGAGGCTATCCAGAAGCAGGCAGCTATGTGTGTTGATATTCAGGGAAATACAGACAATGCAGAAAGTGGAATCAAGGCTATGATAGATGCCTCACGCCAGACTGATGAGACCGTAAAGCAGGGAGCTGATGTTGTGGAAGAACTCAAGGAGCAGGCACACAACGTGGCAGAGGCAAGCAATGTTACAGTGTCAGTTATCCAGAGTCTTACAGCTAAGGTAGAGGAAGTAAAGAGCTTTGTTGAGTCGATTATCAATATTTCTAACCAGACAAATCTGCTTGCTCTCAATGCTTCAATTGAGGCGGCCAGGGCAGGTGAAGCAGGAAAGGGCTTTGCGGTAGTAGCAGATGAAATCAGACAGCTCTCAGAGCAGACAAAGGATGCATCAGCCAATATTACAGAGATTATAAACAAGCTCAATGAGGACACAAGGCGCGCCAACGAGAGTATCGAGAACTCAGTATCATCGGTAGAGAAGCAGAATGAGCTTATCGACGATACAAGAGACAAGTTTAATGCCATGGGAGAGGCCGTTGAGCTGTTGATGAAGGATATCAATGTGGCTGAGGAGAGTATCAAAAAGATTCTTGATTCAACAACAGTCATATCAGACAATATCACACACCTTTCAGCTACCGGAGAAGAGGTTGCAGCTTCTTCAACGGAGGGACTTCGCATGGCTGATACCACAGTCGAGAGCATGGCAAAGTGCAAGAAGGTACTGGAAAATATCTATATGCTTGCGGATGACCTCAAAAACTCTGTTGAGGAGAATGAGGAAGAGCTTAGTCAGAAATTTGATTTCTAAGAGCAGTAATATGTTTTTTACGGCAGGAGCGCATTTGCTCCTGCCATTTTTACATATTTTTTATGATAAAAATATTTACATTATTGTAATATATGATAAAATATTTCTAACACAATAACACAATGGCTACATAAACAATAGGATATATGGAGGAAGTTATGGACGATAACAATTATATGAACAATGACAACCGGTCGTCAGGCACACCGGACAATACAGGTGTATTCGGTCAGTCTTCAGAAACAGCAAATGGCTCAGACACATACAGCCAGCCGCAGGACACATACAATCAGCCGACAGACACATATAATCAGTCTGTATCCCAGCAGGAAAGTGGGAATGCATATGGACAGTCATCAGACCAGACAGGCAGCACAGACGGATATGTCAATAATCCGGGCAGTGCATATGGTTATGCAAATCAGGGTACATACAATCAGAATCCAAATGCCCAGGGTACATACAACCAGAACACATATGCTCAGGGCTCATTTAATCAGTCAGCTTACGGACAGACGCAGTATGGCCAGCAGCCAAACGGACAGGGTGGCTACAATCAGACTGCATACGGACAGACAGCCTACAATCAGCCACAGTATGGAGCTAATCCATACAACCAGCCGCCAAAGAACAGCAATGGCTTTGGTATAGCTTCTCTGGTACTTGGAATCGCATCTATTGTACTGTTTTGTACATGCATCAATTATGTGACAGCTCTGCTTGCTATCATTTTTGGTATTATACATATCATAAAGGGCAACAACAAGGTGTTTGGTATAGTTGGTATAGCAACAGCAGCTATCTCAGTTATAGTCAGCATCATATTCTGGGTTATAGCAGGCTCAAACGTAAGCACAGATTTTGAAAAGGAGTTCATGAAGGGCTTTGACGAGGGCTATGAGTATTATAATGATGACGATTCCTATGAGGATTACGATTATGATTCTTATGATTATGATGATTTTGATTATCAGAATTTTGAGTATGATGGCATTTATTAGAGTTAATTATTATCAAATTATTACAGAATCAATTACATCTTGACAACAGTGGCTTTTCAGTTATATACTTAAACACAGTTAGTAAAAGGCAGTGACGAAGACAGTAGAGATGGCAGGAAAGTCAAAGAGAGCCGGGGCAGGTGAGAGCCGGTATGAGTAGAGCCGTTTTGAAAATCACTTCTGAGCCGCAGGCTAAAATCGCCATACAGCGTTGCGAGAGTAGGTTCTGACGTATTCCCTACGTTACAGGGGCGGGTATGCAAGGGTATTTCCCTTAAGTACATTGTAATAGGTGGTATAGACGTATCAGGCACGCGTTCCTAATTACAGGAATGTGTGCCTTTTTTGTGAGTATTCCATAAACCGAAAATTCTAGTGGAGTAAGCCACAAGGAAGCCTCGTAAGAGTCGAATTTGAGGTGCATGTTGGGATGTTCACGAACAATATAGAATAAGGAGAGATAGTCATGTACAACAAAGTTGACACCAATATGAACTTCGTTGAACGCGAGAAGAAGACAGAGCAGTTCTGGAGAGAGAACAATATCTTCAGAAAATCTATGGAAAACAGAAAAGAAGGAGAGACATACACATTCTATGATGGACCTCCTACAGCAAACGGAAAGCCTCACATCGGACATGTTGAGACACGTACCATAAAGGATATGATTCCAAGATTCCAGACCATGAAGGGCAAATATGTGCCACGTAAAGCAGGCTGGGATACACACGGACTTCCTGTTGAGATCGAGGTGGAGAAGCTTCTCGGCCTTGACGGCAAGGATCAGATTGAGAACTACGGACTTGAGCCATTCATCAAGAAGTGTAAAGAGTCTGTATGGAAATACAAGGGTATGTGGGAGGATTTCTCCAACACAGTAGGTTTCTGGGCTGATATGGACAATCCATACGTCACATATGACGACAATTTCATTGAGTCAGAGTGGTGGGCTCTCAAGGAAATCTGGAACAAGGGACTTCTTTACAAGGGCTTCAAGATTGTTCCTTACTGTCCTCGTTGTGGAACACCACTTTCTGCACAGGAGGTGGCACAGGGCTACAAGACAGTTAAAGAAAAATCAGCAGTAGTACGTTTTAAGGTAGTAGGAGAGGATGCATATTTCCTCGCATGGACCACAACTCCATGGACACTTCCAAGCAACGTGGCACTCTGTGTGAACCCTAATGACACATATGTAAAGGTAAAGGCTGTTGATGGCTATACATATTATATGGCAGAGGCACTTGCAGACAAGGTGCTCTCACAGCTTCTTTCAAAAGAGGACGCAGAGGCAGGCAAGAAGGCATATGAGGTGCTTGAGACATACAAAGGAAAGGACCTTGAGTACAAGGAGTATGAGCCGCTTTATGACTGTGCTAAGCAGGTTGCCGATAAGCAGGGCAAGAAGGGCTTTTTCGTGACATGTGACACATATGTTACTATGTCAGACGGTACAGGAATTGTTCATATCGCTCCTGCATTTGGTGAGGATGATGCCAATGTCGGAAGAAATTATGACCTTCCATTTGTACAGTTTGTAAACGACAAGGGAGAGCTTACAGCCGAGACTCCGTTTGCCGGTATGTGGGTAAAGGATGCAGATCCTGAGGTATTAAAGGACTTAAGCGGCAGAAAGCAGCTCTTCGATGCTCCGAAATTTGAGCATGAGTATCCACACTGCTGGAGATGTGACAAGCCTCTTATCTACTATGCAAGAGAGTCATGGTACATCAAGGAGACAGCAGTAAAGGATGACCTTATCAGAAACAACAATACAGTAAACTGGATTCCTGAGTCTATCGGTTCAGGACGTTTCGGAAACTGGCTTGAGAATATACAGGATTGGGCTATCTCACGTAACCGTTACTGGGGCACACCACTCAATATCTGGGAGTGTGAATGCGGACACAGAGAGTGTATCGGAAGCCGTGCAGAGCTCGCCGAAAAAGCAGGAGATCCAAAGGCAGCAGAGGTAGAGCTTCACAGACCATACATCGACGCTGTGACAATCAAGTGTCCTGAATGTGGCAAGGATATGCACCGTGTACCAGAGGTACTTGACTGCTGGTTTGATTCAGGAGCCATGCCATTTGCACAGCACCACTATCCATTCGAGAACAAGGAAGTATTTGAGAAGCAGTTCCCGGCCAAGTTTATCTCAGAGGCAGTTGACCAGACACGTGGATGGTTCCATTCACTCATGGCTGAGTCTACACTCCTTTTCAACAAGGCCCCTTATGAGAATGTCATCGTGCTTGGACACGTACAGGATGAGAACGGACAGAAGATGTCCAAGTCAAAGGGCAACGCGGTAGATCCGTTTGATGCACTTGAGACATACGGTGCAGATGCCATCAGATGGTATTTCTACACAGCATCAGCTCCATGGATTCCAAAGAAGTTTTCAGGAAAGCTCGTGCTTGAGGGACAGCGTAAGTTTATGGGAACACTCTGGAACACATACGCATTCTTCGTTCTTTATGCAAATATCGACAATTTTGATGCTACAAAATACAGCCTTGAGTATGATAAGCTTGCAGTAATGGACAAGTGGATTCTTTCAAAGCTCAACTCAGCAGTGGCAGGCGTGGATGAGTGCCTGTCAAACTACAAGATTCCGGAGGCGGCAAAGTACCTTCAGGAGTTCGTAGACGACTTGAGTAACTGGTATGTACGCCGCAGCCGTGAGCGTTTCTGGGCAAAGGGCATGGAGCAGGACAAGATAAACGCATACATGACACTTTATACAGCACTTGTCACCATATCAAAGGCGGCAGCACCTATGATTCCTTTCATGACAGAGGATATCTACAGAAATCTTGTCTGCTCTATCGACAAGAGCGCACCGGAGTCAATTCATCTGTGCGACTATCCTGTAGTTGATGAGAAGCTGATTGACAAAAAGCTCGAAGCTGATATGGATGAGGTACTAAAGGTTGTAGTACTCGGACGTGCATGCCGTAACGAGGCAAATATCAAAAACCGTCAGCCAATCGGAAAAATGTTTGTAAAGGCTCCGGAAAAACTGGATGAATTTTATGTGGATATCATCGCAGACGAGCTCAACGTAAAAGAGGTTGAGTTCACTGATGATGTATCACACTACACCACCTACAAATTCAAGCCACAGCTTAGAACAGTGGGTCCTAAGTATGGTAAATACCTTGGCCAGATTAAGGCAGTTTTAGCTGAGCTTGATGGTCATAAGGCCATGGAGGAGCTTAACAGCACCGGCTCTCTCAAGCTTGACAGCATTAGCGATGAAGTTGTATTATCTAAAGAGGATTTACTTATCGAGATGACTCAGATGGAGGGCTATGTGACACAGTCTGACAACAATATAACCGTTGTTCTTGACACCAACCTCACTCCTGAGCTTATCGAGGAAGGTTTCGTAAGAGAAATCATCAGTAAGATCCAGACAATGCGTAAGGACGCAGGCTTTGAGGTTATGGACCACATCGCTGTGACATACGAGGCAGATGAGAAGCTTTCAAATGTATTTGAAAAGTTTTGTGATGAAATCAAGACCGAGGTTCTTGCCGTATCAATTAAATCAGGCGAACTTAAGGGCTATGAAAAGGATTGGAAGATTAATGGTGAGGCTGTTAAGCTTGCAGTTGAAAAACAATAATCTCTGCACGAGAGGGAGCATTAATTTGCTCCCTTTTAGTGCCATAAGGAGGAATATGATGAGAGATAATACGTTTAGCAAAAAGGTGTTTATTAAGACTGTATCAGACAATTTAAAAAATAAATATCGTAAGACTATAGATGATGCCACACAGCAGGAACTTTATCAGGCTGTATCAGAGGCCGTAAAGGATGTCATCATGGATGAGTGGATTGCCACACAGAGAGTGATGGACAAGGACGATCCAAAGGTTGTTTACTATATGTCCATGGAGTTTTTGATGGGAAGAGCTCTCGGCAACAACCTTATAAACCTCTCAGCATACAAGGAGGTCAAGGAGGCTCTCAATGAGATTGGTGTGGATATCAATGCTATTGAGGACCAGGAGCCTGATCCGGCACTTGGAAACGGTGGACTCGGAAGACTGGTAGCGTGTTTCATGGATTCACTTGCCACACTTGGATATCCTGCATACGGCTGTGGAATCAGATACAGATATGGTATGTTCAAGCAGCAGATTTCAGACGGATTCCAGATTGAGGTGCCTGACAACTGGCTCAAGGACGGATATCCATTCGAGCTTCGTCGTCCGGAGTACTGCTATGAGGTCAAGTTTGGAGGATATGTGCAGGAGAGCACAGATGAAAACGGAGAGCTTCATTTCGAGCAGAAGGACTATCAGTCGGTGCTTGCAGTGCCTTATGATATGCCTATAGTCGGTTATGACAACAATGTGGTCAATTCTCTCATGATATGGGATGCAGAGCCAAAAAACGGCTTCTCGCTCGAGTCCTTTGACCAGGGTGACTACGACAAGGCAGTGGAGCAGGAAAATCTTGCAAGAAACCTTGTTGAGGTGCTCTATCCAAACGATAACCATGTAAAGGGCAAGGAGCTTCGCTTAAAGCAGCAGTATTTCTTTGTATCAGCAAGCATCCAGCGTGCACTTGCAAGGTTTAAAAAGCATCACAGCGATTTAAAAGATCTTCCGAATAAGGTCGTTTTCCAGATGAACGATACTCACCCTACAGTTGCAGTCGCAGAGCTTATGAGAATCCTTGTGGACGAGGAACATCTGTCATGGGATGATGCATGGGATATCACTACAAGATGTGTAGCCTACACTAACCATACAATCATGGCTGAGGCGCTTGAGAAGTGGCCAATTGAGATATTCCAGAGACTGCTTCCTCGTGTATACCAGATTGTTGACGAGATAAACAGAAGATTTGTGATGCAGATTAATGAGAGATATCCTGGCAATGAGGACAAGGTAAGAAAGATGGCTATCCTCTATGACGGACAGGTCAAGATGGCAAATATGGCTATCGTTGCAGGCTATTCTGTAAACGGTGTTGCAAAGCTTCACACAGAGATACTTAAGAATCAGGAGCTTCATGATTTCTATGAGATGTTCCCTGAGAAGTTCAATAACAAGACAAACGGAATCACACAGCGTAGATTCTTAGCACATGCAAATCCACTCCTTGCAGACTGGGCAACAAAAAAGGTAGGAGCCGGCTGGATTACAGATCTTACAATGCTTTCAAAGCTCAAGGCTTATGCGGACAGCCCTGTTGCACAGCAGGAGTTTGCTGAGATTAAGAGAGCAAACAAGGTGCGTTTAGCAAAGTATATCAAGGAGCACAATGGTATTGATGTAAATCCGGATTCTATCTTTGATGTGCAGGTTAAGAGACTTCACGAGTACAAGAGACAGCTCATGAACATCCTTCATGTGATGTA
>ULSB01015313.1_pt1 | contig 13132 bp, 12 predicted proteins | sample 1955741 | NCBI WGS metagenome assembly ULSB01 (sample SAMEA4835691, study PRJEB28245) | human gut metagenome | biome: gut microbiome; material: fecal sample | place: Denmark | collected 2008
GCCGCCCATAACTACCGTGACGAACTGGAGCCTAAATTCTACTCGGATGTTACCTCATTCCAAGTGACGCTGTACAACCTGAATTATGGGCAATTCATTGATAAAACGAGTATTTCGGATGAAAACCAGTTGTTTGATGAGCAGAAAGCAGTTGTTTCTGAGAAAAACCAGCTGTTTGAAACATTCCTTTTAGGGCTGAAAGCGAAAGCAAGCACCAAGGAAACAATGCTAAAGCTGTATCATAAATTTGGTTTTGACGCTGCATTTGCACGAGCGGATATTATGAAGCTCGCGGGTGTAACCTCCTCACCGGCAGGTGCATTGATAGATAAGCTCAAAAGCGCAGGACTAATAGAACCTGTTGCCGGTCAAGGCAAGGGCAAATATAGGTTCGTATTGCCCAAAGAATAAAGATAATGCCCGTTATCGGTCATACAGCCAATAACGGGCATTTGTCATTCATATACAAGCTCGGTCAAAACGATTTCCTCCGCGCGGCTGCGGATGCTGTTCATGCGGCGCACCCATTCCATTTGGTCGGCGGCTTTGAGCGCTTCGGTCACATCTTCCTGCCTTGCCATATCGGAAACGATGATTGCCATACGCTCATTGCAGGCTTGGTCGATCTCGGCAAGGTGCCGATGCAGCGTTCCGCTTGTGAGCAGGTTTGCATAGAGAACAGGACGATGTTCTTTCAGATAATTGCGGCGCATACGCCCGTACTTGCCGATTTGGTATTCTGGTTCGTCCGGCAGCGCAAGGTTTGGGATAAGATAATCGCCCTCCTGACGGTAAGTGCCGCCCATTTCTTCAAATAGAGACTTCATAAGAATCAGCTCCTTTTTGTGTTGATTTTCAGCGGTTAATAGGTTTTTCTACTCCTTTCCTATAACTGCTGTTCCATTCACCACAAATGAGCCGCAGTCATATGTATTAGGTGGGAGAAACCACCCTCTACATAGTATCTCTTGATTCTGAATACTGTTACTCTCTCCGTCCAAACCGTCGTCCTGCGAAAGGCGACAGTAAAGGGCGGTGATTTTTTCTTGATCTGTATTCTTATTGTTGACTGTCATAGCGTTTAACTCCTTTCCGACAGCCGAATCAAGCAATGGGATATATGCCATTATATTGATTTCGGCTGTCCTTTTCGATTGTGCGGTTGTCTCCATTCCTTCTGAAGCAGCAGCTCCTTGAACTGCTCCAACACGCACTGCCGCCCCTTGGGGTCATAATGAGTCGTAACATCATAAACCGTGCCACCGATTTTCATATAAAAATGCGAGTCGGCATTGTTTTCAAAAAGTTGATTATACGGATATTTTTGAATGAATTGTTCCATAGGGACACCTCCTCATCTTTCATCCCGATTGCGCTGGCGGATGAGATATTTGCGATAATAGTCGCAAGCTTTTATGATAAAATCTTCTGCTTTCTTCGCATCCAGCCCTTGCGGAAGAACCTCCCACAGACGGGCGATGGGGACTTTCACCGTTTCTCGCTGATTGGCTTTTTCCTCCGACATAATGGTTTGAATGACCGCCGTGGTCAGCGTCCCTTCCCGGTCAGCTTTGTGCATCCGCCAAGCCTGCGAATAGGACGGGGTGCAGTCGTTCATTTCGCACTGTTCCAGCACCTCCCGCTGGCTGGATTCGTCAAGAAACGAAAGCTCCACACCTACGGATAGGGCGATTTCACCTTTATCCATCTTTTCAAGGAATTCAGGAATGAGATAGGTCAGGCGGATATATCGCTTAACGGTATCCTTGCTGATTCCTTCTTGCTCTCCGATTACCTCCGTGGACAACTTCGGTGCAATTTGCTCCGGAGTTATGTCTGTTCTTTGTCCCTGATGCTTCAGGGCATCAGCTTTCAACTTATACGCAAACGCTTTTTCGGAGGGCAGAATATGCTCCCGGTGCAGATTACTGTCCACCACCGCAATGGCGGCAGCATCCCGGTCAAGGGCATAAATCAAGGCAGGGACTTCTGTGATCCCTGCCTTTCGTGCGGCGTGCAAGCGGCGGTGGCCGCTTACGACTTCATATTCCTCTGTATTTTCAATCGGTCGGACGATCAGCGGCGAGAGAACGCCTTGCGTTTGTATGCTTTCGATCAGCGTATTCATTTTCTCATCGTCCTTGACCTTAAACGGGTGTCCGGCAAAGGGACGCAATTTTTCTACCGGAATTGCCACCGGCTTTTTCATCGTATTTTTCATTTTATCTCCCTCTTTCCTTGTATCTTGCACGGGCTTTTTTCTCCAGCTCGTGCTCTTGTTTTAATAGTTCATACAGGTGCGGGGATTTCTCTAAAATCCGCTCCGCACGGCGCAGATGCTCCCCTACGGGCTTCATCTGCCTGGATACCGCCTTGCGGCGTTCCTTGTTTTGCGCCTGTTCCTCCGGCGACTTGGGGCGGCGTATGCGGTTGCTGATGCCGCTGCGCTCACGCTCCAAAGCAGAAAGTTCAGACTTGGATTGCTCAATATTTGCTTGCAAGTCGGCTACCGTATGGATACCGTGCTCCTGTAAGAAGTGATAGTCGGCAACCAGCTCCTTCATATCCTTTTCCGCCGCCCGCAGATCCGGCGACAGCAGCATTACATCGGCAAGCTCGGCTACGATTTGAACGACGGTGATAATGATATAAAAAAGCGTATCAACCAAAACGGTGGCGGTGTCATAGCTGTGTTCAATGGAGAAACCCAGCTTTCTCAGCTCGTCCTCCAGCGGGAATTTCTTCGGCTTGTACGGCGGTCGGTATTCCAAGGTGAATAGCCGATACCGATTTTCGGCGTTCTGCCGCAGCTGTGCATTGACACGATCTTTGGAAAAGCCGATGCCGCTCAGCCGCACAGCACGCTCCCAATGCTTCGCTTTGACCGAAAATCGCACAGGATCAAGGGTATAGCCGAGCGCATAGAGCTGACTTTCAAACTCTCTGGGGCTGGTCGCAAAGGACAGGCAGTATTCCACATCCTCCCGCAGATAGTCCCGGTGGGTTTTCTTGCCTGCCTTGTGGACCCAGTACTCTTTCTTCTTGCCCTTGGAGTAGAAATCGCTGTTTTCCAGCACAGACAGCCCGTGCTCCCGGCAGATCTCATCGGAGATTTTACGCAGCTCCTTGTGGTCCCCGATTTTGTTTTTGAACTTCGCGCCGTCCTTGAAGGACACAGGATTCACAACAAAATGGCAGTGAACATTGTCGGTGTTCAGGTGGACGGTGACGAGCACCTGATACCGATCGCCCCACATCCGCCGTGCAGTTTCCTTGCCAATGGCGAATGCCTGATCCGGCGTGACCTCGCCCTCACGAAAGCTCTGAATGCCGTGGTAGCCGACGACCTTTCCCCGCAGACCGAACCGCCGCTGTACGGCGATCATCTCGGCGTAGGCGTTCTGTGCTGAGCAGTTGATTCCACCCACGAACATCTTGCGGTCGGTTTTATCATCGTTCTCCGCATAACGCAGAGCGGCGTACAAATCCTCATCGAGATATTCCGGGGCGGTGGTCTTATCGGGATTGTCGGCGTAGTCCAGTGTGGCTTTCAGATTTTTGAACACAGGCCAGAAGCCTGTAACAGCCATAGCGCATCACCCCTTTTCCGGCAGCAGGAATTCTGCTGTGATCTGCTTCAGCACCACACCAATTTCCTCGTCAAGCTCCGGCGACCCCGCCTTATCCCCAAACTCGCCAAGCTTTTCAAGACAAGCAAAAAGAGCGTCAGGCGGAACCGCTCTCGGCTCGTACCCCAACGCTCTTTGCTTCACATATTCGGTTGTACTCAGCCCGCATTTTCGGGCTTTGGACTGGATTTTATCCTTTTCTTTTACCGTCACACGGACGGCGATACGAACATCTTTCCCCATACATATCTCTCCTTTCCGGGGGATTGGGGGCTGTGCCCCCAAAGAGTCAGCCGATTTCGGCTGTGATTGGGACTTTTGTGGCACACAAAGTCCCTGCTTGCTATACCGTAGGACGCACGGCAGCGGCGCACTCTCAAATCCGGGCATAAAAATAACACCTACCGATTTCCGATAGGTGTTATCCGATGATTTTGCCGCTCTCAAAGCCGTAATCCACGCCGGTGTAGGCCTCGTAAGCCCGCCCAATTTTACGGATACGCTTGAGAACGCCGCTGTGATTTTTGTAGCCCAGCTTTTCGGCAATCTCCTCCAGCGTGTTGCCGTTCATGCGCAGTTCAAGGATCTGCATATCCTTTTCGCTGAGCGTGGCCTTGAACTGATCTACCAGTGCCTGCGCTACCACTGTTTCCTCCACATTCTGCGACGGGTCCGGCTCCTCGTATTCCTGTCCGCCGTGGGCGTCGGCATAGGCCTCCTGAAATTCCTCCAGAGAGATCATCGGGTGCTTGGTGCGGGTGTGGTACCATTGGCGGATGAAGTCCGTTTTCTGGTTGCTCTTTCGGAAGTCAAAGTCCTCAAAGCAGGGGTACTCTCGTGCCACTTGGATGATCTCGTCCATCCGGTGCTTTTTCATCACATTGGGCACGATGTAGCGCAGATAGATGTCGATCTGCCATCCCGGCACATACCCTAATTCCGAGTGGCAACCTTTGAATAATTCGCCGGCGGACGCCAAGATGCCTTCGTCCGTCAGCTCTTGAATCCAGTAGTCCGGGCAGTGGGCAAACCGCCACGCCGGGTCGTAGCCGGAGTAAATTTCCATATACTCGCCGAAGCCCATATACGGCCAGACCATAAAGGCGGTGGCGTCTATGATGAGCAGGACAGCCGATGGCCCTTTTTTATCCCACTCAATTTCCTATACTCGTTTTGCAAGGATAAAGAGACATGGGAGGTACAGAGATGCAGTTTTTTAAGCTGGTAGGGGCATTCGCAGCCGGGAGCGGCGGACAGGGCAGAAAGCGGACGGCTGATGAAAATGTGGATTTACTGGCCGCCAAGAGCGAGGCCTTCAACAAAGGGCTTCGGGGCCGGGCTTTTTTCTATGTGGTCAACGCCTCCGGCGGCACTTTTACGGCAATGGCCGTGCAGAAGGACCCTCGCATGAATATGAATCCTCAGTTTCCTGCGTATACGGAGGCATTGGGCGTAAAGCTGACGGATATCCATGCGGAGGAGATTTCTCTCCATGCTGCTTGTAATTTGCTGCACCGAGCCAGCCGAAGTGATTATATTGAAGATGATGACGATGTTTTGAAGACGCTGGATCTGGACTACATGGTAAATCGGCGCTTCAGTGACTTCTGCTTCCGGGAGGATCTCATGGACGAGGCTTGCAAGGACGAGATCTACGCCAAAGCCGGACGGCTCTTTACGAAGGACTGCCTTCTCCCGGAGCTGGACCGCATTTACGCCGGGGGCGCTTCCGCAAAAATCGTTGGTCATCCCGTCCACTACTTGATACAGACCGATGACGCAGGCATCCGCCGGGAGATGATCCAGGCCTTGCTGCCATCGCTCTACGCCAATGGGCGGCTGCAAAACAGGCGGTACAGCTCTGTCCGCTTTCGCGGAGAGGCGTTGTATGGGGAGTCCTCGACTTACGATCAGTTTTACAAAAGCAACGCCGGTGGCACAGTGATCGTCCAATACAGCGCCGACTACGGCGACATAGACGACGAGGATACGGCTGACGGGATCCGTGATACCATTGAAAAGCTATGCAGCTACATCAAAAAATACCGTCATCAGGTGCTGACCATCCTTTGTCTGCCCCGGGAATGCACGAAGCTGAAAGAGCTTTTTTACGAAAATCTCGGCACGGTCAGTTTTGTGGAGCTGAAGGAAGAATTTCTCGAGGGTGAACAAGCCGGAGATTACTTGAAGCTGTTGGCCCGGGACAATCATGTCCGCACAGATAAAAAGCTGTTTGCTAAGCTGGAGGGAAACCGGGGGTATCTGGCGCCGGAACTGAGGACAATCTTCGATGGTTGGTATAACAACAAGCTGAAAACCACCGTGTATCCCCAGTACAAAGAGATTACCACTGTAAAAACCGAGGTGGAGAAAGCCAAACCAAAGGGCGACGCCTACAAAGAGCTGATGGAAATGATCGGCCTGACCGAGGCCAAGAAGGTCATTTTGCAGGCGCTGAACTACCACAAGGCGCAGAAGCTTTTTGCGGACAAGGGCATGAAAGTCGACCACCCAGCCATGCACATGGTGTTCACCGGAAATCCAGGTACGGCCAAAACCACTGTGGCCCGGCTCTTTGCCCGGATCATGCGGGAGAACGGGCTGCTGTCCCGGGGACATTTGGTGGAAGTGGGGCGGGGCGACCTGGTGGGCAAATATGTAGGCTGGACAGCGCAGACCGTGCAGAAAAGGTTTGAGCAGGCGGAGGGCGGCGTACTGTTTATTGACGAGGCCTACTCTCTGGTGGATGGCCGCAGTGGCTCTTATGGGGATGAGGCCATCAACACCATCGTGCAGGAGATGGAGAATTACCGGGACGACATGGTGGTGATCTTCGCCGGGTACCCGGATAGGATGGAGGAATTTTTGCAGAAGAATCCCGGCCTGCGCTCTCGCATTGCCTATCATGTACCCTTTGCGGATTACAGCGTGGAGGAGCTATGCAGCATTGCGGCGCTGACCGCCCGAAAGAAGGGCTTGCACCTGGATGATCAGGCACAGGAAAAACTGGCCTCTATTTTTGAGACGGCACGGAGACAGGCGGATTTCGGCAATGGCCGCTATGTCCGCAATATCCTCGAAAAAGCAAAAATGGCGCAGGCCACCCGGCTGCTGACTCAGGACTATGAAAGTCTCACGCAAAAGGAGATCACGACCCTGTGTGCCGAGGATATTGAAATGCCGGAGATTGCAGCCCCAGCAAGGCCGAGGATAGGCTTTTCGGCGTGACTACCCATGCCCTTTTTCTGCGCTGATTCTTGATGCGCAAATGCGCTTGCAGGATAGAAGCGATAAGGCAGATCATACCCGGTGGAGCATTTTTGCCTCACCGGGTATTTTACACTATGGTTAGACTGACCAGCTATGGAATCAAAAACAATTTGGATAACGATTCCGGATTGGTCGGCCAAGTAAAAGCATATATGGAGGGAGTCTTCGATATGAAAAAATGGTTTAGACCCGTTAGAGTGGTTAAAAAGTATATTGACATTGTGGTGAATATGGATGATTACAAGGATTACATGACGGATACTTCTGTTGCCGTTAACCCATATTTCCCCATGAAAGTTTCTCGGCCTTCTGCGATAAAGGACTGGAAAATTTCGGATGAAGCGTTGTCTTTGTATATTAATTTTTTGAACTGTGTACTGCATATTATCTGGTCTCATGGGTTGAAAATTACGAAACAGTATTGGGCAAAGAAAACTTACACATACAACATTGAAGTAAAGCATTACGGATATATTCATGATGAAAAAGTTAAGTACATTATACTATTTAGAGTAAATAATCATATCAATCCAACACTGAATAGGGGCCCTAAATTCAATGGCGGCAGAGAAATGACTATGCCCGTATTGCAGGATATTCGGGTAGGAAAATTTGAATCGAGCATTTATCCTGATGCAATGTTTTATATAAATAAAATTTGTAAGGGAATCAAGGAGAATGACGAGTTTACAGAAGGCATGCTGGCGACTTAGAACGCATAAGGGCAATCATACCCGGTGGGGCATTTTCGCCTCACCGGGTATTTTACACTATGGTTAGACTGATACCCATAGGAGGCACTTATGAACGACAAGGCCATTCGGAATATTCTGATCGCGTACCTGAAGGCATCCAATCACGAGATCCGCATTTATCAGGAAAAGAGCATAGGCACTTCGATCTGTGATGTAATGGCGGTAACGGACAGGCTGACCGGCTATGAGATCAAAAGCGACTTGGACAACTATTTCAGATTGGCCGGCCAAATAAAAGCATATGACCGGTTCTTTGACGAAAACTATTTGGTGGTCAGCAAAAGCCACTGTCAGTCTGCGCAGTATCATGTGCCGAACCACTGGGGCATCCTGTGCATCGAAAATGACAATATCACTTTGTTTCGGAAAGCGCTCGGCAACCAGCAGGTATCCCGGAGAAACCAGCTTACCATACTGTGGAAGCTGGAGCTCAAGAATCTTCTGGTTCGGAATAATATGCCCCTTTATGCGCAAAGGGATCGTAAGTACATATCAGAGCAGTTGGCTTCGACAGTGGAGCCCGGCCTCTTAGGGCGGCAAATTACCCGGGAACTGTTGCAAAGAGATTATTCCGTTTATGACGCGCAGGACCATACGCTCTATTACAATGACGGTGAAGGGTTTCCGGCGGAGGAAATTGTGGATATGCTGTCGGAAAAGAATCTGGAGCAGATGACGCTGGATAAGTGGATTGAGCTCTATCGGCAAGCGGCCGCCGTGCATGAGCACAAGGAACAGCTATACCGAGCGCCAACGGTCGGCAGAACACCGCATGCGATCCCCTACACAGATATTGAGGTTTCCTTGGGCGTTCCCTGGGTCGGCAAACAGATTATTGCGGATTTCATTGCTCATATTCTGGAGAGTGAATCGGATTTTTCCGGATTTTTGGGATACGAAGAGGTAACCGGAAGCTGGTGCATCTACAATAAGGACTATCTGGCCTCCTTAAACAGCAAAAATGCGATGTTTAAGTACGGGCTTGAACGATACAATGCACTGCGCATCATGGAAAATACACTGAACCTGCGGGAGATCAAGCTGCTTGATAACGGAACGGAGTACAACGAACGGGATACCCTTGCTGCCTTGGAAAAGCAGCGCCTGATTAATGAAGAATTCAAGCGGTGGATCTGGCTTGACGAGGACCGCCGTTGGCTGGTGGAAGAAGCCTATAACAATATATTTACCGGCTATGAAGCGCAGAAGTATGACGGAAGCGCACTGCAATTTCCGGATATGTCGCCGGCGTTTACCCTTTATGGCTACCAAAAGGATGCTGTGCAGAAGATCCTTTCCTCGCCAAACACACTCCTTGCCTTTGATGTAGGGGCGGGCAAGACTTATATTATGATTGCCGCAGCCATGAAAATGCGTTCGGAGGGGATCTCACGGAAGAATCTGTTTGTTGTACCGAATCATATTGTCGGTCAGTGGGAAAAGATATTCACCGATCTGTATCCGAAAGCAAAGGTTCTTGCTGTCGAACCGAAGTCCTTTAAGCCGATGATGCGGCAGAAGGTACTGAAACAGATGCGCGATGGCGACTATGATGGGATCATCATGGCATATAGCTGCTTTGAAATGATCCCCCTGTCGGAAGATGTTGTGCTTGACAATATGAAGCAAAAGCTGAATCGCCTGAATGATGTGTTGTTCGATGCGCGCCAGCGGACGGATTTTTCCAATACGATTGACCGGGAAAAGAAGTATATCAAAAAGCTGACCCGGGAGTTTTTGGATAGCATGACGACGCCCCAAACCGGTGATATAACCTTTGACGAATTAGAGATCAACACCTTGTTTGTAGATGAGGCGCACAACTACAAAAATATCCCCATACGGACAAAGCTGAAAAACCTGAATGGTATCAACACCAAAGGTTCCTCTAAATGCATGGATCTGCTGCACAAGGTGCGCTATGTTCAGCGCACAAATGGTGGGCGAGGTGTGGTGCTCGCCACAGGCACGCCGCTGTGCAACTCCATTTCCGATGCCTATGCCATGCAGCTTTATCTGCAATATGACGAATTGGAAAAGAGTCATCTGGATGTATTTGATAACTGGGTCAAAACCTTTGCTTTACCCGAGCAGCTCTGCGAGATCGATGTGGATACCTCCAAATTCCGTTTTGTGAGAAGGTTTTCCAAATTTTTTAATCTTCCGGAGCTTTCACGGATGTTCTCGCAAATCGCCATTTTTCATGCGATGGACGACACGGAAGAAATGCCGAAGCTGGAGAGCTATACAGATGTAACCATCAAAAGGTTTCCGGTACTCACTGCCTATATGAATTCCCTATGTGAACGAACCGAGGCAATTCGCGGCAAGGCGGTGGACCGTCGCGTAGACAATATGCTGAAGGTCAGCACAGACGGGCGAAAAGCTGCGCTTGACCTGAGATTGGTGGGAAAAGAGCAGCCGGCGGGTGAGAGCTCCAAAATCTGTCAATGCGTGGAGCGTGTGACGGCGCTGTACAACAAGTATCCCCAAATGACACAGCTGATATTTTGTGACTATGCGACCCCAAAGAAGGATGCATTCAATGTTTACGATGCACTGAAGGAGAAGCTGGTACAGTGCGGCATTCCGGCTGCGCAGATCGCATTTATCCATCACTACCATACAGAAAGCCGCAAACTGGAGCTGTTTCGTAAATTCAATGCGGGGGACATACGCATTCTGATTGGTTCGACCTTTAAGCTGGGTATCGGGGCCAATGTGCAGGAGAGGCTGAAAGCCATTCACCATTTGGATGTGCCCTGGCGCCCTGCGGACATGATACAGCGTGAAGGCAGAATCCTGCGCCGGGGCAATCAGAATAAAAATGTGATCATCTACCGTTACATTACCGAAAGCAGCTTTGATTCCTATTCCTGGCAGATTTTAGAAACAAAGCAGCGCTTTATTACACAGTTTCTCACAGGAACCACCTATCAGCGCTCTATTGAGGATCTGGAGAACCAGGTGCTGACCTATGCACAGGTGAAAGCGCTTGCATTGGCTGAGCCGCTGATGAAACAGCTGGCTGAAAAAGAAAATGAGGTCAAGAACCTGAAAATTCTGCTGTCCAGGGAGCGGCAGACTCTTGCAGAGCAGAAAAAGGAGCTTGCGCAAATCGACGAAAAAATCAAAGCGGCCAGGCAGCGCTGGGAAACATCGATAGCCGCAGTAGACGCCCTGAAAAAATATGATGCCGATGCACGCAAGAATGTCTATCAGCGAATCAAGTCACTTCTGACAGATGACTTTCTCATCTCCGGAGATGGATCCCAGATGCCAATGCTTTTAGGCGTGGGCATGGAGCTTCCGGAAAAGCAAGATGAAAAGAAGCCCTATATCCTGCTGAAATATGCGGAACAAAAATACCTTGTTCCCATGGGTGACACACCGGCAGGCAATGCCCGCCGTGTGATCAACGCCTTGAAAGATTTTCAGAAGTTTGCGGATCAGGACAAGGAACACCTGGACAAGGTGGTTTCCAGAAAAGAGGAGCTTCAGAACCTTGTGCAGTCACCGGGGCATCTCTATTCAGACCGGTTGGCGGTGTGCGAAAAAGAGGTCAGCCGGCTTCGCGAGCAGATCGCCGTGCGTGCGGAGTGTGGAGCCTTCACGGATTAGCGCCATGTGTACCTGCTCCGGTATTCTGTGGACTGTTTTTGCCCCACGCCATCTTGTATTATAAGATATACCGTGATAGAATATGGTAAAAGAGGAAGTGATCCCATGCCTGTGAAACAGCCGAAAAAGCTGCTGATTATGAATATTTTGGATATCCTGCGGAAGTATTCCGACGAGGAGCACCGCCTGAGTCAGAAGGACATCACCGAGATTCTGAAAACCGAATACGACATGACCGCTGACCGCAAAGCCATCCGGCGGAACATTCTGAACCTCATGGACTGCGGCTACAACATCGAGTACAGCGAGTCCATTCGCATGGTGCCGAACCCCAAGACCGGCGTGCCGGAGGAGAGCTACCTGTGGTCGGACTTCTATCTGGAGCGGGACTTCACCGACGGCGAACTGCGGCTGCTCATTGACAGTTTGCTTTTTTCCAAGCACATTCCTTACAGCCAGTGCAAGGAGCTGGTGGGCAAGCTGGAGGGTCTTTCCAATGTGTATTTCCGCAGCCGGGTGAAGCACATTGCCCGCCTGCCGGAGGACAAGACCGACAACAAGCAGCTCTTTCTCACCATCGAGCTGCTGGACGAGGCCATCAGCCGGGGGCGGAAGGTCAGCTTCAAGTACCTGGAATACGGCACGGACAAGCGGCAGCATAGCAAGACACGCCCCGACGGAACAGAGCGGGTGTACATCATCTCCCCCTACCAGATGGCGGCCAAGGAGGGGAAATATTACCTGATCTGCAACTATGACAAGTATGACGACATTTCCAACTATCGGCTGGACCGCATCACGGAGCTGAAGATCCTGGACGAGCCGGCCAAGCCCTTCGAGCATCTGAAGTGGGCCAACGGCCGGACGCTGGATCTGGCCACTTATATGAAGGAGCACCCCTATATGTATGCCAGCGACAATGTCCGGGCGGTGTTTCGGGTGGCCAAGGCCATGGTCAGTGATGTCATCGACCTGTTTGGCACGGAGGTGACCTTCTCCGACGAGGACGACGCCGGTGTTACCGTGACGGCCTTCACCAACGAGATGGCCATGGAGCAGTTTGCCCTGAATTTCGCCCCGGATGTGACGGTGCTGGAGCCCCAGCGCCTGCGGGAAAAGGTCAAAAACGATTTGGAGAAAGCGTTGGAGAAATATAATTGATGGAGGGATTTTAATGAAGTTTTACACACTGGATGGAAATGAGATCGACAGGACTGTGAACAACTGGAAAGCGTCTTTGGAACAGTGTATCAGGAGTGCTGTGATGTAGACCGGGCACTTTGGGTATATGGTCATGCATTCCGAGTGAATCGGTAATTTTGAGGGGCAGCATAAAGTATGCTGCCCCATTTTTGCCCCTCTCACCGTGCTACACTATTCCACGAAAGGAGTGGATGTGTATGAATAAGACCCCTACCGCCTGGATGCTGCGGCGGGACGGGATTGCATTTCCCTGTCAATGGCACTACTACGGAAGTGCCAACCCGGCGGAGGTGGAGGAGACCCTCTATGCCGCCGAATGGCTGTACGATGCTACCCAAAGCGAGGAAACCCAGCGGCGGTGTCTGGACCTGATTGCCGCCTACGGTGTGGCGCTGCGGTCCAACCGCAATCTGGTGCGGAACCTGCTGTTGGCCATCCGGGAGCGGCCCTATGTTTTCCTCAGCCGTGCTTTTGTGGAGCGGCACACCGGGGAGCTTTTCTATGTGGACCCGGCCCGGCTGCCGGGGCTGAACGCCGCCGTGAACCGGGCGCTGAACGGTGAATTTCTCCGGGTGCGTCTGGGCGGACTGTATGACACCGTACCCGGAAACCGGGATCTCTACTTTCGAGTGTCTGGGGCAAATTTTGATTGGC
>ULSB01072620.1_pt1 | contig 13109 bp, 8 predicted proteins | sample 1955741 | NCBI WGS metagenome assembly ULSB01 (sample SAMEA4835691, study PRJEB28245) | human gut metagenome | biome: gut microbiome; material: fecal sample | place: Denmark | collected 2008
AATGTTATTTCTGCTCTTCAATCAGGTGGTAACACCATTCATGGAGTTCTTAAGACTCTGGGCGAACGTGCCGAATAATCAATTTTATAATCAATTAGTAACAAACAATTAAAATCATACAAAAATGGCAGATTTGAAAGCTTTTGCAGAACAATTAGTTAACTTGACAGTAAAAGAAGTTAATGAACTTGCAACTATCCTTAAAGAAGAATACGGTATTGAACCTGCTGCTGCAGCTGTAGCTGTTGCTGCTGGTCCTGCTGCTGGTGCAGCTGCTGCTGAAGAAAAAACATCTTTTGATGTAGTTTTGAAGAGCGCTGGTGCTGCAAAATTGCAGGTTGTTAAAGCCGTTAAAGAAGCATGTGGTCTTGGCTTGAAAGAAGCTAAAGACATGGTAGACGGTGCTCCTAGCACAGTAAAAGAAGGCTTGGCTAAAGACGAAGCTGAATCACTGAAGAAAACTTTGGAAGAAGCTGGAGCTGAAGTTGAGCTTAAATAATATTAGCCTGAGTATCAGGTAATACGGTTAGGAATCCTCTGGTAGAGGATTCTTAACCTTTTTGTGTCTATATTATTATTAAGTTCTACAAAATATTAACAAATGTCTTCAAATACTGAAAATCAAAGAGTTAATTTTGCTTCCATCAAGAATCCGATGAAGTATCCGGATTTCTTGGAAGTGCAATTGAAGTCATTCCAAGACTTTTTACAGTTGGATACCCCGCCCGAAAAGCGTAAGAATGACGGGCTGTATAAGGTATTCGCTGAAAACTTCCCTATTGCTGACACTCGTAATAACTTTGTCCTTGAATTCTTGGACTATTACATTGATCCGCCTCACTATTCAATAGACGAGTGTTTGGAGCGCGGGCTCACATACAGCGTGCCTTTGAAAGCAAAACTGAAGTTGTATTGTACTGATCCTGATCATGAAGATTTCGATACGGTTATTCAGGATGTTTATCTGGGTCCTATTCCGTATATGACTCCGAAAGGAACTTTTGTTATTAATGGTGCTGAGCGTGTAGTTGTTTCTCAGTTGCACCGTTCTCCGGGCGTGTTCTTTGGTCAGAGCGTGCATGCTAACGGTACTAAATTGTACTCTGCCCGTATTATTCCATTCAAAGGTTCATGGATCGAATTCGCTACAGATATTAACAATGTAATGTATGCGTATATCGACCGTAAAAAGAAATTGCCTGTTACTACTCTGTTAAGAGCTGTAGGTTTTGAAAATGATAAAGATATCCTCGAAATCTTCAATTTGGCTGAAGACGTTAAGGTTAATAAGACTAACTTGAAGAAAGTCGTAGGAAGAAAACTCGCTGCTCGTGTTTTAAAAACATGGACAGAAGATTTCGTAGATGAAGACACAGGTGAAGTTGTTTCTATTGAACGTAATGAGGTTATTATCGACCGTGAAACTGTGATTGAAGAGGATCATATCGATGAAATTATAGACTCAGGCGTTCAGAATATCCTTGTTCACAAGGAAGAAGCGAATTCATCCGACTACTCTATTATATTTAATACCCTTCAGAAAGACCCGAGCAACTCTGAAAAAGAGGCTGTACTTTACATTTACCGTCAGTTGCGTAATGCAGATCCGGCTGATGATGCCAGTGCTCGTGAGGTTATCAATAACCTGTTCTTCTCTGAAAAAAGATATGACCTTGGCGAGGTAGGACGTTACAGAATCAACAAAAAGTTGGGACTGACTACGGACATGGATGTGAAGGTATTGACAAAACAAGATATTATTGAAATCATTAAGTATCTGATTGAGCTGATTAACTCTAAAGCGGATGTTGATGATATTGACCACTTGAGTAACCGTCGTGTACGTACTGTAGGAGAACAGTTGTCCAATCAATTTGCGATTGGTCTGGCACGTATGTCTCGTACCATCCGTGAGCGTATGAATGTGCGTGACAATGAAGTGTTTACTCCGATTGATTTGATTAATGCGAAGACTATTTCTTCTGTTATCAATTCATTCTTTGGAACAAATGCTTTGTCGCAGTTCGTGGATCAAACTAATCCATTGGCTGAAATCACTTACAAGCGTCGTTTGTCAGCGTTAGGACCTGGTGGTCTGTCACGTGAACGTGCTGGTTTTGAGGTTCGTGACGTACACTATACTCATTATGGTCGTTTGTGTCCGATTGAAACTCCTGAAGGTCCGAATATCGGTTTGATTTCTTCTTTGTGTGTGTATGCTAAGATTAATGAACTTGGCTTTATTTCAACTCCTTATCGTAAAGTAGCTGATGGTAAGGTGGATATATCTGATGAAGGTATTGAATATCTGACAGCCGAAGAGGAAGAGGATAAGATAATCGCTCAGGGTAATGCTCCATTGGATGATGAAGGCAAATTTGTTCGTGAGAAAGTAAAAGCTCGTCGTGATGCTGATTATCCTGTTGTTACTCCTGACCAGGTAGAGTTGATGGATGTTTCTCCACAGCAGATTGCTTCTATCGCTGCTTCTTTGATTCCGTTCTTGGAACATGACGATGCTAACCGTGCATTGATGGGATCAAACATGATGCGCCAGGCAGTTCCTTTGTTGCGTACAGAGGCTCCTATTGTAGGTACAGGTATTGAAAAACAGTTGGTTGAAGACTCTCGTACTCAGATTGCAGCAGAGGGTGATGGTGTTGTAGAATATGTCGATGCAACAACTATTCGTATCTTGTATGACAGAAATGAAGATGAGGAATTTGTAAGCTTTGAACCTGCTTTGAAGGAATACAGAATTCCTAAATTCCGTAAGACTAATCAGAGCATGACCATTGACCTCCGTCCTACTTGTGATAAAGGACAGCGTGTGAAGAAGGGTGATATCCTGACTGAAGGATATTCAACTCAGGGTGGTGAGCTTGCATTGGGTAAAAACCTGTTGGTGGCTTATATGCCTTGGAAAGGTTATAACTACGAGGATGCTATTGTATTGAATGAACGCGTTGTACGTGAGGACTTGCTGACTTCTGTACACGTTGATGAATATATTTTGGAGGTCCGCGAAACGAAACGCGGTATGGAAGAATTAACTTCTGATATTCCTAACGTGAGTGAAGAAGCTACTAAAGATTTGGATGAAAACGGTATTGTACGTGTAGGTGCACGTATCGAACCGGGTGATATCCTGATTGGTAAGATTACTCCGAAAGGTGAATCAGATCCTTCTCCGGAAGAAAAATTGCTTCGTGCTATTTTCGGTGATAAGGCAGGTGATGTGAAGGATGCTTCATTGAAAGCTTCTCCGTCATTACGTGGTGTCGTTATTGACAAGAAGTTGTTCTCACGTGTTATCAAGAGCAGAAGTGAGAAGAATGCCGATAAGGCTATTCTGCCTAAACTGAATGATGAATTCGAAGAAAAGGCAGCAAAACTGAAAGATATCTTGATTGAGAAACTATTGGTTTTGACTAATGGTAAGGTTTCCCAAGGAGTGAAAGATTATTTGGGAACGGAAGTTATTGCCAAGGGGGCGAAGTTCACCAAACGCGATTTGGAATCATTGGATTATACTATTATCCAGTTGAGCAAGTGGACAGCTGATGCTCATAAGAATGACATGATTCGTGACTTGGTGATGAATTATTTGAAGAAATATAAAGAATTGGATGCTGAATTAAAGCGTAAGAAGTTTGCTATCACTATCGGTGATGAACTTCCTGCGGGCATTATTCAGATGGCTAAGGTTTATATTGCCAAGAAGCGTAAGATTGGTGTAGGTGATAAGATGGCGGGACGTCACGGTAACAAGGGTATTGTTTCTCGTGTGGTTCGTCAGGAAGATATGCCGTTCTTAGCAGATGGTACTCCAGTAGATATCGTATTGAATCCGTTGGGTGTGCCTTCTCGTATGAATATTGGTCAGATTTTCGAAGCCGTATTAGGTCGTGCCGGAAAAGAGTTGGGTGTGAAATTTGCTACTCCTATTTTTGACGGTGCTTCTATGGATGATTTAAATGAATGGACAGATAAAGCTGGATTGCCTCGTTATTGTAAGACTTATCTTTGTGATGGTGGTACAGGCGAACGCTTTGACCAACCTGCAACAGTGGGTGTAACTTATATGTTGAAACTAGGGCATATGGTTGAAGATAAGATGCATGCCCGTTCTATCGGTCCGTACTCCCTTATTACTCAGCAGCCGCTTGGTGGTAAGGCACAGTTCGGTGGTCAGCGTTTCGGAGAAATGGAAGTTTGGGCGCTTGAAGCATTCGGCGCAGCACATATCTTACAGGAAATCCTGACCATTAAGTCTGATGACGTTGTAGGACGCTCAAAGGCTTACGAAGCTATTGTGAAAGGTGAACCTATGCCAACTCCGGGTATCCCCGAATCTCTGAATGTATTGTTACACGAACTGAGAGGTCTTGGCTTGAGTATCAACCTTGAATAATAAAAAAATATAACTCTTTACATTATAAATAAGGAAGTATGGCTTTTAGAAAAGAAACTAAGATAAAGAGTAATTTCTCGAAAATCTCAATTGGCTTGGCTTCACCCGAAGAAATCCTTGAGAATTCGAGCGGTGAGGTGTTGAAGCCTGAAACGATCAACTACCGTACCTACAAACCGGAACGTGATGGTTTGTTCTGCGAGCGTATTTTCGGTCCGGTGAAAGATTACGAATGTCATTGCGGTAAGTACAAACGTATCCGTTATAAAGGTATTGTTTGTGACCGATGTGGCGTTGAAGTGACTGAAAAGAAGGTCCGTCGTGAACGTATGGGACATATTCAGTTAGTTGTGCCTGTAGCGCATATCTGGTATTTTCGTTCATTGCCGAACAAGATCGGTTATTTGTTGGGGCTGCCTACAAAGAAACTAGACGCTATTGTATATTATGAACGTTATGTGGTTATCCAGCCGGGTGTGAAGGCTGAAGATGGCATTAATAAATATGATTTGCTTTCTGAAGAAGAGTATTTGGATATCTTGGATACACTTCCTAAAGAAAACCAATATTTGGAAGATACAGATCCGAATAAGTTTATAGCTAAGATGGGAGCAGAAGCCATTTATGATCTGCTCTCAACTTTGGATTTGGATGCTTTATCTTATGAATTACGTCATAAAGCAAGTAATGATTCTTCGCAGCAACGCAAGAACGAGGCTTTGAAGCGTCTGCAGGTAGTTGAATCGTTCCGTGCATCTCGCGGACGTAATAAACCTGAATGGATGATTGTACGTATTGTGCCGGTTATTCCTCCTGAACTGCGTCCATTGGTTCCGTTGGATGGTGGCCGTTTCGCTACCTCTGACTTGAATGACTTGTATCGTCGTGTGATTATCCGTAACAACCGTTTGAAGCGACTGATTGAAATCAAGGCTCCCGAAGTGATTTTGCGTAACGAAAAACGTATGTTGCAGGAGGCTGTCGATTCCTTGTTCGATAACTCACGTAAATCAAGTGCAGTGAAGACTGACGCTAATCGTCCATTGAAATCACTGTCCGATAGCTTGAAGGGTAAGCAAGGACGTTTCCGTCAGAATTTGCTGGGTAAGCGTGTTGACTACTCTGCTCGTTCGGTTATTGTTGTTGGTCCTGAATTGAAGATGGGTGAATGTGGTATCCCTAAACTGATGGCTGCAGAGCTTTACAAGCCGTTTATCATCCGTAAGTTGATTGAACGTGGTATTGTGAAGACTGTAAAATCTGCAAAGAAGATTGTAGACCGCAAGGAGCCTGTGATCTGGGATATCTTGGAACATGTCATGAAAGGTCATCCTGTATTGCTGAACCGTGCGCCGACTCTGCACCGTTTGGGTATTCAGGCTTTCCAACCGCATATGATTGAAGGTAAAGCTATTCAGTTGCACCCGTTGGCTTGTACAGCGTTCAATGCCGACTTCGATGGTGACCAGATGGCGGTTCACTTGCCTTTGAGTAATGATGCGATTCTGGAAGCACAGATGTTGATGCTTCAAGCTCATAACATTCTGAATCCTGCTAATGGTGCTCCTATTACTGTGCCTGCACAGGATATGGTACTTGGTTTGTATTATATTACCAAGCTGAGAAAAGGGGCTAAAGGTGAAGGCTTGACTTTCTACGGTCCGGAAGAGGCTTTGATTGCTTATAATGAAGGTAAAGTGGATATTCATGCTATCGTCAACGTAGTGGTGAAGGACTTGGACAAAGATGGCAAAATCGTAGATGTGATGATGAAAGAAACCTCCGTAGGGCGTGTGATTGTAAATGAAATCGTTCCAGCGGAAGTGGGGTACTTGAATACCATTATTTCCAAAAAGTCTTTGCGAGATATCATTAGTGATGTTATCAAAGCTGTCGGTGTTGCACGTGCTTGTGAATTCTTGGATGGTATTAAGAACTTAGGTTACTATATGGCGTTCAAGGGTGGTCTGTCATTCAACTTGGGTGATATTATTATCCCGAAAGAAAAAGAAGAACTGGTAAAACGTGGTAATGAGGAAGTGGAACAGATTATGATGAACTATAATATGGGTTTCATTACTGACAATGAACGTTATAACCAGGTTATCGATACATGGACTCACGTGAACAGTGACCTGTCTGATATACTTTACAAGACGATTAAGAATGATGACCAAGGCTTCAATTCAGTATTTATGATGCTTGATTCCGGGGCCCGTGGTTCTAAAGAGCAGATTCGTCAGTTGTCTGGTATGCGTGGTTTGATGGCAAAACCGCAGAAAGCCGGTGCTGAAGGCGCACAGATTATTGAAAACCCTATTCTTTCAAACTTTAAAGAAGGTTTGTCTGTGTTAGAGTATTTTATTTCTACCCACGGTGCTCGTAAAGGTTTGGCGGATACAGCGTTGAAGACTGCTGATGCGGGATACTTGACCCGCCGTCTGGTAGACGTGTCGCATGATGTGATTATCAATGAAGAAGACTGTGGAACACTTCGTGGTTTGGTTTGTACGGCTTTGAAGAATAACGATGAAGTTATTGCTACTTTGTACGAACGTATTCTAGGACGTGTTTCTGTACATGATATCGTCCATCCTACTACTGGTAAACTGATTGTAGCCGGTGGAGAGGAGATTACAGAGGATATTGCGCAGGAAATCGAGGATTCTCCGATTGAAAGCGTTGAAATCCGTTCGGTATTAACTTGTGAATCTAAGAAAGGGGTATGTGCTAAGTGTTATGGACGTAACTTGGCATCCAGTCGTATGGTTCAGAAAGGTGAAGCAGTCGGCGTAATCGCTGCCCAATCTATTGGTGAGCCGGGTACACAGTTGACATTGCGTACATTCCATGCCGGTGGTATCGCAGGTAATATGGCTGCTAATGCAAGCATTGTGGCCAAGAATAATGCACGTTTGGAATTCGAAGAATTGCGTACGGTAGATACGGTTGATGAAATGGGTGAGGCTGTGAAAGTGGTAGTCGGTCGTTTGGCTGAAGTCCGCTTTATCGATGTGAATACAGGGATTATCCTGTCAACTCATAATGTGCCTTATGGTTCAAAATTATATGCTGCGGACGGTGATATTGTTGAGAAGGGAAAACTGATTGCTAAGTGGGATCCGTTCAACGCTGTTATTATTACAGAGGCTACTGGTAAGATTGAATTCGAGAGTGTGGTTGAAAACGTAACTTATAAGGTAGAGTCTGATGAAGCTACCGGTTTGCGTGAAATTATCATTATCGAGTCTAAGGATAAGACAAAAGTACCTTCTGCCCATATTGTAACCGAGGATGGTAATTTGATCCGTACTTATAACTTACCCGTGGGGGGGCATGTTGTGGTTGAAAACGGTCAGGCAGTGAAAGCTGGTGACATTATTGTGAAGATTCCTCGTGCTGTAGGCAAGGCTGGTGATATCACTGGTGGTCTTCCTCGTGTTACAGAACTGTTTGAGGCTCGTAACCCATCTAATCCTGCTGTCGTTTCTGAAATAGACGGTGAAATTACTATGGGTAAGATTAAGCGTGGTAACCGTGAAATTATTGTCACATCTAAGACAGGTGAAGTGAAAAAGTATTTGGTGAATCTGTCTAAACAAATATTGGTTCAGGAGAATGACTACGTTCGTGCCGGAACTCCGTTATCTGACGGTGCGATTACTCCTGCTGACATTTTGGCCATTAAAGGTCCCACGGCTGTACAGGAATATATCGTAAATGAAGTGCAAGACGTTTACCGTTTGCAGGGTGTGAAGATTAACGACAAACACTTTGAGATTATTGTTCGTCAAATGATGCGTAAGGTAGAAATCGATGAGCCGGGCGATACTCGCTTCTTGGAACAGCAGGTAGTGGATAAGCAAGAGTTCATGGAAGAAAACGATCGTATTTGGGGCAAGAAAGTAGTTGTTGACTCTGGTGATTCTCAGAATTTACAGCCGGGTCAGATTGTTACTGCCCGTAAGTTGCGTGATGAGAACAGTATGTTGAAACGTCGTGATTTGAAGCCTGTTGAGGTACGTGATGCTATTCCTGCTACATCTACTCAGATTCTGCAAGGTATTACCCGTGCCGCTTTGGGAACTTCAAGTTTCATGTCTGCTGCATCATTCCAGGAAACAACGAAAGTTTTGAATGAGGCTGCCATCAATGGTAAGGTTGATAGATTGGAGGGTATGAAGGAGAATGTGATTTGTGGTCACTTGATTCCTGCCGGTACCGGTCAGCGTGAATTCGAAAAGATTATTGTTGGTTCGAAGGAAGAATATGATCGCATTCTTGCTAATCGTAAGAATGTACTCGATTATAGTGAGGTAGAGTAATTTTTAATACATACACTGTAAAAGAGGCTGATTTCTGTTTAAGAAATCAGCCTCTTTAGGTTTATAGTAAATGCTATAGGAAAATTATATAGAATAATCAGTATGTTGTATTATTACAAATAAATGTCTATATTTGTACTCCAACCAAAGAATAGAAGTTGGGGACCTTGAAATTCAGAATATTTTTTTAATGCTAAAGTATAAAATCATGGAAAACGAAAAAAATAACAATCAGTTGCAGATAGAGTTGAAAGAAGAAGTAGCTCAAGGAACGTATGCAAATCTTGCCATTATTACCCATTCCAGTTCGGAATTTATTGTTGATTTTGTGCGTGTAATGCCGGGATTACCTAAAGCTGGAGTGCAGTCACGTATTGTACTGACTCCTGAACATGCAAAACGTTTGATGTATGCATTACAGGAGAATGTTGCAAAATACGAACGTAATTTTGGACCTATTCGAATGCCGGAAGAAATGAATGGGGGAAATAATGGACCGGATGGAAAAACATTCATTCCTCCTATAAGCGGATTTAAAGGGGAAGCATAAGGGCTTTTGTAGCAAAAATAACATAGTAGTCTGTTTTTCAAAAACTTTTTTGAGAAACAGACTATTTTTATTAGTAGAAAGTATTGTTTATTAAAATGTTATTCGTAACTTTGCAGCCCAAAATGTATAGTTTTGGACTTAGTACAGCAAATTAATAAACAATATATAATAATTAAAAATCAAACAAAATGCCTACTATTCAACAATTAGTAAGAAAAGGAAGAGAGGTTTTGGTTGAGAAGAGTAAATCTCCGGCACTGGATTCATGTCCTCAAAGACGTGGCGTTTGTGTTCGTGTGTATACTACTACTCCGAAAAAGCCGAATTCAGCAATGCGTAAAGTTGCTCGTGTGCGTCTGACTAACTCTAAGGAAGTAAACTCTTATATTCCGGGAGAAGGTCATAACTTGCAGGAACACTCAATCGTGTTGGTTCGTGGTGGTCGTGTGAAAGACCTTCCGGGTGTACGTTATCACATCGTTCGTGGTACTTTGGATACAGCAGGCGTAGCTGGTCGTACACAAAGACGTTCTAAATATGGTGCGAAGCGTCCTAAAGCAGGACAAGCTGCAGCTCCTGCAAAAGGAAAAGGAAAGAAGTAAATTGTAACTGAATTCCTGAAACAAAGAATATTAATTTAAGTTTTGGTTTGTTGGAATAAGCTATAAAGGTTGAGTAAATGCTTCAGAGGAAGCGTTGAAGTAAACGGAAAAAGTGCAGCCCCAAACAAAAACATTATTTTGAGAAAAAATGAGAAAAGCAAAACCAAAAAAACGTGTGATCCTTCCGGATCCGGTATTTAATGATCAGAAGGTTTCTAAATTCGTAAATCACTTGATGTATGATGGAAAAAAGAATACATCTTATGAGATCTTCTATGCAGCACTGGAAACAGTGAAAACAAAACTTCCTAATGAAGAAAAATCAGCTTTGGAAATCTGGAAGAAAGCTTTGGATAATGTAACTCCGCAGATTGAAGTAAAGTCTCGTCGTGTAGGTGGCGCTACTTTCCAGGTTCCTACTGAAATTCGTCCTGATCGTAAAGAGTCAATCTCAATGAAAAACTTGATTCTTTTCGCTCGTAAACGCGGTGGTAAATCAATGGCAGATAAACTGGCAGCTGAGATTATTGACGCTTTCAACGAACAGGGTGGTGCTTATAAGCGTAAAGAAGATATGCACCGTATGGCTGAAGCTAACCGTGCATTCGCTCACTTTAGATTCTAATCAAGTAATAATTAATAAGTAAAGGACGAAGATGGCTAAACATGATTTGCATTTGACCCGCAATATCGGTATCATGGCTCACATTGATGCTGGTAAGACAACGACTTCAGAACGTATTTTGTTCTACACTGGCTTGACTCACAAAATTGGTGAGGTGCATGATGGTGCAGCAACAATGGACTGGATGGAGCAGGAGCAGGAACGTGGTATTACTATTACATCTGCTGCTACTACTACTCGTTGGAAATATGCGGGAAATACTTATAAAATAAACTTGATTGACACTCCGGGACACGTTGACTTTACTGCTGAAGTAGAACGTTCTTTACGTGTCTTGGATGGAGCTGTTGCAGCTTATTGTGCGGTTGGTGGTGTTGAACCTCAGTCAGAAACCGTATGGCGTCAGGCTGATAAATACAATGTGCCTCGTATTGGTTACGTTAATAAAATGGACCGTTCTGGTGCTGACTTTTTCGAAGTTGTTCGCCAGATGAAGGATGTATTAGGCGCAAATGCTTGCCCTGTGGTAATTCCTATTGGTGCTGAAGAGAGCTTCAAAGGAGTTGTTGATTTGATCAAAATGAAAGCTATTTTGTGGCACGATGAAACAATGGGTGCAGATTATAGCGTAGAAGAAATTCCGGCGAACTTGGTTGATGAAGCTAATGAATGGAGAGAGAAAATGCTCGAAAAAGTGGCTGAATTTGACGATGCTTTAATGGAGAAATTCTTTGATGATCCTTCTACAATCACTGAAGAAGAAATCTTGCGTGCTTTGCGTGCAGGTACATTGAAAATGGATATCGTTCCGATGTTCTGCGGCTCTTCATTCAAGAATAAGGGAGTTCAGACATTGCTTGACTATGTTTGTGCGTTCTTGCCTTCTCCGTTGGATACACCTGCTATTGTAGGTACTAATCCGACTACAGGAGCAGAGGAAGACCGTAAACCTAGCGAGGATGAAAAAACATCAGCTTTGGCATTTAAGATTGCAACTGACCCCTATGTCGGACGTTTGACTTTCTTCCGCGTTTACTCTGGTAAGGTAGAGGCTGGTTCATATATCTATAACACTCGTTCGGGTAAAAAAGAACGTGTATCACGTTTGTTCCAAATGCACTCAAACAAACAGAATCCTGTAGAGGTGATTGGAGCTGGTGATATTGGTGCCGGTGTTGGTTTCAAGGATATCCGTACAGGTGATACGTTGTGTGATGAAGATGCACCGATCGTATTGGAATCAATGGAATTCCCTGATCCTGTAATTGGTATTGCAGTTGAACCTAAGACTCAGAAAGATTTGGACAAGTTGTCTAATGGCTTGGCTAAACTGGCTGAAGAAGACCCGACATTTACTGTTAAGACTGATGAGCAGTCCGGTCAGACTATTATTTCCGGTATGGGTGAGCTTCATTTGGATATTATTATCGACCGTCTGAAACGTGAGTTTAAAGTAGAATGTAACCAGGGTAAACCTCAGGTTAACTATAAGGAAGCTATCACTAAGACTGTTGAATTGCGTGAAGTTTATAAGAAGCAGTCTGGTGGTCGTGGTAAGTTTGCCGATATCATTGTGGCAATCGGTCCGGTTGACGAAGACTTTACACAAGGTGGTTTGCAGTTTATTGATGAAGTGAAGGGCGGTAATGTTCCTAAGGAATTTATCCCATCAGTTCAGAAAGGTTTCCAGACCGCAATGAAGAATGGTGTGTTGGCAGGGTATCCGCTTGATTCACTGAAAGTAGTTTTGAAGGATGGTTCATTCCATCCGGTTGACTCTGACCAGTTGTCATTCGAGATCTGTGCTATCCAGGCTTACAAAAATGCATGTGCTAAAGCAGGTCCTGTATTGACTGAACCTATTATGAAGCTGGAGGTTGTAACTCCTGAAGAAAACATGGGTGATGTTATTGGTGACTTGAATAAGCGTCGTGGTCAAGTAGAAGGTATGGAATCAAGCCGTTCTGGAGCTCGTATTGTAAAAGCTAAAGTACCTTTGGCAGAAATGTTTGGTTACGTAACAGCTTTGCGTACTATTACTTCGGGCCGTGCTACATCATCTATGACTTATGATCATCATGCTCAAGTTTCCAGCTCTATTGCTAAGGCTGTACTTGAAGAAGTGAAAGGTCGCGTAGACTTAGTATAATAAAAAAAAGCAGGGGCTACGGGTTAGCGAATGACTCTTAATCCGGCCCCACTTTATATTTAATCATTTTTTAATTTAAAATTTAATGAGTCAAAAAATTAGAATTAAACTGAAATCTTACGATCACAACTTGGTAGACAAGTCTGCTGAAAAGATCGTTAGAACAGTGAAGGCAACAGGTGCTATTGTTAGCGGTCCTATTCCATTGCCTACACACAAGCGTATTTTTACGGTAAACCGTTCGACTTTCGTTAACAAGAAGTCACGTGAACAGTTTGAATTGTCTTCTTACAAGAGATTAATCGACATCTATAGCTCAACAGCTAAGACAGTAGACGCTCTGATGAAGTTGGAATTACCGAGTGGAGTTGAAGTAGAAATTAAAGTTTAATGCATTTAAAAATTAACTGAAATGCCAGGATTATTAGGAAAGAAAATCGGAAT
>ULSB01046012.1_pt1 | contig 13068 bp, 8 predicted proteins | sample 1955741 | NCBI WGS metagenome assembly ULSB01 (sample SAMEA4835691, study PRJEB28245) | human gut metagenome | biome: gut microbiome; material: fecal sample | place: Denmark | collected 2008
AGCAGCAGCTTTCTGGAAAGCACAGCCGCGTAAAATCCGTCGAGTGCCTGCTCATAAATATGCTGATACTGCACGAAGTGAAAACGGATGGTATCTTTCCAGTTGTCCGCAGTCACCAGACGGTCTTCTTCAAGGTGGTAATCAAAGAGGTTGCTGCGCAGTTCATAAAGTGCTGCATAGCGGAAAGATTCGGATAACAGTGCCAGACAGGTATCGTGGTCCGGCAGTCTGGTGAGTCCGAGCGCACCGAAACGTTTCTGCACGGCAAAACGGGAAGCCGTTCCACTTAAAAGTCCCGGGACTTCGGCTGCGAGCAATGTTTCAAGGTCAGTCTTGTAATAGCCGAGTGTTGCGTCAACAAGCGTGTTGGAAAGTTCCACGAAAAATGGCTGCAGCATACAGTTTTTCGTCTCAAAATATTCATCCATGAAATCGTAAAGCGCTGTGTCGTCGCCGGTGAACTGGTAACTGTCATGGTAGGCGGCGCCAAACTGCGGAAGCAGTGAACCAAGTGCTGACGGATATCTCGTCAGAGCCAGATATAAAACGGCATAAAACTCCGCACCGCTGCCGATCAGCGCATCCAGACGGATATCAGCATCGTCTAAAGCAACAGAGCCAAGTACCGGATATTTTGTCAGAATCAGGTCATCAATGATGGCAAGCTCATCGCCTAATGCAAATTCGTCAAAAGCATTCTCTAAGATGCTGATTGCGGTATATAAGAAAAAGGCGTCAAAACTGCCCTCCTCCGGTACCGGACAAAAATAAGGATCCAGAGCCAGATAATCGTCGATCAGGGAAAAGTCGAGCGCATCTTCCATTGGAAATAACGTTTCTTTTATATAAGCGGCAAGTGTATCATCCTCTTTTCCTGCAAAGGATAAAAAGCGATAGACCGTGTAGGTCAAAATACGTTTTACCCCGTACTCCGGGTGTGCGTGCATATAATCCGGAATCAGTTCCGGTGAAAATAACTGGTTCATAATAGTCTCCATTCCTGCCCCCGATTTTGAGGCATCATTAAATTCTATTTGTAAAACATTTACTGCAAAATATCATCTGTCAGAATATTAAGATATTTGTTGCGTTTGACGATTTATTATAGCATTATATAGGAGGGTTGTCACTTGATTTAAAGGGAAACGGATTGTTCTTGTTTTTGCACAAAAAAATACAATTCCTATCTTGACAATAGGAATTGATGATGTATAATACATATATCATATCAACAAACTAGGAAATGAAACAGAATGGTGATGGATACACACAGAATATACGGACTTTCCGCTAGTATGAGCAGCATATAAAATGGATAAGATAAGGATAAAGAAAGGAACGATATCATGGCAAAATTAATTTATTTAGATAATGCAGCAACCACACAGGTATATCCGGAAGTATTAGATGCAATGCTTCCATATTTTACAGAACACTACGGCAACCCTTCTGCAATCTATTCTTTCGCAGGGGAGAGCAAAAAGGCAGTCGATGAGGCAAGGGCAAATGTCGCAGCACTCATCAATGCAAGAACTGAGGATATCTATTTTACCGGCGGCGGCAGCGAGTCAGACAACTGGGCATTAAAGGCAACCGCAGAGGCATATGAGTCCAAAGGAAAACATATCATCACAAGCAGGATCGAACATCATGCGATTCTTCACACCTGTGCATATTTAGAGCAGAAAGGTTATGAGGTAACTTATCTGGATGTTGATGAGGATGGAAAGATCAGCCTTGAGGAATTAGAGAAAGCGATCCGCCCGGATACGATCTTAATTTCCATTATGTCAGCAAACAATGAGATTGGAACAATCCAGCCAATCAAAGAGATCGGTAAGATCGCACATGACCACGGCGTATTATTCCACACAGATGCGGTACAGGCATTTGGACATATTCCGATCGACGTGGAAGAGATGAACATCGATATGTTAAGCGCAAGCGGCCACAAGATCAACGGACCAAAGGGTATTGGTGTGATGTATATCCGCAAAGGCGTTAAAATCCGTTCCTTCATCCACGGCGGTGCACAGGAGAGAAAACGCCGTGCAGGTACACACAATGTTCCGGGTATCGTCGGAATCGGTACAGCTGCAAAACTTGCAAAAGAGAATATGGAAGAGCGCAGTGCAAAAGAGATCGCACTCAGAGATCATCTGATCGAGCGTGTATTAAAAGAGATCCCTTATACCAGATTAAACGGACACCGCACAGACCGTCTGCCGAACAATGCAAACTTTTGCTTCCGTTTTATCGAGGGAGAGTCCATGCTGATCCTCTTAGATCAGGCAGGTATCTGCGGTTCCAGTGGATCTGCATGTACTTCAGGTTCCTTAGACCCGTCCCATGTACTTCTTGCAATCGGTCTGCCGCATGAGATCGCACACGGTTCCCTGCGTCTGACCTTATCCGAGAAGAACACGATGGAAGAGATCGACTATACCGTAGACGAGTTAAAGAAGATTATCGAGCGTCTGCGTGGTATGTCCCCATTATATGAGGATTTTGTAAAAAAACAGAACCAGTAATCAGGATTGAAAATTGAGCGTAAAGAGATAAAAAGGAGAAATCAGATATGTACAGTGAGAAAGTAATGGATCATTTTAATCACCCGAGAAATGTTGGAGAGATGGAAAATCCAAGCGGTGTAGGTACCGTTGGTAATGCAAAATGCGGCGATATCATGCGAATGTATCTTGATATTGATGATAACGGCATCATTCAGGAAGCAAAATTCAAGACATTTGGATGCGGTGCAGCCGTTGCAACCAGCAGTATGGCAACCGAACTTGTAAAAGGAAAAACGATCCAGGAAGCACTTGAAGTTACCAATAAAGCCGTTATGGAAGCATTAGACGGACTTCCACCGGTAAAAGTACACTGTTCCCTGTTAGCAGAGGAAGCAATCCATGCAGCACTCTGGGATTATGCAGAGAAAAACGGTATCAAAATCGAAGGACTAGAGCGTCCGGTAAATGATATCAGCGAAAAAGAAGAGGAAGAAGAATACTAGAAAAATATCAAATGAAGGAGAAGTGATCTATGGGAAAGAAACATTTGAGCGAAAGAAATCTGGGTTTTGAAACATTGCAGTTACATGTAGGACAGGAGGAGGCAGATCCGGTTACAGATGCGAGAGCAGTGCCGATCTACGCAACCTCTTCCTATGTATTCCATAACAGCCAGCACGCAGCAGACCGTTTTGGCCTGAAAGATGCGGGCAACATCTACGGAAGACTTACCAATCCGACCGAGGATGTATTTGAAAAAAGAATTGCAGCATTAGAGGGCGGTGTTGCCGCACTCGCAGTTGCATCCGGTGCAGCAGCGATCACATACACGATCGAAAACCTTGCACATGCAGGCGATCATATCGTTGCAGCAAATAATATTTACGGTGGTTCCTATAACCTGTTAGAGCATACACTTCCGGACTATGGAATCACAACAACTTTTGTTGATCCGCTGGATGTTTCAAATTTTGAAAAAGCGATCCAGGACAACACCAAGGCTCTTTACATAGAGACATTTGGAAATCCAAACTCAGATGTCAGCGACATTGAGGCAATCGCAAAGATCGCCCATGCGCATAAAATTCCACTTGTTGTGGACAATACATTTGCAACCCCGTATCTGCTCAGGCCGATCGAATACGGCGCAGACATTGTTGTTCATTCTGCAACAAAATTCATTGGCGGACATGGAACCGCAATCGGCGGTGTCATCGTCGACAGTGGAAAATTTGACTGGGAGGCATCCGGTAAGTTCCCTGCCATCACGGAACCGAACCCGAGCTATCACGGAATCAGTTTTTCACAGGCAGCAGGTCCTGCAGCATTTGTCACAAGAATCCGTGCAATCTTACTCCGTGACACCGGAGCAACGATTTCACCGTTCCACGCATTTATGTTTTTACAGGGACTTGAAACATTGTCCCTGCGTGTAGAACGTCATGTGGAAAATGCATTAAAGGTTGTAGAGTATTTAAACAATCATCCACAGGTGGAAAAAGTACATCACCCATCCGTTACAGAGGATAAAGAACAGCAGGAATTATACAAAAAATACTTCCCGAACGGCGGCGGTTCAATCTTTACCTTTGAGATCAAAGGGGATGAGCAGAAGGCAAAAGATTTTATTGATAATCTTGAGATCTTTTCCTTACTTGCAAACGTGGCAGATGTGAAATCACTTGTCATTCATCCGGCTTCTACCACACATGCACAGTTAAATGAGGCAGAGCTGGCAGAGCAGGGAATCTACCCGAACACGATCCGTCTTTCCATCGGAACAGAGAATATCAGGGACATCATTGAGGATCTTGATGAAGCATTTAAGGCAGTAAAGTAGAAATAAGTTCCTTATTTTTACTTTGAAGTCTGCAAAAAGCATTGCAGACTTCAGAAATGAAAAATTTCAGAATAGGAGAGGAATATCATGGCAAAAGTTTATCAGAGTGCAACAGATTTGATTGGAAACACACCTTTATTAGAGGTAACAAAATTAGAGAAAAGCAAAGGACTTGAGGCAAAAGTTCTTATAAAACTTGAGTATTTTAACACATCAGGAAGTGTAAAAGACCGTGCTGCATATTACATGGTAAAAGATGCAGAGGAGAAAGGTCTTTTAAAGGAAGGTTCCGTGATCATTGAGCCGACTTCCGGAAACACAGGTATCGGTCTTGCTTCTATCGCAGCAGCAAAAGGATACCGTATCATCTTAACAATGCCGGAGACCATGAGTGTTGAGCGTCGTAACATCTTAAAAGCATACGGTGCAGAGATCGTTTTAACAGAGGGTGCAAAGGGAATGAAAGGTGCGATCGCAAAAGCAGAAGAGCTTGCAAAAGAAATCCCGGGAAGCTTTATCCCATCCCAGTTTACCAACCCGGCAAACGTACAGGCCCATTTCGAGACAACAGGACCGGAGATCTGGGCAGATACAGACGGTAAGGTAGATATCTTTGTTGCAGGTGTTGGTACCGGCGGAACAGTTACCGGTGTCGGACAGTACTTAAAATCACAGAACAAAGATGTAAAAGTTGTTGCAGTTGAGCCGGAGACTTCTCCTGTTCTTTCCAAAGGAACAGCAGGTCCTCACAAGATCCAGGGAATCGGTGCAGGATTTGTTCCGGAGGTATTAGATACCAGGATTTATGATGAGGTATTTCCGGTAGCAAACGAGGATGCATTTACAACCGGAAAAGAGCTTGCAAAAGCAGAGGGTGTATTAGTCGGAATTTCCTCCGGTGCAGCTTTATATGCTGCAATCGAGCTTGCAAAACGCCCGGAAAACAAAGGAAAAACAATCGTTGCCCTTCTTCCGGACAGTGGTGACCGTTATTACTCCACAGCATTATTCGCAGACTAAAGAAAGCGTATCGCCTGAAAAACAGGTAATAGCCTTAAAAATAAATCATAGACAAAAACAGGCAAAAAAGTGTCACATCGTATGGTGTGGCACTTTTTATTTTGTGGCAAGTGTGCTAAAATTACATTTAATACATTATAATCTTTTAACATAAAAGAAATCATTATGGCATAAAGTGAGGACACAGATGGAAGCGAAAAGACAGGATATCGGGATGGATATAGATGAAAATAAAAAAGATACACAAAATAAAACCAATACACAGGATAAGACCGATACATCAAATAAAAAAGATAAGCCGGATGGATCTGAAAAAGAGGAAGCACAGAAAAGTACGTCGGCATCGCGCGAGATCCTAAGCTGGATACTTACGTTTGCACTGGCGATCGGAGCAGCATTTCTGATCAAGAATTATCTGATCATCAACGCAGATGTGCCGACAGGCTCCATGGAAAATACGATCATGCCGGGGGACCGCCTGATCGGAAATCGTCTCGCATTTTTAAAGGATACACCGGAGCGCGGGGATGTTGTGATTTTCCATTATCCGGATGATGAGGAAGAACTTTATGTAAAAAGAGTGATCGGACTGCCGGGGGAGGAAGTCCGCATTGACGATGGAAAGATTTATATTGATGGAAGTGAAACGCCGCTGGAGGAAGATTATTTGAAGGAAGAATGGACGGTGGCAACAGGACCATATTTATTTGAAGTACCGGATGACTGTTATCTGGTATTAGGGGATAACCGGAATGACTCCTGGGACGCGCGTTACTGGGATAACAAATATGTAAGTATCGATAAAATCCTCGGTAAAGGAGAGGTCATTTACTGGCCGCTGCAGGATATCGGAAAAATCAGATAGCAATCAAAAATGCATAGATTTTAAATGGAAGTGTTTGGAAACAGGCATTGTATGAGATCGGACACAGGGGGATCAGACATGATAACATTTCTTTCAAAGTTTTTTATTAAAGAAAAAGAGGATAAAGGAAAGATCAGACAGGAGTATGGTATTCTCTGCGGTATGGTCGGAATCTTTTTAAATATTCTGCTTTTCTGTGGCAAATTTTTTGCAGGAACGATCAGCCATTCGATCGCTGTGACTGCGGATGCATTCAACAACCTGTCAGATGCAGGATCTTCCGCTGTTACGCTGATCGGATTTAAGCTGGCAGGAGCAAAACCGGACTCGGAGCATCCGTTTGGCCACGGACGGATCGAATATGTATCGGGACTGATCGTTGCGGCAGCAATCCTTTTGATGGCGTATGAACTGATCAGGGATTCTATTATAAAGATCATTCATCCGGAAGAAACAGAGTTTTCCGTAATGGTGGTTGTGATCCTCATTATTTCGATTCTTGTAAAACTGTATATGTATCTTTATAACAGTGGGGTTGCAAAAAAAATTGACTCTGCTGCCATGAAGGCAACGGCAACCGACAGTCTGAGCGATACCTGCGCAACAGCAGTGGTACTTGTGGCAGCTTTGATCGGACATTTTACCGGAATCTATGTGGATGGCTATTGTGGTGCATTAGTTGGTGTATTTATCATGTTTGCGGGCATCGGGGCTGCGAAAGATACCTTAAATCCGCTTTTAGGGCAGCCGCCGGAGGAGGAATTTGTGCAGAAGATCGATCAGATCGTAATGGCACATGAGGAGATCTGTGGAATCCATGACCTGATCGTACACGATTATGGTCCGGGAAGACAGATGGTATCACTGCATGCGGAAGTACCTGCGGAGGGCAATATCTTAGAGATCCATGATATTATTGATAATGTTGAAAATGAATTAAAAGAAAAGTTAGGCTGTGATGCGACGATACATATGGATCCGATCGTGACATCGGATGAACATGTCAGTGAGATGAAAGCAGCGGTAATATCTATTATCAAGGGAATTGATGAGCGGATCAATATGCATGATTTCCGCGTTGTAACGGGACCGACACATACGAATATTATATTTGATGTCCTGATACCGTATAAGTTTCAGATACAGGATGATGAGCTGGCAGCACGTATTACATCACAGGTAAGGGAACGTCTTGGAAATAATTATTACGTGGTTATCAAAGTAGATCATTCCTACGTGTAAAGGAGTCGGGCAATTCAGATTTTTACAAAGGAGAAACGTATGCAGACAAGTAACAAAGAACTGATCCTGCTGGTAGATGATGATCCGGGCAATCTCAAAAGAGCACAGACGATTCTGGGGGAAGAATTTCGTATTTCTGCGACTACATCTGGGAAAATGGCATTGTCACTTCTTTCAAAAGTGACACCGGATCTGATCCTTTTGGATGTAAATATGCCGGAAATGAACGGATTTGAAACACTGAAAAAGATTCGGGAACTTGAAAATGGATCTATGATACCGGTTGTGTTTCTGACCGGTGATAATGATGCTGAAACAGAAACAAAATGTTTTGAGGCAGGGGCTATGGATTTTGTCGGGAAGCCGTTTGTTTCCCAGGTATTAGTCAGCCGTGTGAAACGAATTTTAGAGAACAGACAGTACCAGAATCATTTAGAAGAGATGGTCGCCTCGCAGGTTGCGGAAATGACGCGTATGCAGGATGAAGTGATTACCGGTATCGCCAACCTGATCGAGAGCCGTGATGGCAGTACGGGACTTCATGTAAAAAATACCCAGAATTATGTACAGATACTGACAAAAGCGTTGAGGGAAAAGGGGATGTATCCGGATATCCTTGATCATAATTATGAGCTCAATACAGTAAAGGCATCGGTACTTCACGATATTGGAAAAATAAAAACACCAGATGCGATTCTTTTAAAACCGGGACGGCTGACGGACGAAGAGTTTGAAGTCATGAAACAGCATACGGTAGCCGGGTGTGAGATCATTGACCGGATCATCGGAAATGTGGAACATGAGGAATATGTGGATATTGCCAGAAAAATAGCACGATATCATCATGAAAGATGGGACGGTACGGGCTATCCGGATGGATTATCCGGGGAGGAGATTCCGTTATGTGCAAGGATCATGGCACTTGCTGATGTTTTTGATGCATTATATCAGGACCGGTGTTATAAGAAAGCAATCCGTCCCGCATCTAAGGTGTTTGAAATTATAAAGGAAAATAGCGGCTCTCAGTTTGATCCGAACCTTACAGAGATATTTCTGGAATTGCAGCGGGAAATTACAGACATAAGTGAATGAGAGGGGACGTTATGATAAGAGAAATCAAAAAGGACAGGGCGGGAGTGATCCCGTATGTACTTTATTTCATATATACTGTTTATATGGTAGTGGCAGCAGTTTATTTAAAATGGCCAAGCTGGGTAGCTGCGGTGATAATTTGTGGGCTTTTGGCGAGTATCGGACTTCGGATGCTGTCAGGACGGTACAGCAGACTGGCGAAGTTATTTTGTTCTGTTATGATATGGATGAATATTATTTTATATACGGTATTCACGGACGGTTCGTCTCTTACCATGGCAACAGTAGCAGCAAGTGTTGTGATGTTGTCTCTTTTTGATCTGATCGAGATCAATTATATTTCGTTGGTAGCAACGATCTTTTTGTTTTGTCTTGATACATTCCTGTTAGATAAAGTAAGTTATGATAATCCGATACGGGAAATGGAATTTTTTATGCAGTTTTTTGCGATCATTATTCTCGAGATCATGGAAAATAAACAGTTAAAAAACCGTATACAGCATGATATGGAATTCAATGAGACAATGCGTGAACTCGAGGATGCCAAACAGGCAAAAGATGATTTTATGGCAAATATTTCGCATGAGATCCGTACACCGTTAAATTCTATCATCGGAATCGGATCAGAATTACTGGATGCGAAAGTGGATGATACGACAAAGGAACAGCTGTATGATATTACAGTTGCGGGCAGGAATCTGATGTCTTTGGTATCAGATATCCTGGATTTTTCAGAACTTGAAAATGACACGATGGAGCTGGTGGAAGAACCATATAACATTACGTCTGTGATCAATGATGTGGTTAACATGGCACATGTGTGGAATAAAGAAAAGAATCTTGAGATCATTGTGGATTGTGAGGCGGATATTCCGAATAACCTGCTTGGAGACAGTCAGAAAATATATCGCATTATCTTAAATCTCATCAACAATGCGATCAAATTTACAGATGCCGGTGGTGTCATTTTGTTTGTCGGCGCCCGCAAGGAATCATACGGCATCAATCTTATGGTAAAGGTGAAAGATACCGGAATCGGGATGAGCGAAAAAAATATAGATGCACTGGAAAACACATACAATCAGGTAGATACGACCCGTGACCGGCGTGCGGGGGGCATTGGCTTAGGTCTTGCAATCTCACGCAAAATGATTGCAAAAATGAATGGACATATGCACATTGAGAGTGTTCCTGATGCAGGTACGACGGTTTCTATTATCATTCCACAGAGAGTACTGACGGATATGCCGCTTGTATCCGTGCGTGATGCCGGAGATAAAAAGATCATTTTTTATATGGATCTCGAAAGATACCGTTTCGGACAGCTTCGTGACGGATATCTTGAATGTATACAGAGGATGGTCGATCAGCTTCATGTAGATGCCGTGCGCTGTTCGACCATGCATGAACTAAAAAACCGCATCGATCATGAAAATTATCAGTTTTTGTTTGTTGCGGATGTCGAATATTTTATAGATCAAAGTTATTTTGACAGCCTGACTGCAAAAATGAAAGTTGTTGTCATGGCAAACCGGGATTGTGATCTGCAAAAAATCGGACCGGAAGTTCTGCTTATCTATCGCCCGATGCATGTATTCTCGGTTGCAACCATTTTGAATGGAGAAAAACTTCAGCAGGACGCATATGACGAACGGTGGCATCATGACAGATTCCGTGTAAAAGGAGCCAAAATTCTTGCAGTGGATGACAGTGCCATGAATTTAAAAGTTGTTTCAAGTCTGTTAAGCCATTATGGCATCACGATCGATACGGCATTGAGCGGTAGTGAGGCAATTGATAAAATCAGTGACAGAAGCTATGATCTCGTGTTTATGGATCATATGATGCCGGAAATGGATGGCGTGGAATGTATGCACAGGATTCATGAATTACCGCGGTTCCGTGAACGGAAAATACCGATCATTGCACTGACAGCCAACGCCATAGGCGGAGCCAGAGAGATGCTGATCAGGGAAGGATTCGATGATTTTGTTGCGAAACCGATTGAAAAATCTGCGATGGAACGTGTCCTTCGCAAATATTTAAGCATGTTTATTGAAAAAGATACGGGAGAGGAACAGGTTACCTGCAAGACAGAAGAAAGCAGTGGGTTATCCGGACAATTCAAAGAAGGAAGGAAAGAATTTGAGGCTGCAGGAATTGACCGCCGGCTTGGGCTTTCCTACTTTGACAATAATGAAGCGGATTATATGGAGATCGTGCAGTGTTTTTATGAACAGGGAAGAAGTCAGATCCAGACATTACAGGAGCTGTATGATAAAAAAGACTGGGAAAATTATAAGATCAATGTACATTCCCTGAAAGGACAAAGTCTTACGATCGGTGCAAAAGAGCTTTCAAAAAGGGCAAAGAGGATGCAGGAGGCATGTGAGCATGGGGATGAAAATTATATCATACAAAACCATACGGAGCTGATCGCAGACTATTGTTCGATCCTTGATGGGCTGTCTAAGTATGTGGCGGTGGGGGAAGAAAAAAATCCAGTGCAGAAACTATCGGCAGCAATCGACAATTTTGACCAGGCAGAGGCAATGAAGCTGCTAGAGATGATAAAAAATGAGATGGGCAGTTCGATGGCGGATTCGGATACACAGTTGATCGCTGATATGGAAGCCCAGATTGAACTGTTTGATTTTATCAGTGCTGCGGAAACATTAAAAAAATGGGGAGGTGCGGACAATGAGTAAGCTGAGTGACAGAATTATCCAGGTACTGATCCGGAAAGATGTTTCAATTCATGCACAGTTATTCCGCTTTATGTCGCTGCTTGGAACGATCGCGATGGCAGTGGGGGGAGTTTATACGCTTGCCGAGGGAATGGAGATAAAAAATGTCGCAGCATTATTTGCCGGGGCGCTTTTTATGGGCATGCTTTTCTGGGCAGGAAATAAATTCCAGCAATATGATCTCTGTTCTTTCATTCTGATGTCAGGGCTGAATGGAATTTTTCTTCCAGTTACGTTTCTGCGCTCCGGAGGCTTAAAAAGCGGTATGCCGCTTTGGTTTGTTCTTGGTTTCATCTCGCTTTTTTTCCTGCTGCGGGGGAAAAGTCTTGTCGCGGGAACTGTTATAACGATCATTGCGGATGCGTATTGTTTTTACACTGCATATGTTCATCCGGAACGGATCACTTATATGGAATCGGAATCTGTAGTTTATGGGGATATTATCGTGAGTGCGGTCATAACCATCTTTCTGACCTGTGCGTTTATGTTTATCCAGATCACACTCTCTGAATATCAGAGAAAAGAAAATGAAAAGCAGCAGGCGGAGTTAGTTGCCGCAATGAATACACAGAGCCGTTTCCTTGCAAATATGAGCCATGAAATCCGAACGCCGATCAATACGATCATAGGATTAAATGAAATGACACTTCGGGAGGAGAATCTGTCAGACGATATTATTGAGAATGCCAATAATATCCAGAGTGCAAGTAAGATGCTTTTGTCCCTGATCAATGATATTTTAGACCTGTCCAAAATTGAGGCGGGAAAAATGGAAGTTGTTCCGGCGCGTTATGAGACAGGAGAATTATTCAGTGAAATTGTAAACACGACCTGGATCCGTGCACATGAGAAAAATCTGGAATTTTGTGTCAATGTATCTGAAAAACTGCCATCCATGCTTTATGGCGACGAGATGAGGATCAAACAGGTTTTAACCAATATTTTAAGTAATGCGATCAAGTATACGCAAAAGGGATCCGTCACGCTGTTTGTGGAGAGTGAGCAGACGGGAGCGGACGAAATCCTTTTAAAAATGGCTGTGATCGATACCGGTATGGGAATCCGTCAGGATGATATGAAATACCTGTTTGACAGTTTCAAACGTGTGAATGAGGGAAGCACGAAAGGAATCGAGGGAACAGGACTTGGACTCTCAATCTGCAGCCAGCTCGTAAATCTGATGGGTGGTCAGATCACGGTTGACAGTATTTATCAGAAGGGATCTACATTTACGGTTACGATACCACAGAAAATTGTAAATGCAGCACCGCTTGGAAATCTCAATTATAATAGTTCATCAAGACATCAGAGATCCTCCTATAAAAAGAGTTTCGAAGCACCGGAAGCAAAAGTTCTTGTTGTGGATGACAATGATATGAATCTGCTTGTCGCTAAAAAACTGCTTCGGGAAACCAAAGTCCAGCTTGCATTGGCGCATAGTGGAATGGAATGTCTGAAGCTGACGGCAAAAAATAATTACGATGTGATTTTTATGGATCACATGATGCCGGAGATGGATGGTGAAAAAACCATGGATCTGGTGCGCAACCAGCAGGGTGGATTCTGCCGCAAAACGCCGATTATTGCATTGACGGCAAATGCAATGTCAGGTGCGGAAGAAAAGTATCGTAAAATGGGATTTTCTGATTATCTTGCGAAACCGATCAATGGAATCCTTTTTGAGGCAATGCTGCTCCGTTATCTGCCGAAAGAGCGCATTGAATATATGATCGATCCGGATGAAGTCAG
>ULSB01063814.1_pt1 | contig 12939 bp, 9 predicted proteins | sample 1955741 | NCBI WGS metagenome assembly ULSB01 (sample SAMEA4835691, study PRJEB28245) | human gut metagenome | biome: gut microbiome; material: fecal sample | place: Denmark | collected 2008
TAGAATATTTTAATTGAATAAGTATATATGATTTGATAAAATAAAAAACAGGTGTTACTTCACTTTGACGTGAATGGCGGTCACTTCCTACGTGGGAGTTATAGCCCCGATTACATAGATCATCTCTTGAAAAAGAGAAATTCGACGGAAAGGGGACTTGAATTATGCTAACGATTGAAAGCTTAATTGCTGTACTATCATTGTGTATCGCATGTTATAGTCTTGGCTACAATCGCGGAAAGCATGATGCCAAGACAGAAAAATGATCGCCCTAAACCTGTCAATTTAAGCGATCATTTTTTGATTCATTAAATATCAGGTGACCGTCATATCGGTAGCACCTTTTTCTATTATCATAATATCATTTCATTTTTTTTATGTCAAGACTTACTCCATTAACAACATAACATACTTCTTTCATTGTTATTGTTCAACGGTTAGCTGGACATTAACTAAAAAAGAAAACCTTCAGACAAGATTTTTTAGAATACATGAAACTCCAAAATGCGTATACTATAATTCCAGCAGTAGTCAAAATGAAATGAATAGTCTGTAACGCCAAAAAACGAAGACATTGATACCGTAGACCTTATGTTATCTGGCAATTTCCATATCTTGTTCTTTTTTAATATTACTACTTCTGCTTTTCTGATTTCTTCACTCTACACTCTTTTATTGTGTTATTAATTCCTTGTTTTCTGACTTCGTAAGGTCTCATGGAGCTTAAGTTCCTTTTGGGACCTTAAAACCCTTCACATTGGCACCATTTACCACAAAAAATTGCCCAGACCGCTAAAGTCTGAACAATTTTTTGTCATCATGATCTGTAAGTCACTTACTCAAGATCTTTCTTTAACACACCTATTAATAATGCGGTAAGTACAACTCCAATTGCAATTACGGCTAAAAACATAACTGCATTCTGTACAACTGGAAGTACGAAAACTCCACCATGTGGTGCTGGGCATCCCACTTTGAAGAACATGGATAATGCTCCTGTAATTCCAGATCCAATGATCAGAGATGGAATGATTGCTTTTGGATCGGCTGCTGCATATGGAATTGCGCCTTCACAGATAAATGATAATCCCATAATGTAATTTGCTTTTGCTGCGTTTCTTTCTTCTTGTGTAAATTTCTTTTTGTAAAGGCTGGTTGCTAATGCGACACCAACGGCTGGAACCATACCACTTGTCATTACGGCTCCCATGATCTGATAGTTTCCTGCTTCTAACATTGCAAGGCTGAAGGCATATGCAGCTTTATTGATTGGTCCTCCAAGGTCTGCTGCCATCATCATTCCAAGTACTAAGCCAAGTAAGATTCTATTTGCTCCTCCTAAATGATTTAAGAAGTTTGTAATGATCACATTCACTTCTGACATGATTGGATTTAATGCTACAACAATAATCATTCCTACAACGAAAATACTGATCAAAGGATAAAGTAAAACTGGTTTTAGTCCATCTAAAGATTTTGGAAGTCCCTTAAACAGTTTCTTTAATCCATTAACAACTGCTCCTGCTAAAAATCCTGCAACTAATGCGCCTAAGAATCCACTTCCACCATTATAAGCTAACATACCACCGACAAGTCCTGGTGCCAGACCTGGGCGGTCTGCAATACTATAAGAAATGTATCCCGCAAGAATTGGAAGCATTAATCCAAAGGATGCACCACCCACCTGATTGATCCATGCTGCAATCTGATTAAACTGATCACTATCTGCGGATGCTGAATTGATTCCCCACATGAAAGAAATTGCAATCAGAATACCTCCACCTACAACTAATGGAAGCATATTAGAAACACCACTCATCAGATGAGAATAAATTCCTCGTTTTGTTCCGGTTTCCTGTGTCTCTTCTTTTTCATGATAAGCAGGTTCTTTTAAAGCTTTGTCAATCAATACATCCGGCTCTTTTATTCCCTGTGTTACAGATGCAAATAAGACTCTTTTTCCGTTAAATCTTGCTGTTTTTACTTTTGTATCTGCTGCTATAATGATCGCATCTGCCTGTTTGATCTCTTCTTCTGTCAGAATATTTTCTGCTCCAGATGATCCATTCGTTTCAACTTTGACCTCATATCCTTTTGCGATTGCTGCTTTTTCAATATTTTCTGCTGCCATGTATGTATGGGCAATTCCTGTAGGGCATGCGGTAACTGCAAGGATTTTCTTTATTCCGCTCATAGTTTTTTCCTCCTTTTCGTTTAAGTTTTTCAGTATCTGATATAATTCATCCTCATTTTTACTGTTTCTTAAACTTGCCACAAAGTTCTCATCGGTTAATTTTCTTGATAATGCCGCAAGATATTTCAAATGCTGATCCCCCGCATTTGGCGGCACTGCGATCATAAATACCAGATGCACTTCATTTTCTTCTAATCCCTCATAAAAAATTGGTTTTTCAGATTTGACACATACTACCGTCGGATTCTTTACTGCCTCATTTTGTACATGCGGAATTGCTACCCCGTTTCCTACTCCGGTTAACGATAACTCTTCACGTTTCCATAACCCATTTTCTATTTTTTCTATTTCATCATTTTCTATTTGTCCCTGTTTCGCCATAAATTCTGCTAGAAAATGAAAAAGTTCTTTTTTATCTTTGATGGATTCAACCATACAAATATTTTCTTTCCGAATCATTTCCATAGAATTTCTCCCTTCCCGATCATCAATCAGAAATCTTATCGATCATGTTGAATAAAATTTCTCCTTCTGGACATACATTCCAAATCTCCATCAGTTTTTCTTTGATCTGTGATAGTTCCTCATCTTCCGTTCCGCACTCGATCAGTTTCTTGATAAACTTTGCACCTTCTGCTATATCTTTCTTCATCTCCAGTAACTGTATCAATGGTTTTACAAAACGCTCTTCCACGGTTAATTTTTCCCATAGATTACGTGCAACTGTCGTAAGTTCTCTTGGAATCTTATCATTTTGGAGTCGTTTTCTGTAAATCTCCTGCCATTGTTCCAGTTCTTCTTTTGAAATGTGATACCTTTCATGTAATAGATCTTTTAATAATTCCATATAAGGTTTGATCTGTTCGTTAATCTTATCATTTTGTGCTGCCTCATATAAATAAGTGAGTCCTTCTTTCTTTGCCAAAAATGAAATTGCATCTGCATAGGAATTTAATAAATATCTTTTTCTGTAAAAATGTCCTTCCACGTTATCAATGCTGTTGATATATTCAATACCTGTTTCTGAAAGCACATTTTTATCTACACTTAATTCATGAAACTCTTCACTTACGATTGTCATATCTTCACTGTTCATGGAACAGATACGATCTACGATCGTATTCGGAATTCTAATCTTCTGAATATTTTCTTTTTGTTTCTCACTGCATTGCTCCATTAGCAGATTTTTAAAATAAATCCCTACATTTTCTACATTTTCACAGCAAATGATTGCTTTCCCTGTACAAGGATCATCTCCCCATGCTTTTAAGATCACTGGTACCAGATATTTCAGGTTTTCACGCTTTACAGAGGTTGTGATCGCGTCTGCATTCTTTAAAGTTTCAATGACTTCTTCCTGCTGTGTAATAGAAGATAACGCTTTCCAGACTTCCACATGTTCTCTTGGATCTTCTCTGTCTGAAATCTGCAGATCGTATCCACCATCTTTGCGAATCTGATCCAGAATCTTCTCATTCGTGTCAATCGCTGCTAATGTTTTCTGACTCTGATACAACAGCGGCATAACCAATCCTCTTCCCAGTGCCCCACATCCAAAATGTACGATTGGCTTTTCAGTTTTCATATTTTCTCACTCTCCTTTTTTCAGTTTCTGATATAATTTTTCCTCATATTCCCGATTCCACCCATTTATCTGTGCCCCTTCAAATGCTTTGTCATAATCTCCGATCTGATGGATATCCAACAATGGAAGGTCATCCAATTGTGGGTATATGATAACTTTTCCAGGGTATTTTCCCTGGCTCACGGCTTCGACTGCCTGTTTCAATGCTTTAAATCCTGCAATCGCCATGACATTCTGATCCGGATGATACTGCCCTGCCTCGATCTTTCGTAAAACTTTCTTCTCATCTTCTACCGTAGATCCGCTGCTCGCATTAATCCTTGCTCCGTAACTTGCCACATATCCGACTGGAAGTTTTGCATAGCTTCCATATTTGGTTCCTGAAAACAGAATCAACATTCCATCTTTCTTAAGAAACGGAACTGCATTCTCTACAGGCTCGGTGCCTGGTGCGCTTACAACAATATCATCGAATCCTTCTTCTTTACAGTAACTTCTCAACTCCTTTCTCCAATCAGGATCTTCCATTGCTACAATATTTAATTTCACCTGATGTTTCTTCGCAACCTCTCCAAAATCATCGAGTAATGCTTCTAATCTTTTTCTTCTTCTTGCTGTTACAACAATCTTGCTTGGCGGGTTTTCTTTCATAATTGCCCGTAATGTGTGAATCCGTCCCATCGCTCCAGCACCGCCCATCACAAGTAAAGTACCTCTATCTTTTAATTCGTATCTTTGTTTTTCTTCAAGAAAAGCATCTGACAGACATTTACTGGTTGTTCCGATCCAGTTATTCTTGCCATAATGTATTTTGGCAATGTCTGCTTTAATCATCTGATCTGTTTCTTGTTCTGCCAGCCAGCAGATCAAGGCTGTGTCTGACATATGCTCTAAAATGTCTTCAAATTCTTCATTTTCAATATTTCCTACTATTAAAATGTCTTCAAATCCATTTTCTGCTTCTTTCCATGCATCATTTAAAGATGTAATGTCAACTGCATTTTCTGGATATTTCTTTGTTTTGTTTCCTTTGGAAAATATGACAACTTTTTTATGCTCTAATTCTTTATCCAGCATGTATTCCTGATCTCCTTCTGGTCCAATATAAATAAGAATAGAGCCCTCTTTATCAAACTCATTCCTTCCCCATGCCCGATAAGAAGCTTCCGCACAGGCATTTGGTTCTAACTGGGCTACCGATGCATAGCTTAGATTCTTGTCTACCTCAAAAATCGTTTCTCCCTGATCAGAATAAAAAACAGGTTTTGGCAGTAAGATGTAATGCTGCATTCCGCCATCTACATTTACTCCCATGCAATAACGAACAGAGCTCATGTAAACGTCCGGCTGAACCCCGACTCTCATTCCCTTTTTCCAACGATCTTTCAGGTTCTCTCCTACTTCTTCAATTGTCAAAGATAATTCATGTCCTAAAATTGCAGGATCTTTATGAAAATCTCTGTTTTTAAATAATGGGTAATCATTTCCCATTCGGATCATTTTGATATCTGATGCGCACAACGCAACTGCATCAACTCTCGCTAATATCTCATCTTTTCCTGGCAGTTTCATTTCATATTTGGATGGTTTCCCATTAATTCCGAACGTTTCAATGCCATTTCCAAGATAATACCACGCATAATTCTCTTTTGGCATAACATCCTCCTTATCAAGGTTCGTAATTCTTCCAGATCTCATCTGCAACTGTTGGATTCGTTACGAATGTAAACATTTCTTTATTTTCCTCATATTGTGTATAAATCGGAACACCTGCTTTTAATCCAAATTCTTCATATGTTCTTGCTTCTTTTACGACCAACTGTGTTTCTTTATAATTTTTATTTTTCTCAAATATGATCTCATCATTTCTGACTTTTGGAAAATATGCAACACCTTTATGTCCTCTTACATCTTCATAATCAAATCCGTAATCTCTGACACACCATGCGCCAAATAACATTGGTACTTTCGGATCTGCGTTGATCGTGCAATGAGCCCATCCCGGCGGAACGATCACAACATCTCCTTCTTTTGCATGAACTGCGTAACATCTTCCCGGATCATCCTTTGCTGTTTCTTGCATATAGATGTAAGCTTCTCCTAACCATATTTCATATACTTCACAGGTTGATGCATTGCAGGATGGAGAGATTACATGAATATGTCCCTGGCTTCTTACTGGTTCTTCACCGACAATTCCATCCCCGAAGATCATAGCTCCATATAACAGATTTCTTTTAATCAGATCTTCTTTGTCTTTTTCTTTCCCAACATCCATTGCGACTGCATATACATATTCTGGACCGTCTACATTTGGATCACTTAGACTCTGTCTGATATCATCGAGTTTTCTCTTCTCTGTTATTGGTCCAAATACATCTTTTCCGTATATGAATTCCATATTATCTGTATCTGCTTTAATATCAAATCCTGTATTCATATCTTTCTCCTTTATACCTGAACCGTTGCTTTGATCACTGCAATCTGTTTGTTTTCTGATCTTCCACATGGTGTGATTTCATATTCTCCTACACATTCCGGAACGATAAAAGTCTCTGCATAATGCACAACATATGGTTCAAAACTTCCATCGACTGAAGTAATCACGGCCTCTTCTCCTTCGATCAGATTTAACATATTGACGGATTCTTCTGTATTAAATGTTGTTTTCTTATCAAACCAGTAACGCTTTGTTTCTATGAATTCTAATTCATGTAATCCTGTTTTCTCCACTTTCAGATCTTTTGTATCTTCTAACACTTTGATGTCGCTGATCAAATTATCCTTTACCCATTTTGTTGTTCTGTCATACTGGATAGAGTGGGAACCTCGTTCAATATTGACCGGTCTTGGTTTGCCATCCAGTCCAACTCTTCCCCAGTCCCATAATTTCATTGTGAAAATATATGGTGTTGCACTGATCTCAAGCACCATCGCGTCACTTCCTGAACAATGGATCGTTCCCGCAGGGATCAATACATGATCATGTTTTTTAATCGGAATCTTATTGATATATTTCTCAGCATCAAAAAGTTCATCTCCTTCTTGTGCTTTCTCCAATGCTGGAATCAACTGATCTGCTGTAACGCCATCTTTCACTCCAAGATATACACAAGCTCCTTCGTCTGCATCCAATATGTAATAACTTTCATCCTGTGTATAATGCATTCCAAAATTCTGCTGAATGTATTCCGTCAATGGATGTACCTGCAAGGATAAATTCCCGCCGCCCATTGTATCCAGAAAATCAAAACGGATCGGAAACTCTGCTCCGAATCTTGAAAATACCTTTCGTCCTAACAATTCTTTTGGTTTTCGTTTTACCAGATTCATCGCTGGCATTTCGATAATGATATCTCCGATCTTTGCATGAATGGAATTCTCTTCTGGCACTCCGTCAAAACACCATGCAAAATTATTTTCTTTTCGTTCCAGTTGGCATACTTCTTCCATCCATCGTCCACCCCAGATTCCTTCGTCAAAATATGGTACAAGACGAAATGGCTGTTTGGAGAACTGCTCCATGATCTGATCAAATGTTACTTTATTGATCATCTTCGGATCATCTTTTACATTTGTATCCAAAAGAAAATCTATCTGGTCAAAGATCTGCACCTTATGCCGGTCTAACATTCTCCATTCTACGAAATATCCTCTTTTATATTTTCTAAGAATGTCCTCATCATAATTTCCAACACCCCAGTTATCTAATTCTCCGCTTCGGTAACGAAGCTGAATCTCCCAACGGCTTAAATCTCCGTACACAAGAAGATCTGGTTTTGCAAATAAGGAAGCTCCTACACCGTATACAATCAGAACTCCTTTCTGAAACTGTTCGATCTCTTTTTGTAATTCTTCCTGTCGCTTCTTATCATAAAATTCAGACATCGTATGCATTCCAAGAATTCCAAAGACTCTGTCATCGGTAATATGATGGTGTAATAATTGTCCAAGGATCTCTTCTTCTATCTTGGCAGTCTCACAGAATATTGATTGATCTGGTGCAATCAGATCAATCAGTTTCTCGATTTCTTTTTGTCTGACACCATGATAATAATCAATGACAACTATGACTCTCTCTTTCTGTAATTGTTCTATCTTCATCTTCAGACAATCCGCAATCTCCTCGAATCCCCAAAATGCCTGTGCATCTTTTTGTGTTATCTCTAAATAAGGTTCTTTCTCATAATTGGCTGTTCTTCCGTCAAAATACATTTTACTCTCCTTTCATCATTATGTTATAACCTTTGATTTGTTTTTATTATAATGTTATAACATTTGATTGTCAAGCATTTATTTCTTATAAATCTTGTTGTATTTTCTTTGCAGGACTCTCTGCCACAGCGCAATCCCTTCGAATGGTTTTTACGGAAAAATTTAAAAAGCCGTAAACAATTGCTTTGATGTTGCAACTGTCTACGGCTGTCTAGCATTTATGATATTTATTTTGTTAATACGAGTGAATATTTGTACTTTCCAGCTTTATAATATGTTAATGTGTATTCTACATGATTTTCATACTGGTCAAACGATCTTCTGGTACGGAATAAGACTGCATCTCCTAATTTGATCTGCAATTCCTTGCTGACCTGTTGATCGGCAAATCCTACTTCAATATCTTCAAATGATTTGCTGACAATGATCTTCTTCTCTTTTTCAAGATATTCATATAAAGAACCTTTATAAACCTCTTCATCTACCGTCAAATCCAAAGCCGCCGGCATATACGTAAAAATACTGCAAAATGGCTCATCCTCAATATAATATACACGATGAAGTTCATAAACATTCTTTCCCTTTTCAATCTCTAATGCATCTGCAATTTCTTTATCTGCTTTGACAATAGACATGTTAACTGAATGCAGAACATATGGGATATTCTTTTTCTTCATTTCATTTGTAAAATTACATAATGAATTCAAATTCTCTGCTATTTTCTTCTTAACGATTCTAGTCCCTTTCGCTCTTTCTCTTACAAGATACCCATCACTTACCAATTCATCAATCGCCTGACGAACTGTAATTCTACTTACCTGAAATAACTCCTGTAACTGTTTCTCTGTCGGAATCTTATCTTTATAAATGCCTTCTTCAATATTAGAAAGCAAAATGTCTTTGATCTGAGCGTATAAGGGGCTCGCTCCTTTTCCGCTCTCTAATTTGTATTTTTTCATGTATGAATTCCTTTCGTATTGTCTTTGGTTATTTCATTATAACATAACGTTCAAAAAAACGGAAGGCTGATAATTGTTCAATACCTGATTCTCTATTTTCTATTCTCTTCCTCAAGAGATGGCATCCTTAATTGTTTTTTTGTATATGATTCGATATTGTTTCCTGTCTTGATATGGTATTTACTTTGAATCTTTTGATATGTTAATTTCTTTTGATATATATTTTTTCCAGATAATCCACACATACGATTTAATGTCTGATCATGCATGATCACAAATCTACGTTTACCCTTCTTATCCTTGGCAGTTTCATGGATATCACACTCCACTGCTTGAAAACCCTCTCTGCCTGCGGCTTCAAATACAGGAATTGAATTCTCTGGTGCATATTTCGTATATCCTCTGTGAGCAACATAACATATGTTATTTTCATTTGCTGAGACATTCGTATTTAGTTGCACGATTATGCATATCATCATACAAAATGCTGTGATGTACTTTATTTTTTGCCTGACGTTTACAATACATGACTTCGTAAAATCCCTGTGAACCTTAAGAAAAACAGACCCAACATAAATATCCCTTTATCCTCGGTTTTTATTTATGTTGAGTCTGTTATTTCTTTATTCAGATAGATAAAAAACTAAATTATTCAATAGAAAGAATCTCCATATTCGCCTGTCCTTCCACAGCTCCATATGTGAATGTGATCTTAGTTCCTTCGTCCATATCATTTAATTTATTCACAAGGTCTTCATCATTCACCATAAATGTCTGGTAACTTCCGTCAGACATCTCAATCTCTACAGAACTTGTGTCTGCAAATCCATTATAAGTACCTGTTGCATTCTTTGGTTTGGCCTGTTCATCTTTCTTTGTTGCTGTTGTTGTCTTTGTCTGTTCTTTTGTGCTTTCTTCTGATGTTGCTGTTGCAACTGGTTTTTCTTCTTCTGTTGTGTCTTTTTCTGTGTTTTCTTCTGTTGTAGGTTCTGCTGTTGTCGTCTCGCTGTTTGTTGATTCAGGGCTGCTTGGGCTCTTCTTTCCGCAGGCTGCAAATGTAAATGCGCTTAGCACGATGATTGTTGAAATTAATAAAAATCTTTTTCTCATAGTTCATATACTCCTTTCTGAGATAAGTTCAGTATATCCTATTTATACTTTCATGGCAAGTTTCTATCATATTCCTAGTCTTATTTTCATATCATTAGAGGTAGAACATAAAGGAGGATCTATGTTGAACGAAAAATATCAGGCACTGCTGGATCAATATGATATTTCTGTCTCTCATACCCGACGGGGCCGAGGCTGTGTTTTGTGTTTTGGAGAAAATGATGTCTATGCTTTATCCCAGACTTCTCTATCAGAAGAACGTCTTGGTGCTGTTTCTGAATGGACTTTGGCGATGCATGACCATCATTTTTATAAAACCGACCAGTACATTTTAAACAAAGACGGATATTTTCTTACTTTTGACCGGTATTACGAAACATTTGCGCTTAGAAAAACTTATTTGGGTACGGAATGTGATATTCATGCTTTAAAAGATATCAGATCTTCTGCGGAAAATCTCGCAAGCTTTCATAATCATTGTCTTGCTATTTCTTTTTCATCTGAAAATCTTAGAAAATATACATCCATTTCCACATATTATGAGCAAAAATATTTGGAATTAAAAAGTATTGCACGTTACATACGCAAACGCAAAAAGAAAGGAGTTTTTGAATATTTATTTTTGGAACAGACGAAAGCCTTCTGGGAACAGATGGAGCGTTCCATCCAAATCTTAAATGAAATCACACCTTCTCGCCGTGGATGGTGTCATGGGGCTTATAACCACCATAATATCATCATGACATCCTCTGCCCCAGCTACAATCCATTTTGAGCATTTTTATCATGGGTATCCGATTCTGGATGTTTATTATTTCCTAAAGAAGGCACTTGAGAAAAATAATTATAATTTTGCCTTTTGTGAAACCTTTTTATCAAACTATGACCGCTTTATGCCTTTGTCAAAAGATGATCTTTTATGCCTGTATGGATTGTTTTTATTTCCGGAAAAATTCTGGAAGATCTCGAATCAGTATATGGCACACAAAAAACATTGGATTTCTCCACGATATATCGAGAAATTAGAGGAGTTTATTCACAATAAAGAAGCTCGCTCGATTTTCCTCGAAAAATATGTACAAATTTATAATGTTTTTTCATGAGTTTTAAGGTATAATTAAACAAAAGGCATTTTTATAACTTAAAGGAGGAGTAATTTATGAACTACAAAGAAACTTATCAGGAATGGCTTTCTAATCCTTATTTTGATGAAGATACAAAAAAAGAATTAACAGCCATCGAGAACGATGAAAATGAAATCAAAGAACGTTTTTACGCAGATCTTGCATTTGGTACTGCTGGACTTCGTGGAATCATCGGTGCTGGTATCAACCGTATGAATATTTATGTTGTAAGAAAGGCTACTCAAGGATTAGCTGATTATATCTTAGAACAGGGAACAGATAAGAAACGTGTTGCTATCGCATTTGATTCAAGACATATGTCTCCTGAATTCGCTGATGAAGCAGCCCGCACTCTTGCTGCTAACGGAATCAAAGCATTTATCTTTGAATCCTTACGTCCAACACCAGAATTATCATTTGCCGTAAGACATTTAGACTGTATCGCTGGTATCAACGTAACAGCCAGCCATAACCCACCTCAGTACAATGGATACAAAGTATACTGGGAAGATGGTGCTCAGTTTACAGATCCTCATGCTTCAGGTGTTACAGCGAAAGTTAATGCGATCACTGACATTTCAACTTGCAAGACAATGTCTAAAGAAGATGCCGTAACTGCAGGTTTATATGAAGTGATCGGTAAAGAAGTTGATGACGCTTATATCGCAGAAGTTGAAAAACAGGTGATCAACCAGGCTTCCATCGATGAGATGGCTTCCAAATTAAAGATCGTTTATACTCCTCTCCATGGAACAGGTAATCTTCCAGTACGTCGCGTACTTGACGATCTTGGATTTAAGAATGTATATGTTGTTCCTGAACAGGAACTTCCAGATGGTGACTTCCCAACAGTCAGCTATCCAAACCCAGAAGCAAAAGAAGCATTTGCATTAGGTCTTGCTCTTGCCAAAGAAAAAGATGCTGATCTTGTTCTTGCTACTGACCCTGATGCTGACCGTTTAGGTGTATATGTAAAAGATGCTAAGAGCGGAGAATATATTCCTTTAACAGGTAATATGTCTGGTTCTTTATTATGCGAATATGTATTAAGCCAGAAGAAAGAAAAAGCTGGATCTCTTCCAGCAGATGGTGCTGTTGTTAAATCTATCGTTACAACAAACCTTGTCGATGAGATCGCGAAGGCTTACAATGTGAAGCTGATCGAAGTATTAACTGGATTCAAATGGATCGGTAAAGAAATCCTTGGATTTGAGCAGTCTGGAAAAGGTACATATCTGTTCGGATTAGAAGAAAGCTACGGATGCCTGATCGGTACATATGCAAGAGATAAAGATGCTGTTTCTGCTACGGTTGCTCTTTGTGAAGCTGCTGCTTACTATGCAACAAAAGGTAAGACATTATGGGATGTTATGATCGACATGTATGAGAAATACGGATACTGCGTAGACAGCATCACAGCAATGGACTTCCCAGGATTAGAAGGTATGAATAAGATGAAAGCTATGCTTGCTAATTTACGTGAGAACCCATTAAAAGATATCGCTGGTTATAAAGTTCTTAAGATCCGTGATTACAGCAAAGATACTGTTCTTGATGTAGAAAGCGGTAAAGTAGAACCTACAGGACTTCCTTCTTCAGATGTTCTTTATTATGAACTTGAAAGTGGAGCTTGGGTTTGCGTTCGTCCTTCTGGTACAGAACCTAAAATCAAATTCTACTATGGTGTGAAAGCTTCTAGTATGGATGAAGCTCAGGTTGAAAGTGCTAAATTTGCTGAGTGGGCTAAGGCTCA
>ULSB01017130.1_pt1 | contig 12877 bp, 9 predicted proteins | sample 1955741 | NCBI WGS metagenome assembly ULSB01 (sample SAMEA4835691, study PRJEB28245) | human gut metagenome | biome: gut microbiome; material: fecal sample | place: Denmark | collected 2008
CTTTTTTCAAAAAGTTTCAAAAAAGTTCAATTTTTTTCAATCATTGACTTTTAAGCGAGACTGACATGGCTGCGAAACCGCTTGTTTGCTGACTTTCTGCACATTTACATTGTAATCAGAAAGCAAAGACCTACTGTTATATTCCTGTATGCATTTTTAGTAGGTGATAATTCTTGCTGGTTGAGATATTTTCAGAATAAAAGCACACGCAAACATCCAATACAGCTTATTGCGTAGGTCTCTGCTCTGAAGCCATAGCAATATTATAAGAAAACCACCCACTAATTATGTTATCCAATAGCTTCTAGTAGGCATTCGCCCCATAACACAGCACCCACATCCCTATAACACATTCCCGTAACACATCTTCTCATTGCAATCTGCCATAACGCATTAACACATTTTCTCAATCACTCAAATATTGACATAGTAACAACATCAATATACTTTCGAAGCCACTTATTTACTGTCTTTTTTCATTATACCCATTAAATAAAGGAGGTCTTATGCGACCTCCCTGATTATTCCTATGCTTTTAATGCATTCTTAGCTTCATCTGTTATCTCTCTCTGATAAGCTATCTCATTTTCAATATTTCTTGCAACCTCATTAGCAGTATATGCTGCATCTATTACTTTCTTAAGCACATTTCCAACATCATCTGCTTTTTCCTTCTGCTTTGATGAATTATCATAAATATTCTTCATAGCTGTGACCGTTTCATCAACCGAGGTCTGTACTTTATTAATTGTGTCTGTTATCTCTTTGGACGACTTAGCTGACTGAGCAGCAAGATTTCTTACCTCACTGGCAACAACAGCAAATCCCCTGCCATGTTCACCGGCTCTTGCGGCTTCTATTGATGCATTAAGTGAAAGTATATTGGTTCTGTTAGATATTGAACTAATAACAGCTGCAAATTCTTCAATCTTCTTAGACAAAGCTTCAAGTTCTTTAATCTTAGCTGAAGACTCCTCCACAACTTTATTCATTGATTCTATCATTCCAAGAATCTCTTCTACACTTGACATGCTTTCCTTAACCAGATTAAGAGATGTATCTGACGAATTAATAACATCAAATGCATCTTTTTCAAGCTTTTCCTGTGAATCATCAAGTCCATTAAGAATATTGGTGAGATTATTCACCATTGCTTCGTTACTCATAAGTAATCCCCCATCCTGTGTATTTTATATCAGTTTAATTGCTTCCTGAACATTATTAACACCAATTATTTCAATTTTATCATTCTTCTTTATGTTTTTCAAGCATACACCCGGCAATATACATGTTTTAAAACCAAGCTTAACAGCTTCATTAACTCTCTGTTGTGCCTGGCTTACAGCTCTCACCTCACCTGCAAGTCCAACTTCACCAAATATAACTGTCTTTTCGTCTATTGCCCTGTTCTTAAAGCTGCTCACAAGGGCCATCACAATTCCCAAATCAAGCGCTGGCTCACTTACTTTAATTCCACCTGCAACATTCACATAAGCATCACTGCCTGACATATGTATACCTGCTCTCTTTTCAAGAACAGCCATAAGAAGATTAACCCTGTTATAGTCAGTACCTGCAGCAGTCCTTCTTGCCATTCCAAAATTAGAATCGCACACCAGTGCCTGAATCTCTACCATTATAGGGCGTGTTCCTTCCAAAAGGCACACAACAACTGAACCTGATGCATTCTCTGGTCTTCCATTAAGCATATATTCTGATGGATTCTCAACTTCCGACAGGCCGCTCTGCTGCATTTCAAATACACCAATTTCATTAGTTGAGCCAAATCTGTTTTTTACGCCTCTTAATATCCTGTATGAAGCATATCTGTCGCCTTCAAAATAAAGCACCGTATCAACCATATGCTCAAGCATTCTTGGTCCGGCAACTGTTCCTTCCTTGGTAACATGTCCTACAATGAATATAGTAATGTTCAGTCCCTTCGCAAGCTGCATAAGTATTGATGTTGTCTCTCTTACCTGAGAAACACTTCCAGGCGCTGCTGCCACATCTTCTTTATACATAGTCTGTATCGAATCAATTATCACAATCTCAGGCTTATTTCTTGTAAGAATATCTTCTATGTTATCTAAGCTTGTCTCACATAATAACTTAAGTGTTCCACTGCATTTGCCAATTCTGTCTGCCCTAAGCTTTATCTGCTTAAGCGATTCTTCACCGGATATATAAAGTACATCTTTTCCTTCTGCTGACAGGTTGTAACACATCTGAAGCAGAAGTGTTGACTTTCCTATTCCAGGATCTCCTCCTACAAGCACTAAAGAACCCGCAACAATTCCTCCGCCAAGTACCCTGTCTAGTTCAGCTATGCCTGTGGATGTTCTGTCATTTTCTTCAAAGCTTACACTATTTATTTCTACAGGAACAGGCGCTGATGATGCCGCTGCCCTCTGGCTTGTGCCTGCTATTCCTTTGGCTGACTTAGGTTTACTTACTGGTTCTTCTACAAATGTGTTCCATTCCTTACACGCCGGACACTGCCCGAACCATTTAGCAGACTCATATCCACATTCTTTACAAAAAAAAGCTGTATTCTTTGCCTTTGCCATATATCCCCCTAAAAAAGGCTGCCACAACATATAAATGTGTAGCAGCCCTGTAAAATCAAAATACTTTTAATTATAATCAAGCCTTCTTAATATCTACTTTAACAGGCTTCTCACCATCAAATTCAACTGAAAGAACAAGCTTACCACCCATATTAGTAGCCATTGTTCCTGCATCTTTATCGTTAATTCTGATATCATATGATGTACCTTCTTCAAGGCCTAATGTAATCTGTGCATCCTCATTACCTTCTACCATAAATGATACACTTGTGTCTGTTGCCTTAAAATCATTAACAGCTGTACCCGGAACAGATTCATATACAAAAGAGCCGTTCTTCTCAAGCTTTGTGATTTCGTTAAATGTCTTAACTTTGTATGTATCCCCACAATGTTCGAAATCTGGCAGCTTTGACTTGGTATCCAACTTATAATTACCAAAACTGATTGCTCCATCCGCTTCTGAACGAATCAATTCATTTACTACTGGCATATTATTATCCTCCTATATGTTACGATATGTATGTACTGATTATACAATAAACTGACAAAAAGCGCCAGCAATTTGTCAGTTGTTTATTGTTTATTTATTAATTTACTTATTCATTCCTCTCTTGAGAGTAAAGTTAAGCTTATTGTCCTTTACAGTTATCTTCACTTTATTGCCAGCGTGGACTTTTCCCATAAGAATCCGCTCTGCAAGAACATCTTCAACCTCATTCTGGATTGTACGGCGTAATGGTCTTGCACCATATTTAGAATCATAACCCTTATCAACAAGCCACTGTCTAGCTGCATCATCAAGCTCTATTGATAATTTCATCTGTTCCATAATACGCTTATTGACATTGGCAATCATTATATCGACAATCTGTGCTATCTGCTCTTTTCCAAGAACATGGAATACAACTATATCATCTATTCGGTTAATGAATTCTGGCTTGAATATTCTCTTAACCTCGTCCATAACCTTGCCCTTCATCTCCTCATGATTCTGCTGCTCAGTCATTCCTGACGAGAATCCCAGTGATTTAGGTGATACAATATTTTCAGCTCCAGCATTGCTAGTCATTATAATTATAGTATTCTTGAAATCTATAACCCTGCCTGTTGAATCAGTGATATGCCCGTCGTCAAGCACCTGTAAAAGTACATTAAATACATCCGGGTGGGCTTTCTCAACTTCATCAAAAAGAATTACAGAGTATGGATTTCTTCTTACCTTCTCACTAAGTTGTCCTCCCTCATCATATCCAACATATCCCGGAGGTGAACCTATAAGCTTTGACACCGTATGCTTCTCCATAAATTCCGACATATCAACTCTTATAAGAGAATTCTCTGTACCAAACATTGCATCTGCCAGTGCCTTTGAAAGTTCTGTCTTACCTACACCCGTAGGTCCTAAAAACAGGAATGAGCCAATTGGTCTGTTAGGATCTTTAAGTCCTACCCTTCCTCTTCGGATTGCTTTAGCAACTGCTGTAACAGCCTCGTCCTGTCCAATAACTCTGTTGTGCAGAGTTTCCTCAAGCTTCATAAGACGTTCTGATTCTGCCTGTGCAATTCTCTGTACAGGAATCTTTGTCCATGTCGATACAACAGAAGCAATCTCATCTTCATCGACAATAAGATTATTCTTATTGATACTATCCTGCCACTGCTTTGTCATCTTTTCAAGCTGTTCTTTTTTCTTTAACTGTTTCTTCTTAATTTCACCAGCCTGCTCATAAGCTTCTGACTTTATTGCTTCTTCCTTATCCTTGGTAAGCTGTTCTATCTGTGCCTCTAATGTCTTAATCTCATCAGGCATTACATATGCATCAAGCCTTGTCTTAGAAGATGCTTCATCAATAAGATCAATAGCCTTATCAGGAAGGAATCTGTCATTGATATATCTCTTAGATAACTTAACAGCTGCAACTACTGCCTCATCTGTAATTGTAACATGATGATGCTCTTCATACCTGCCCTTAAGGCCTCTTAATATCTGAATTGCCTCTTCTGCCGTAGGTTCTTCAACCTTAACAGGCTGGAATCTTCTCTCAAGAGCAGCATCCTTCTCAATATGTTTTCTATACTCCTCAAGAGTTGTAGCACCAATAAGCTGGATTTCTCCTCTTGCAAGAGATGGTTTTAATATATTAGACGCATCTATTGCTCCCTCTGCTCCTCCAGCACCTATTATTGTGTGAATCTCATCCAGAAAAAGTAATACATTTCCAGCATTTTTAACCTCTGCTATTACCTTCTTGATTCTTTCCTCAAATTCACCCCTGTACTTAGAACCGGCAACCATACCTGACAAATCTAATGTCAGAAGACGCTTGTCCTTAATTGTCTCAGGCACATTTCCTTCAACTATTCTGGCTGCAAGTCCTTCTGCTATGGCAGTCTTACCAACTCCCGGTTCACCTATAAGGCAAGGATTATTCTTAGTTCTTCTGCTCAATATCTGAATAACCCTCTGAATCTCTTCTTCCCTGCCAATAACAGGGTCCAATCTGCCTTCTCTTGCAATCTGTGTAAGATCCCTGCTGTACTGGTCGAGAGTTGCTGTGCTTTTTTTATCATTTCCTCTTGGTCTTCCATTCTGGAAATCTTCTTTAACCCTGCCGGCATCTTCTCCCATAGCCATAAGAAGATCAACATACATCTTCTTGACAGGAACCCCTATAGTATTAAGAAGCCTTGAAGCTACGCTGTCTGTTTCTTTTATTATTGCTATTAAAATGTGTTCTGTTCCTATAAGCTCTGACTTAAATCTTGCTGCCTCTCTTGCTGCATTATCGAGTATATGTCTAACCCTTGGAGTATATCCTGATGGTTCTTTGACATTAACTACACTATCTGGTGCTATAAGCTGGCACACAAGATTAATTATCTTCTCATCCGTAATATCATTGCTAAGAAGAACTGAAGATGCAAGTCCGCCCTCCGCTTTAATAAGTCCTATAAGAAGATGCTCTGAACCTATATAACCATGACCTAACATAGCCGCTGTATCTGCCGCATAATTAAGTGCCTCCTGCGCTTTGCTGGTAAATCTGCTCTGCATATCTATAACCCTTTCTATGATTGATTTCGTAAATATCTGTTAATGTATTGTTGGAAGATGTTCTCTTATAAAATCAGCTCGTGACACTTCCAGTTCCTCTTCATTCATATCCTTGTTAGAAATCATAAGAAGATTTGCCGGATGAATTCCAATCATAAGCTGATATATATTACTCTCATCAAATCCGTCAGCCTTAATAAGCCCTGATGCAAGTCCGAATCTTATCTGGGAAAGCAGCAGTTCTCCATCATTAAGTGTAACCTTTCTGGCATATTTTAACACACCATATGACCTGTACACCATATCAAGTGCTGTCATTTTTCTTTTTGTAATATACTGCTTCCTGTAATTTCTTTCCTGTGCAATAATCTGTTCTGCTATATTATCCAGATTGTCAATTATATCTTTCTCACTCTTTCCAAGTGTTACCAGATTAGTAAGCTGGTATATATCACCTAAAGCTCTGTTATTGTCACCCTCCATTGCTTTTAGCACAAGTCCGAATCTTCCAACCTCAGGAATCAGCCCTGATATTTTATCATTTCCTGCAAGTGCTGGCAAATGTAGCATATAACTTGCTCTCATTCCTGTACCTGCATTAGATGGAAGGGTTGTAAGATAGCCAAACTTCTGATCATACGAATAGTCAAGTACATCTCCGATAACATCATCCATCTTATCAGCCAGTGTATACGCTTTCTGCATATTCATTCCGGCAGCAAATGCCTGTATTCTTATATGATCCTCTTCATTAATCATTATTGACACATCTTCATCAGGTGCAACAAATCCTGCTGCGTAATCCTGCTTTTCAAGATACGGACTTATAACATGTCTCTCCCTCATGCCCATCTTCTGATAAGCATCAAGATAGTCAAAATTATATGAATTATAACCGCTTATTGGCGACACTGTCTTTAACTGGTCAGTAACATTTTTTACCAGCTTTTTAGCATCTGTGTCTGACATCTTGTAAGAAAAATTATATCCATTAATATTACGGGCAAGCCTTACTCTGCTTGATATAACAACATCAGAGTTATTGCCGCCCTCTTCAAACCATCTAAGCATCGTGACCGCCTCCCTGTGTTGAATCATCCGTATTATCCATTTTCTTTAACTGGTGAATCATGTCCCTTAATCTGGCTGCCTCTTCATAATTCTCTATCTCAACAGCCTCTCTTAACTTTATCCCCAGTTTCCTGATACGGCTTTCATAATCATCATTTTCATCCTGCATGACTGGCAGAGTATCTGTCTCATTATTTTCATCAGACAGCCCTGAGTATTTCTTATATATCTTTCCCCTATGAACTGAATCTCCATGCAGTCTTTTCATATTATCCTCAATAAGAGGTCCGAATACCCCATAGCACTCAGCACAACCAAATTTACCAACCATAGTAAATTCATCAAATGTCATTCCACAGCCTGGGCATCTGATATGCATCATAGGTCCGTCTTCCACCTGGGCTGAATTACCAGCCAGCAGACCCGTCAGAAGCCTTACAAATGGAAACTCCGCATCTGAACTGTCTGACATTCCTGCAAAATTAAGCCTTCTTGCACAATCCATGCATATATGGTGTTCCTTCTTAACTCCGTTAATTATTTCTGTATAATGAATTGAAGCTTCATTCTGATGACAATTCTCACAAAGCATATTATTCCTTTCCAGTCAGGAATCACATTCCTGCTTTATTCAAATACTCTCATCTTAGTTAAAGCATAGTAAGGGCCAAAATATGTTATTAATGCAACCATAAAGGCTATTACCAGTGCCAGAACATTAGATGATGTAAGTGTATACATTCCCTTATATGAAAGCCATGTGAACACGCCCATTATAAGTGCCGATATACCTGGTTTTGCAAATACACTTATATACGGCATCGTATAATCAATCTCCTGATATAAGGTTCTTAGATTAAGTATAAATATTAATATTGGAAATGTTGCATTACCTATAACCACTGCATATATTCCTAGTGCCGAGAACTTAAGAAGCACGAATACCAGCACAATATGAACAGCAAGTGATATAGATGAATGAATCATTGGTACATTTACACGGTCAATTCCCTGCAGTGCTGTACTTGTAACTGTAGAGAGTGTATAGAATACTACCGCAATCGCACCTATTTTTAACATCATTCCACCCTGAGTGCTGTTATAGCGGGAAAATAACAGCTTTATTATAGGCTGACCTATAACAAACAGCCCTACAAATGATGGAACAGCAATAAACATGTTAGTCTTTAATGTCTTAGTAATCTTATCATATATAGAATCATAATCCCTGTCTGTAAATGATGCAACAACGCTAGGCAGCATCGAAGCAGACATTGCAGATGCAACCCCCTGTGGAATTCCTATAAGCAGGCTGTAGCTTGAACTGAAATTACCAAGATCCATAGATATGCTCTTAGTAATATCTCTTCCAACCATTATATTGCTAAACATTACATCGTCTATCAAAGCACTTATCTGATAAAATGTCTGTCCAAGTATAATTGGTATCATTGTATATATGATTATCTTACAAATCTGCCCTGTGCTCTGGTTCTCTGTATGTCTGTCTTTTCTTTTCAGTCTGTTAAATGTCGGTGTATATACCGCATACAAAAATCCCATGAATAAAACAGCCGTAAGTGCTCCCATCGCAGTACCAAGCGTACTTCCTGCCGCTCCATATGCAGCCACATCAGGTGATGAAGCAAATGCTTTCATCATTCCATATCCTGCTGCAATACTAACAATCGCATTAACAATCTGTTCAAGTATCTGCGATACCGCAGTTGGAATCATTGTACTCTGTCCCTGAAAGAATCCTCTTATAACCCCAAGAATTGCAACAAGGAATATTGTCGGTGCAAGAATCCTTAATGGAACCGCAAGTCCCGGAAGTCCTCCTCCATATATAACATTCTCTATAAATGAAGCGCCAAAAAATACAAGAAGTGCTGCGATACCTCCTGTACACACTGCAACCATTAAAGAACATCTTAATACTTTAGCAGCACTTTTATATCTTTTCTTTGTAAATCTTGCTGACACAAGCTTTGATACAGCCATTGGCAGTCCGTACGAAGACAACACAAGCATTATATTATATATGTTAAAAGCAGCTCCATATATACCATTGCCTTCACTTCCTATAATGTTAACTACAGGAATTCTGTAAAGCATGCCTATTATCCTGACAAGAATACCTGCAATTGCAAGAATACTTCCATGAACTATAAAATTACGTTTATTAGACTCCGACATATTCATCTCCAAATCTTATGTAATAATTGTTTTCGAATTAGATTTTACATCTTATATACAATAAAATCCATAAATTTTTTGTTAAAAAAGCCGTTCCAACCACATACGATTAGAACGGCTTATATTTTTATATTAATTAATTAAGAAATCAGCCAGCATCCATGTACCATTCTGTTTTACAAATGTATATGTAAGCGATGTTTTATATGTTGTATTACCTGTCTTGTAATCAACATAAAGGTCATAATAAACATCACATGAGAAACATTTGTCTGAATACTTTCTGAAATTAGTAATAGATTCATTGTTGAACTGATAAGTATATGACTTACCCCAAAGGTACGCCCATATAGCAGGAATATCACTGACATACTCAGCTGCAGTACCAACCATATAGCTTGAAAGCTTAGAAAGACTTCCCCTGTTGATAATATAAGCTCCATACTGTTCCGCTATTGTATATATCCTTGATTCCATACTTTTATACAATTCATCATCCGATGGATAGTAAATTGTATATCCTGTCTTCTTGTCATAATCAACTGTCAGATCTTTACCATTAAGCTTTGCTGTTATATCAGGCTTTGCTATAAGCTGTCCTACATCATACACATCATTAGTTGGTACCGTAACATAATCTGATACATGCAGACAAGGTGCAAACTTAACTTCTGACTCTGTCTTGTATGTATCAGTAACCTGTACTCCATTAATATAAACATCAGCACCTGTTGGAGCTGTTATTTTAACTTCTGCAAGGTTCTTTGTAAAATCTCCAAAAGAAATAGTTCCAAGAGTCCATTTATTAAATTTATGTGCATTCTTTCCTGCCGATTCAAGTTCAACCTTTGCTATCGGCGTATCACCTGCATATACTACATACACAGGAGTTTTTTCAGAATATTCACCAGCCTTTTTCTTATATGATACTGTACCGTCATTTAACCTGTCTGTAAAATATGCTGCTATCGTATCATTCGTTTCAAACTCATTTACTTTCACGTCATTATCTGATAAAAGCTTTCCAATCCCATCAGGAGTAAACTGATTCACAATCTTATCCATTGTTCCTGATGGCATTCCCTCTTCATAATCTTTTAAAAGACTATGAAGCATAATTAATGTAATCACACCTGCCAGAAGAAGAATCCCGCAGTATATACATAAGAATTTTTTAAAATTTGAAAGCTTCTTTTTTCTTTTATTATTTCGTGGCATACTACTTTTCTCCTCCTTACTTAATTAAAAATGCTGTCGGACAGCTTCTTGGACCTGTTGGTGAATATGGTACATTTATTACTTCACCATCATAATACATCTGTGTTGATGTTCCACCATCCATTGTAGATGCATTTACAGCTCCATACTGTGCCATAATATCCTGTAGGTCTGAAAATGTAGCACCTATACTGTTAGGCTGTCTTCCATCTACTGCAAGAAGAAGAATCTTTCCATCTGCTGTCTGTCCTATGGCAGTTCTTGGATTAGTTCCCCCTGCAATACCAACAATATCCTGAGCCTCTCCATTAACAATAAGAAATGGACCAATATGATTGCTTATGCTTACGCAGTCTCTTATATTAAGTTCCTTTGCCTTTGCAGCATTCATATTACCAAGAACAAGCTTATTATCAAATGTAATTCCGGTAACATGAGATGTTCCACCATTATCATTAAGAATCTCTCCGTCTTTCATTACAAGGCCAATCGGCATTGCTGTATAAGTTGTTTCTCCATCAACAAATTCTCCGCCATTAACTCCTCCGATTGCATCATATCTCTTTGCAATATCTGCAACAACCATTCCATTTCCATTGGTAAATTCAGGAACTGTTCCCACAAATAATCTGCTTGGATCTTTTACAATCATGAGTTTTCCAGAATATGTAGCACCCTTTACATCTACAATCTCAATATCAGGAGTTTCCGGATCCTGGGCTGCTGTATCAATATTTACAAGTCCCGCATCTGTTATCTCATCTGTATCTTTAATTGCGTTATTGGCCTTAATCTGGTCTATCTCATCCTGAGAGCAGAACCAGTTAGCAAGAAATCCTATTGCACTTGTCTCCTGTACAGAAAGTACAAACTGAATCTTTGCTGTCTTAGACGGTCCATACACAAGCATTGCCATAACAGCATACAGAAATATCACCAGAATAAGAATAGTTGACAAAAGTGTCGCACCGACTCTTCCTGCCCATACAAGAACTGGATTCTTCTTTTTATTTTTATTTCTTTTATTAGATGCGTTGCCACCTCGTGGCTTATCGTTACCATACGACTTTTTATCTTCATAGCTGTCATCTAAAACGTCAAATGGATCAAAATCATCAATATCTTCAAGTTCAAAATCATCAACGATATCTATATCGTCAATATTATTCTTTCTTTTTGCCACTATAACTTCCTCCTAAACCGTTACTTAAAAACCCATCTTTTCTGAATCTGATAACTTACAAAGAACAATGCAAGATCAATTATTATCTTGGCAATTCCTGAAAGCACAATGCTTAATGCCAGCAGCTTTGTAGCAATATACACCAAAGCATAAGAACAAGCAAGCTGACAGAACCATAAAATGTAATATCTTACCACCGTCTGTTTAAGACCGGACTGTGATTTAAATACTGCATTTCTGTTAAGCGAGAAATTAAAAACTGATGAAAGCACTCTTGCCGCTGCTGTACTTATGAATATTCTTAAGCTGACTGTAAGCCCTATAAGCACAAATTCAAGCACATTAAATATTATATTATCTATAGCCCACGAAGCAATAGAGCTTCCTACATATTTCATGCCTGTGCTTTTAAATAAATATTTAAATATCACTTTGTATATCTTAATTGAATCTTTGACAGGATTAAAATGTGATGATGAATTATCTTCTATGTACACAGTTTCTATCGATTCTTCCTGAAATCCAATATTATACTTTTTGAAAGCAAGCAGCATATTAGTCTCATACTCAAATCGTTCGCCTTCTACCTTGTCAAATGTCTCAAGGTACTTGTAAGGTATTGCTCTTAAGCCGGTCTGGGTGTCCGAAATATTCAATCTGCAAAGCACCTTAAACACTCCACTAGTCATATTATTACCAAATTTACTTCTTGCCGGTACATCATCACCAGTAAAATCCCTTACGCCTAAAACGACATTGCCTGTACTGACCATTGTTTCACTGCATTTCTTAATATCTTTGGCACGATGCTGATTATCACCATCTACTGTCACAACTCCATCAATATCTTTTCTATTCTCAAGGCAGAATTCAAATGCAGTCTTCAAGCCTCTTCCTTTTCCCTTGTTAACTTCATGTGTAAGAATTGTACATTCACTATGTGCTGCTACTTCTTTAAAAGGAGCCATATGTTCCTCATCACTTCCATCATTAACAATAATGATGTCCTTAAAGCCTTCTTCAAGTAAAGCATCAACTACAGCTACAAGCTTATTATCAGGATTCAGTGACGGTATAATAACCGATACTTTCATAATATTCATCCCACTCTTTGCTAATATTTATAGTGCTTTTCCATTTAAACGCACCGTATTTAGAATATAATAATTTCCTAAAGATTGCAATAAAAATTTCATATACTGTGTAACAGGGTCATGCTGTAAGCCATAATATTGTATTGTAGATTAATTTTGGAGGACTTTTACATGAGTGATTTAGCAGCAACAAACTGCGGAGGATGCGGCGGATGTGGAGATAACTGCAATTCTATTGTATGGATTATCATTCTCCTTCTCCTCTTTGACGGAAATAACGGATATGGATGCAACAATGGTTGTGGAAATGGTTGCAATTCCTTCTGGATTATAATTCTCCTCTTCTTCTGCTGTGGATGTGGCAATGGAACTAACTTCCTCAATGGCTTTGGTTGCGGATGCAACAACGGATGCGGATGCAACAGTGGATGCGGATGCCAGTAATTATTTAATATGGGGCTGCCTTAAACGGCAGCCCTTATATATT
>ULSB01010096.1_pt1 | contig 12665 bp, 14 predicted proteins | sample 1955741 | NCBI WGS metagenome assembly ULSB01 (sample SAMEA4835691, study PRJEB28245) | human gut metagenome | biome: gut microbiome; material: fecal sample | place: Denmark | collected 2008
ATATCAACAGAAAAAGATATTCTTAAGGGACGACTAATTACAAGCATCTGCATATTATCTTCTTGCAACAAGACAATAAAATTCACAGAGTTTCTCAATACACAGATAAACTCTCATTACCCTATAGACGCAAAACAGTACGAATTTATTGTTGTTGTACCTCGTAAGGGATGCCATTCATGTATTCAATCAGCTGAAACTATTTTTAAGGACAAGAAAAATGATCCTCGATTTTTGTTTATCTTCACTTTGGTCGATTCTCCGAAAAAACTAAAACTAGAAATAGGACAAGAAAACTTATCACTCAATAATGTAAGAATTGATACAAAAGAGTTGTTTTATAATGCAAATTATTACGACAGCAATTATCCATTACTTTTACATAAAGAAAAAAACGGAACATTCTCGTATCGAAAATTAGTGAACTTTTAAAACTCGCTTTTAATCTTTTCTAAAACTAAAAACTACTAAATTATGAAAAAAAGACGAATCCTCCTTACTTGCGTTACAATAGTAGCTATTGCAGCCTACATTCAAGTTTCTTCTGACAACCATATCTTAACAATCTCAGATCTTGAATCAACAGAAGCCATTGCCGGTTGTGAAGTAAGTTCAGACCCTAGCAAAAATACTGGATATTGCTCAAAACTAAAAGATGGCAGTGATGATGCATGCGTATCCAGCGGAAATGGTAGTGAAGTCAGATGCAGCGGCAATACAAAATGATCAAAAAGGGATTAAATGGAAACTATCAAGTCTTTTCTTAGCATTTGCATAGGAATTCTATGCATAGCATGCGGTAGAGAAACTTCTGTAAACCGTATGGGAAAGCAGTTGTATACAATGGTAGAGCTTCCCCATAAAGTTTTTTTGTTAGATGATTCTACAACTCAAATAGTAAATCATATTCAGACATATGAAAGAAACGATTCTCAACTTCTTGCTCTGTACAATGAACCTATAAATAACATTTGCATCTTTGATGTAAAAAGCGGCAAGGAAATTCAGAAAATACAATTCCAGAAAGAAGGTCCCAATGCATTAGACCCTAATTTTTGTGGTTTCCTGATACATAATAAAGATTCTATTTTTATGTATCATACCTGGCTATGGCAATTAGACTTATTCAACGAAAAAGGTGAATTACAAAAGAAATATCAAATAAAAGACTATCCCCTGGAATCAGGATGTTCATTCAGACGTCCCGATATATTACCATATTCTGATACTCCTATCAAGAAAGTGGATAATTCTTCTGTATTTAGAAGCGTATAACAACCAAAAACAATCAGAAATATCCAAGCATAAACATTTAATTGTCAACGCATTCTAAAAATTAACACTTTTCGGCTGCTTTTTGATGCTTCCCAAATTTCCACATATTTTTGAGACGTATTTCTGACGTGGAGAATTTGCGGAGCTTGTTTTTTGTCACACCGTGCTGACAGTTTACAAGGGTTTACAACCGTTTACGACAAGCGACAATTCCCGTTCCGATATGCAGCGATGGTTACATCGTGCAGAAAGGCGACAACGGTTGACTTCCGTTTACTTCCGTTCACCATTTCAGGGATACCCAATTGAAGAAATGAACCAGTAAACGATAAAGCAGCATGAAAACAACAAGAAAATGCAGTTTTTGCGGCAAGTACTTTGTAGCCCGGAGCGGTGTGCAGAGATATTGCAGCGAGGCTTGTCAGGCGGAAGCCAAACGAGCCAGAACGGAACAGAAGAACAACCTCTTCAAAGTCGCCCAGCCTTTAATGGAGATACAGCATCAGGAATATCTCACCTTTTCCAAAGCAGCCATACTCATGGGCTGTTCCCGACAATACGTTTATAAACTCGTAGCCCTCGGCAAGCTGAAAGCCTCACGCATCAGCAACCGCATGGCATTCATCCGCAAGGCAGACATCGAGCGGATGCTGGAAGGCAACCCCTACCACCGCATCCTGCCCGGCAGCACTTCCGCACAGAAAAAGTCCACTCCATTGTCCCCACTTGCCAAAAAAGAAAAAAGGGAAAAGAAAACAGACGAAGTGATGGACTTCTATTCGAGCGAGGAGGTGATGTCGCTCTTCAAGGTCAGGCAGTCGTGGCTCTATACCACCGCCAAGCGCAACCGCATCCCCATCTGCCGCATCGCAGGGAAGAACTATTACAGCAAGAAACACGTTGACGAGTTCTTCGGTGTGGCTGTAGATACAAGCAATATCAACGACTGGCTCCTGATTGAAGAAGCGGAAAAACTGTTCGCCATGAAGCCGGGCGCACTCCGGGCATATGCCTACCGCCACAGGATACCGACCAAAAGAGAATACGGGCGTACCTACTACTCCAAATCCCATCTGGACGAACTCCGCAGGACAGACCTCCTGAACGATGAACGCTACTACACCGTGGAGCAAGTCCGGCAGATTTACGGGCTTTCCTCCGCCAACATCTGCCATATCGTCAAGGTGAAGCACATCGAAAAGATAAAGGTCGGCGTTAAGAACCTGCTTTTGCGCTCCGATGTGGAGCGTGTCATGGCTGAAAGGGAGAAACAACCGTGAGCAACCGACATTACCGGAAAATTATTTCAAAATGATTGTCGTGGAGGTATTCACGGTTGTTTCACGTTGTTCCTTTGCCACCGTAAACACGGGAACACCCCCGAAAATGTACAACTTAAAACATCATCAATATGAGCAAATGCAAGACAGTTACCTTGCGCAAGCGCAAGATTAAGAACGGAACACAGTATTCGCTGTGTCTGGACTATTATCCCGGCTACCGTGACAACACCACCATGAAGGTGATTACACGTGAAGCTCTTGGGATTTACATCTTCGCCAAACCTGCCAACCAGCAGGAGCGTGATTTCAACGCACGCATGATGAAAAAAGCGGAGATACTGCGTAATAGGCGTTATGAAGCCATCTTCAACGAGAACAACGGCTTCTTTGACAAAGCCAAGATGAAAGGCGATTTCCTCGCCTACTTCAAGGGGTTGGCAGACAGGAAGAATATCAAGTGGCAGCACGTCTATAAACATTTCGAGCGGTTCGTGAACGGCAAATGCACCTTTGAGGAGGTGGACGTGGATTTGTGCCGCAAGTTCATGGAATATCTGCTTAACGCCCCACAATCCATACACACCAGCCAAAAGCTGCATATCAATTCTGCGGCGGGCTACTGGTCGGCTTTCCGTGCGGTACTTCACACCGCCTACCGGGACAGGAAGATAAAGGAAAACCCAAACGGATTCTTAGACCGCATCGAGTGCATTCCCACCATGAGGGAACATCTGAGCCAAGAGGAACTGATACGGCTTGCCGAAACGCCTTGTGAGGAAGAGGTATTGAAAAGGGCGTTCCTTTTCGGTTGTCTGACCGGACTAAGAAAGAGCGACATCAGGCAGCTCACTTGGCAGCAGATACAGCCGTACACCAACGGCAAGATGTTCGTGACCACCCGTATGCAGAAGACCAAACAGATTGTACACAACCCCATCAGCGATGAAGCCTACGGACTGCTTGGGGAACGGCACGAGGGACTTATCTTTGACGGTTTCAAGGACAAGATGCTGCAAGGACCACTCAAACGCTGGCTCTTGGCGGCAGGCATAACCAAGAAGATAACCTTTCACTGCACCCGGCATTCATTCGGAAGCCTGCACGTGGAAATGGGTACGGACATGGCTGTCATCCAAGCCTATCTGGGACACAAGAACATTACCACCACGCAGATTTATTCTAAGATGGCGGCACAGCAGATGTGCGAGGTCGTGGACAAGATAACCCTGAAACGCAAGGAAGCGTAAGGCGGTTCAAAATCCTGGATATTCAGAGGGAGCGGTTATTGTTTGGAGCTTTAACCGTTCCTTTTATTTTGGTTGGTACTTAAAGTATGATAATTGAGTATGATTCCGGACATTTGGTGAAAAACATTGAAAAAGAGACCACTGACAAAGGATAATGAGTAATAATTGAAAGAAGACTATTAAATTTGCGAAAACAGTAACAAGTAACAACCGAATAAGGCAAAGAATATGGAACCGTCCGTAAAAGACAAACATATCATTTTAGGATTTGTCGGCTTTGCCATCCTCCTAATATCTTCCATAGCGACACTGATTGTCGCTGAGAAATTCAACCAAGACACCTTTGTAAGGATGATAGTCTTTGTATGCAGCAACCTGTTGGGGTGGCTGCTCTACTTCTCCTTCCAGACAGTCATTTTCGATACATACGAAATCTACAGAATCAAGTTCGGCAGGGAAAAGACACCTGCCGAAATCACAGAAATTCAGGAAGACCAGTCCCAAGATGCACACAAGCCTGTAATATCGGCATCAATGCCAACAGGTGGAGAAGCGACCCCGGATATAAAACCGACAGAGATTGCCATATCCCCGGAGCTTCACGAGAAGAACCGTGCCGATTACGAGGACAGGGAGCAGCGGGAAAATGAGGAGCGCATCGCTATGGTCATGGAATACATCCATTTCATCATGCCCCGTATTGCCGACAAGGAGACCGTGAACCACATCTGCGGCGAGGTCAACAACTGGATGCGGCTTCACAGTTACAAGCCCAAGCCGATAAAAGGGCGGCTGACCAAAGATATTTCAAACATCCCGCTCCGCCATTTCGTGTGGAATATCTCCGAGCGTTTCATGTACAAGAAATACTACACGGGGGATAACCGTGCCCGCTTCATCAGCACCCTTTTCCCACGGGAGTTTGCCGATACGGACATAGCTACCATCAAGAACTTCAAGGTAGAGCCGTTAAAGACACTGATTCCCATTGACGAGCCTGAAAACGGCAGACTGGATTTCCATTATCCTGCGGATTATGTGCAGGAGAAGCGGATTTAAGCCTGTTTTAGAGTAATCACGATAATAACGACAAACAGCCAAAAACTCATAATCCGCTGTTATACAATAATTCCCGAATAACTTTACCCGTCATTTGCGGTTGGGCATCGTTATTCGGAAATTATTTTGCAATGACCTTTCGTGGAGATATTCACGGCTGTATCATTCCAGTCCTTTGCGCTAAGCCTTACAAAAGAGGCGAGTACGCAAATGGAAAAAACAGTGATTACATTCAACGACCTCCCGGAGATTGTGGCTCAGCTTCGGGACGAGGTGATGAGCCTTAGAAGCCTGCTTACGGAGCAGCGCAGTGTGAACAACGCAAAGGCGGTGGACACCCATGTCCCCATGTCAGTGGAAGAGGCGGCGGAATATCTGGGCATTCCCAAAGGCACGCTCTACATGAAGCTGTCGGAGGGAAGCATTCCCGCCACCAAGCCCGGCAAACGATATTGCCTTTACAGGGACGAACTGGACAAATGGCTGGAATCCTCCCGTAAGAATCCCGTACCCCTATCCGATGAGGAACTGATCGAATCCTTATCTTCTTCCCACCGCCGCAAACCCGCTTCACGTAATTGGTAAACGTCATGGAAGAGGACAAGAATTATATCAGTCTGATACATGGCGACCTGACGAGGGCGACCCAAATGCAGCACGGGATGCCGGACAGCATCGGCGTGATGAGTATCAAGACCGCCAACCGGACGATACTCGAAGCATCGCTGCTGCCCACGCCCCGTGCGCTGTGGGACAGTTTCTGGTATGAGGGGGAACTGTCCTGCCTCTTTGCGGATTCCAATGTGGGCAAGTCCATTCTTGCCGTGCAGATAGCCGACCGTATCGCCCGGACGGACAATGTGCTGTATCTGGACTTTGAACTGTCCGAAAAGCAGTTCCAGCTCCGCTATACTAACGAGCATGGAGAGACCTACACCTTTCCCGAAAGGCTGTACCGTGTTTCGCTTGACTGCAATTCGTTGCTGGAAGCCGATTTCGAGGAAGCCATCATGGGAGGCATAGAGCAGATGGCTCTGCAAACCGGGTGTAAGATTTTCATCGTTGACAATCTTACCTACCTGTGCTGCGCTATGGAGAAAGGCGATGCGGCAGGACGGCTGATGATACAGCTCAACAACCTCAAAAAGAAATACGGGTTGTCCGTCCTTGTGCTGGCGCATACGCCAAAACGCTCTTTGGACTGCCCCATCACGTCCAATGACCTTGCCGGCAGCAAACGGCTCTACAATTTCTTTGACAGCGTGTTCGCCATCGGGAAGAGTGCGCAGGATGGAGGGCTTCGCTATGTAAAACAGCTCAAAGTCCGATATGGGACATTCTCCCACGATGCGGACAATGTAATCATCTATGAGATTGAGAAGGTGGATACCTTCCTGCAATTTGTGTTCAGGGGCTATTCAACGGAAAAGGAACACCTGAAAAAACTTGGCGACAATGAATCCAGCCAGAGGGACTGCCAAATATTACAACTGTCCCAGTCGGGGAAGTCCGTCAGGGAAATAGCCTCACAGGTAAATTGCGGAAAATCCACTGTCAGCCGGATAATCCAGCGCAACAGGAAAGTGGAGGAATCAGCCGTTCCAAGTGTCCTGCTGTCCCAACCCGGAGGAAACGGGACGGTGGGACAATATGGGACAGGTGGGACAATGGAGGAAATAAGGCAGACGGAGCTATTTATCGGTCAGGAAAGAGAGGAGGACAAGCCATGAAACAGCCTGTACATATCTGCATAAAGGATAACCGCCTTGTTTATCGGAGCGGTAACGGTACGAACGGAAAGTTGATTTCTCAGAGTGTCCCAAGGTGTCCCACTGTCCCGACCCACAGGACGTGGGACAATGGGACAGGACGGGACGGCAATAATTCCAACAAATAAAAGGAGGCAAGCAATGGGCAATTATACATTACAGAAATATAAAGGAACGGCAACACGCCATACCTGCCCCAATTGTGGGGACAAGCGTTCTTTCACATACTATGTGGATGAAAGCGGTACGCCCCTGCACCCGTCTGTCGGCAGGTGTAACCATGAAAGCAGCTGCGGGTATCATTACACTCCAAAGGAGCATTTCCATGACCACCCCGAATGCCGTACTGCCAACGGTTTCTCTTTTGGTAGGCAAAAGTCGGAACAGAAGTCCGTACAGAAACCACGGCAAGCAGCCATAGGCTGCATACATACCGCTAAAGTACGTGGAGAGGTCGCAAAGCGTGCATAGCAATTTCTTCCGCTTCATTTCATCGCTCCTTGATTCCTACTACGGCAGCAAGGCAAAGGACGTGTTGAAGCGGTTGCTGGAAGAGTACCGTTTGGGGGCTACCCGTGACGGAGCTGTCATCTTCTGGCAGATAGACCGCACAAACAAGGTACGCACGGGCAAGGTGATGCAATACAATCCCCATGACGGACACCGTGTCAAGGACGGACAGGCATCGGCAGTGGACTGGATACACAGCCTGCTTAAAAGGCGGCATGAGCTGGCAGAGGAATGGCAACTGTCCCAATGCCTGTTCGGTGAACACCTGCTGGGCACTTATCCCGACAAGGTCGTGGTCTTGGTGGAATCCGAAAAGAGTGCCGTTATCGGCTCTGCCATCTTTCCCGGTTATGTATGGCTGGCGACAGGCGGCAAGAGCCAGTTGGGAGAGGAAAAGCTCCGTGTGCTGACCGGGCGCACCGTGCTCCTCTTTCCCGATGCGGACGGATATGCGGAATGGAAACAGCGTGCCGGGAGCATGACCTATTGCAAGACGGTCGTGTCCGACATCATTGAGAAGAATGCCACCCCGGAACAGAAAGCGGCGCACATAGACATAGCCGACTGGATTGTCTTCCAGATACGGGAAAGCAAAATAAATTGTACAGCCGACCACTTGATAGAAGCGGAAAGAATCCTCCAGCGGATGATAGAAAAGAATCCCGTCTTGCAAAAGCTGATAGATGATTTTGACCTTGTACTGGTCGGTGCATCCCCAATCGGCAACGGTGATGAAAACCCTCCATAACGAAGGAGAGCGGAAGCCGTAGGCTGTGGGTAACGGACAATGGCTTGCCATTGATATAGCCCACTATAACTACACGCTCCGCTTTCGTAGTTGTGGGCTCTCCCGAGGGGATTAGGGCTTTGCCCTAATGACCCACTCAGGGCGTTTCACCCCTGAGAACCCCGAGCAAAGAGTGACCCTCTCTTTGCAATCTCCGCTTACGGGTTACACCCCTAAGAACCCCATGCGGTTATAAGCGGACAGAAGTAATCAACATTATCCAACAACCCCAATCAAATTTCAAGAAAATGGCTACAAAATCAAGCATACATATCAAGCCTTGCAATGTTGCTTCCAGCATGCCTCATAACCGGAGGACACACGAGTACATGCGCAATATTGCTAAGTCCAAAATCTACATCGTTTCCGAACTCTCCGCCGGTAACGAACAGTGGGTAAACCAGAACTTCGGCAGTCCCGACCTGCAAGCACACTACGATAACATCAAACGAATGGTCAAGGAAAAGACAGGTCGTGCGATGCAAGAAAGGGAGCGTGAACGCAAGGGAAAGAACGGAAAAATAATCAAGGTGGCTGGATGTTCGCCAATCCGTGAGGGTGTCCTGCTCATTAGACCAGACACCACACTGACGGATGTACGTAAGTTTGGCGAGGAATGCCAAAGACGCTGGGGCATCACACCGCTCCAAATCTTCCTACACAAGGACGAGGGGCACTGGCTGAACGGTCAGCCGGAAGCGGAAGACAGGGAGAGTTTCAAAGTCGGCGAAAGATGGTTCAAGCCGAATTACCATGCCCATATCGTTTTTGACTGGATGAACCATGATACAGGTAAGAGCATAAAACTCAATGATGACGATATGACAACGATGCAAAACCTGGCATCCGATATTCTCTCAATGGAGCGGGGACAATCAAAAGCCGTTACGGGAAAGAAACATCTGGATCGTAATGACTTCATCATTGAGAAGCAGAAAACGGAAATGAAGCGTCTGGATGCCACAAGGCAATACCGGGAGTATCAGTTGGAAACAGCAAACAAAAAAATGCAGGAGGTTGAAAGTAGAACCAACTCCCTTATTCAGACAGCCAATCAAAAGGAACGGCAGAGTGCAGACCTTGACAGAGCTATCAGTGAGAAACGCTCCAAGCTGAACAAGGAAAAAGGAAGCGAACTTCTGAATGCCGCTGTCGGCTGGGTTACGGGCAGGTCTAATGCTCTGAAAAGCGAGATAGAAGATTTGCGTGATGAGATTTTTACGCACGAGGAAACCATTGAACAGTTACAGGGTAAAATCCAAACCATGCAAAACGACCATCACCGTGAACGGATGGAACTGGAGGCTAAGCACCAGTCGGAACTTAACCGTAGGGAGGCTGTGTATACGGAGGAAACAACAAGGCTCAAAAAATATATTGCATGGCAAAGTCATATCATCGGCTGTCTGAGTTTCCTGCTGCTCAAGACAAGCGATATTTTCCGCAAAGCGGTAAATTGCATCATTCGTTTGGCGAAGGATTATTATAAGCCACGTTTCGACTCGGAGCAGGTATCTGACATCAAGAGTGCCCTTAACCTGTTCGGGGATGACAGGCAATCGCATCGGGCAGCAGGTGACTTCCTATATTTCTCCGCCAAGCAAAAGGGCGAACTGGATAACCGGGAACAAATCAAAGCCAGACGGGAAGTCGATAATGTAGTGGAAGGGCATTACGACCAACAGCAGAAGCAAGGCTTTTCGATGAGAAGATAAATAGAGTGCTTCTGTTAGCAATAATAATCGTAATATTTTGACGTACAACCGAATAAAAAGAATAACTTTGTAAACGAATTAAAGAGTCAAATGCGTATGGCAAAGATAACAGTTCAAAATACCGAAGTCAATGTTATAAAGGTAGATGGCGAAGATTATATCTGCCTGACAGATATGTTGCGTGCCAAAGACGGAGATTTCTTCATAACCGATTGGCTGCGTAATCGTAATACCCTTGAATACATCGGTATTTGGGAAAAGGTATATAATTCCAATTTTAATTATGGCGAATTCGCCATAATTAGAAATCAGTCCGGACTAAACAGCTTCAAAATAAGCGTCAAGGAGTTTGTGGCTCGTACAAATGCGATAAGTGTACAGGCGAAAGCCGGACGATACGGAGGCACATACGCTCACAAGGATATAGCCTTTGAGTTTGCCATGTGGATAAGTCCTGAATTCAAAATCTACATAGTCAAGGAGTTTCAACGGCTTAAAACAGAGGAACAACACTTATTGGGGTGGTCTGCCAAGCGCGAACTGTCGAAAATCAACTACCGTATACACACCGATGCTATCAAACAGAATCTTATTCCGGCAAAAGTAACCCCCAAACAGGCGAGCATCATTTATGCCAATGAAGCCGATGTGTTGAATGTAGCAATGTTTGGCATGACGGCAAAACAATGGCGAGAAGCCAACCCTGACTTAAAAGGAAATATACGTGACTATGCCACAATCAATGAGTTAATCTGTCTGTCGAATATGGAAAACCTAAATGCTGTATTTATAGAACAGGGCATATCACAAGGTGAGCGGCTTATTAAATTAAACCAAATTGCCATTCATCAGATGTGTGTTTTGGAAAGCGGCATCAATGGTGACAGGAAGTTGCTGAAATAGTTATCCAATCATAAATATCAATGTTGTATGAAACAGCAGACACGGCATAATAAAACTGAAAAAGATCTGTTCGATACTTTGTATTCGTGGATAATTCTGGTTGTCTTCGTTATATGTTTCTTGGATATGCGGATTGAAGAGGAAATGATTTGTAATTTTACTTGGTGGTATCTTTTCTTTGCAATAGCCGGATTTATTGCAGGCATTATTTGTCTGTTCCGTTACGAGAAAATCAAAAGCAAAAAAATGAAAAAGAAATGGGAAAAGTATGCTTTAGGTTTTTTATATACCATAGCATTTATAATCGCAGCTGTAGTGATTTGTGCCGTTATCACTAGTTGTATTAGTTTGGCTAATTATTATATCCCGACAAACAAAAAATTATATACGGAAAAGACAGTAGTTGTAGACAAGTTTATTGGGCATTACCGAGGACATCGAACATATCATGTAATATTCAATTTTGAGAATGAAAAATTCGGTGAACAAAACTTTAATTGGAACTCGGATTTTTATGACCAAGTCCAAATAGGCGACACCTACATCTTCACCCTCCAAAACGGCTTCTTAAACATCCCCGTCATAAAAGACAAAACCAAACAATAAACATCCCATCTTATGAAAAAGTGGCAGAAAGTAATCGGCATAATCGCATTTGCAATAATCTTAGTCTATGAATTATTGATATGGGCAAATGCCTATGTTGATTTGAAGTATATAGTAGAACCTATTGGAAACAATATGCTGGAAGAGTGTATGTATATGCGTGTCGATTCACTGTCATTCGGGATGTTCCCGAACGTCGCATTAGCTATCTTCCTCTTCATATGTCTTTGGCGAAAAAGGAGGTAAGAAATGAAAAAGCGAGGATTAAAAAGATATTACCGCAATATCTCCAAAGAGAACTTTGCTGAAAAGATAATCGCAGGGCTAAAAAGCGGAACGGTGGAATACGATTACGAGCATATCCATTTGGACGGATACCCGCTGACAAAATGGGCTGAAATCAAACAACATCTTGATGTCCTGTTTAGCCAGCTTGACACATTCAGAATTCATTCAGAAACAATTAGCTCACCTTTTCAAGTATGGGGATATATATGCCTGCAAAGGAACTACGGCTGTCAGATTGTAATGTATGTTCATACTCCCAATAGTGACTTCAATGATTTTCCGATGGTATTTACCGATGTGTCAAAAACACCGACACTAAATCGTAAGGAGTGGCTTGATTACCTCGAAACGAAAAGAACATCGGGCTATGAAATCAGATACTCTCAGAATTGCGACAACGAACCCGAAATAATTATAGCATTGAAGAATATAGGGACTCCGATTTTCATGGAGTAACAACAGAACCCTAATTTTGAAATTGAACTATGACAAGAGAAACATTGTTAGACTTAATTGGGAAATATAGGCATTTAGGCTTGGAATATGTGCCAGAGACAGGTGCTACGCTCATCGGTCGTGCTCCGCATATAGGGTCGGAAGCATGGCTCAATGTCATTTATAACCCCATAACAGAAGATGATATTGTGGAAATGGGAAAGTCTATGAAACGGATGATTCCTGTCCAATATCGTGACTTCCTCCTGAATTGCTCAAATGGTCTGAATATTACATCAACGACATTGTGTCTGTTTGGATGCCGTAAAATGATTGGCAGGAATATTATAGCATCTCGTCAGCCTTTTGACTTAGTGACTCTAAATAGATATAAATCGGAACGACCCCCAAATGCCACTTCAGACCTTTTCTTCTTTGGCGGATATGATTGGGACGGCTCTCAAGTCTATCTCACAGATGATGGTAAAGTTCATTTTTGCACTCCATACAGCTGTACATCTCTGAAAGAATGGGATTCTCTAGACGATTTCCTCTCATCTGAGATACAAAGAATCTACTCATTGTTTGATGACAATGGAGTTGAGTTTGACGAATCCACTCCAACAATTCCTGTATAATCCTATAAATGTGAATTTAGTTAAAAATACGAAATAATGAGACTGACTGATAAACGATTTTGTTTTTTTGAGATAATAGCTGTTTTGTTACCATTAGTCTTAATTATTGGTGCATATTCCGGCGGATACCCGTTCAGCATTTCCGGTGAT
>ULSB01014210.1_pt1 | contig 12592 bp, 11 predicted proteins | sample 1955741 | NCBI WGS metagenome assembly ULSB01 (sample SAMEA4835691, study PRJEB28245) | human gut metagenome | biome: gut microbiome; material: fecal sample | place: Denmark | collected 2008
ATTCGTGATAGTGCAATTCGGATTGAATTATAAAGAAAGGAGGGAAATAAAAATCAACAGGAATTGCGATTTCCAATTCTGGAAAGTACGTGGGTTTGAATGTATTATCTATTTATCTACTCTAATACGCCCTATTAATAATAGAGGTATGAAAAGTCAGATAATTTTCTGATTAACTTTAAATGATAAATAATGGAATCGATACAATGTAAATCATTAAGCGGCAGTGATAAACTATCCGCAATGAGTCAGTTAGCTGATTCTTTTGGCGGTGAGGAAGCCATGAAAGTAAATTACCCAAAAGCTTATCAAGCCTATTAGCATTCAAAAGAATGTTCTAAAAACTCTTTGAGAGCTAATATGGCAAGCGATAACGCAGCGCCAATTTGTGATATAGATATTCTACATGTAGCTTATACAGATGACGCTAAAGACAAAATCTGTGTAAAGTTATGTTCAGAGTTCGAGAATGAACTGGGTTTGAATATACAGAATGTAAGTATTGTTGACCACAAGACGAAAAAAGTGTTAGGTGGCAACGAGAATAGAAACTACATTGGTGCTGGAGTGCAAAATGAACTCATAGTCTCTTTGGACGGCCGTGATGTAGATGATCTGAACATAAGAGTTAACGCTCATAAAATCAGTAATGGTGTAGACTCTTATAGCTGGGAGGGCTCTTTAAGTGGCTTCAAACTTTCAGGTGAATGTACGATTTCGGTATCTGCCCCCAAGCTAATACATACAAACCCGGCTAATAAAGATATCAATGTTTCTTTATACGATAAAGACGGATATGGATTTAATAATGAAGATCTGGACTATAAGTATCCCGAATCATGGACTGACAGAAAGTTTCGCTTAGAAGGTAGTGGGACAATCTCCGCTCCCGACATTGAATTGACGGGAATTTTGGGTTGTTATTTATCTGTGACTACGGAGACTCATAGAACTTTTTATCACAATAATGCTGTGTCTAATGTACGTTTAGTAGATTCCCATAAGATTATTTGGAATTTTCCCACAGACTGGGGATTTTCTTTCGATCTCATGAAACTATATAATACTCATTATATCGAATATAATTTAAGCATTCAGGCTTCATGTTCTGATGGGAGTAGGATAACGTTCATTGTTTCTAACAAGGGCGATCATCCGACAAGTCGTTCTTTTGCATTACCTAAAATAAATCTCTACACAGATTGTTTCGTGGCAGGCACAGTCGTTACGATGGAAAGTGGTGCTAAAAAGCCGGTGCAACTTTTAAAAGTAGGAGATCGGGTACGTTGTGGGGATTCTACCGGTTCTATTGGACAAGTCCATTTTGTTGGATCTTCAAAAACGAAAATGGCATTAGCCCGTTTAAGCTTAGAAAATGGTCTTGATCTAACCGCAACTCAAGGACATCCGATTGTTACCAAGGACGGGTTAAGAAGTTTATCTCTTTTATCGGTTGAAGACATTGTAGAAACGCGGTTTGAATCTTCACGAGTTCGTAAGGTAGAAATATTGCCCTCCGAAGATTGTAATATTGTAGTTGTAGGGGTATCCGCAACACATCGGCTGTACGCCAACTGTATTTTGGTAGGAGACTCGGAAGCCGTCATGACCGAAGAGGAAAAAGCTGCCAATATTCGACTGCAAGTTCCTGAAGAATGGAGGAAAGACTATGATTCGTGGATTGCCGGAAAGTAATTTACCAAGTTCTCGTTAGCAATACAGATATAAATTGTTTATGAGGCTGTTTGGCTTGTTTACCAATGAAAGGGGAGCAACTCCTTTCATTGGTTTTAACACATGATGGCTGTTAAAAGCTCTGTTATAACGGAACTCTGCAATTCTGTTTATTACATTGATGAGAATTGAGTTTTATGTAGTGCAAAATCACCTTAAAATATATGGTTATGAATAGTACAAAGACCAATGCTTCGGACGGAACCGTCCAGCATTTCATTGATAACATTAACGACCTGATAGATTTCAGGGACAGTGTAAATGGTGGTAAAGACTTCAAAAATGAAATAGTTGTTCAGAACTGTGATTTTGAAGAACTGAAAGACTGGGTGCCTATCGGAACTCTGGAACATCCTTTTCGTGGTACTTATTTCGGAAAAAAGAAAACCATCGGAAGTATTACCGTAAAGCAGGACGGCGTAGCTGGATTTTTCGGTTGCCTCCGCGATGGCGTTATAGAGGAAGTATACATCGTGTCCGGTTCTATCACAGGACATAAGGCCGGTGGAATTTGCGGTGCGGCAGGTATAGGAAGTACCATTCGGAAATGCTTCAATGGAGCTACCATTAAAGGTACCGGTAATGCAGCTTATATCGGAGGAGTTTGTGGGGAGACGCAGGCATTGCTTTCAGATTGTACTAACACCGGCGAAATCATCAACGAAAGTGACGGTATGCAGAAGCTGACAGGCGGTATTGCAGGCTCTTTTTCCGGAAGCGGAATCGTTGACAATTGCCAAAATAAGGGACATGTTCGTGCTGCTGCGGAATTTATCGGTGGAATTTGCGCTATTAACAACCAGGGGATCATTAGAAATTGCGTTAATGACGGAATGTATGAGGGTAGCATAACTCAAGGCGGGATTTGTGGATGGAACAACGGTGCCGTCGTAAATTGTACAACAAGCATTGGCGGTCTCATAGGAAAAGGGGTACTTCCTCTCAATGAATTCGTTTTGAACGAATACTGTAAAGGGTTCGCCCAGTTACAAGACAACTGCTGGAACTACAGTATCATTGCCCAAGACCCCAATGCGGACGTATTTACCAACGAATATTATGCCGGATATATTCAGGGCAGACTGCAAGGTGCTAATGCCATCAGAGCCGCACGTAACAATACATGGAACAACACGTACTTGTGTGACACGTCTGACCCTGAACAAAAATTCCCCAAACAGTTCGACCCTTCTGAAGAGGAACTGGATAAAGCCGGAAAATTCTTGAAGACCAATTACTGTTATCTGCTCAACTGGATTAAAATGTATGAAGAAGTAGACGAAGTCGCCCAGCATATTAAACGTCTGGTACTGCGTATGCGAGGTATATACGACGGTGTAACAAGCGACGGTGCCGCACAGGGAATATGCTCCGGTAACTTGGATTTCAACAGCACGGAATTTAAACTGGCATACGGGGATGCTCCGTTGACTTTTGCCGACATCTATTTCATCAATGCCCAGTCCGATCTGTTCGATGCCCTTGTTTCTTCCTCCAAAGAGTCCTGCCGTGATACACATAAGACCGACCACTGTTCGGCTTTTGTGAAACGTGTCATGGATGGTGACATCTACTGGACACACAATACTTGGGCAGGTTTTCTCTGCCAGTCACATACCATTAGCTATACGATAGGTGAAGATTTTATCACGCAAAACTCCTACTGCCCGGGGCAGTTCGGTAGCAACATGGATTTCGGCTTCAACGGTCATGGTATTTGCTTCAATGAAACAACGCACCGTAATAGTTATGTCAAACCTGAAACAAAAGGTGTCTGGCTTTGCTGGCGTGCTGCCGCTGCCGAGATGTTTGCCAAAAGCATTGATGACTTCTACCGTCATCTTTCCGTGGATAATACAGGCACTTACCTGAACGGCTATATGCTGATAGATGTGAATGCTAACGAAACGGCACTGATTGAAATGAGCTATCAACGTTTCGTACTGTTCCGTTCGGATGGTAAGAAACTGACTGTGACAGATTCCATCCTGGGTGAAGATACGGATGGCAAGAGTTTTGACAAACATCTGATTACCCCGGATTACATCCTCGGTATCAACTATCCTATTTCCAAGAATGTAGCCTACGATCTTGAGTCCACAGATAACCGCCCGATGCGGCGTATCCAGTTCTTTGAACAGATAGACAAGGTGGTGGATATGGAAACCGCGAAGGCTCTTATTACTTACGTGGATAACGATAACCCGCTTTCTATTTATGGCCGCTGGGACTTGGGTAAAGGCATCACGGAATATCCTAAAACCATACCGGACGGTGCGGTGGACGCCAAAGTATTCTCGGCAAAGGCAGTAAAAGAACTCTTGGATAAGATGAAGAACTGTGTACCGGACGAAAGAGGCGGATTAACTTCCTTCTGGATGCTTTACGGAACGCCGAAGATTGATGGAAAGCCATTTGTATGGAGCGAATCCCAATGGAAAGAATACAAGAAAAATCAGGAAACCGATTTCGTTCCTGACAGGTTGGAAGGCGCATGGAATAAAACAGAACTATTTTTGTCCGCCAAATAAAGGAGGCGGTACATAGTAAATAAATTTACAAACCTTTTTAAGAATTAAACCATGAAAGTAGGTGAAATTTTCACAGCCGAACGTATCGTCATGGGCGGTACCGGTTATCGTTATGTACCCGTTCGTTTGACGGGGGAAGTGGCTTTGCTCAGTAGTGATATCGTTCCTATGGAAACGGGAAAATGCGGCGCTCCGGAAATCCAGCGTTTCACGTTCCAATGCTTGCGTCCGGGAAAGGCGGAAATCCAATTCGCCCGTTTCCGTAGTTTTGAAATGGATACTGTCTTCCTCGAAGAAGTGCAGTCTTTTGACGTGGAACCGGTAGGTTTCGATGAAATGACAAAGCTCGGCGGCTGGTCTCCTTTCGAGGCATTGAAAGAGGAAGACAAGAAAGTGTTTGACGAAGCTATGGAAGGATTTGTAGGTGTGAAATACGAGCCGGAGAAAGTTTCCAAGCAGATCGTGAACGGAATGAACTACCGTTTCTTCTGTTATGGTGTTCCTGCAACCTTGGGCGCACATACATTCCCGGCCATCGTGAAGATTTATGCCATACCCGGTGGCAAGGCACAGATTACCGCCATCGAGCGCGTGGTGCTTTAGAAGCAAAATGACTCCAGTCACCGCCGGGTACTGAACAGGTAAGCCCGAAGTGAGTGATCTATAAAGTAACGACCGTTTCTTTTGAAGGAAACGGTCGTACAGTAGAAAAAATAGCAGAAGGTGTGTAATAAAAAGGCATCCGGTCCTCGTTGACAAGTAAAAACTTATCCCTTTATGATTATAAAGGTAGCGGTAGCACTGAAATAAGATATTCTTCAAACGGAAATGACAATACATTGCAATGCTGAAATTCAAAACAAGAAAAAATGGCAGAAATAATGAATATAAAACCAGATGAAGAATTAACGCCTTCTCTGCTGGAAGAATTGATTTTGAAGTTTGATGTAATTCACGCTTCTCCAGAAAAAGCCCAGAATTTCATCGCATGGTTACAACTGGAATTAGGTAACCAAAAAAAGAATGCAGAAGAAAATCCGGGCTGAATCAATAATCGGTAATATGTTTTTTAGAAGAAGGCCGACTTGACCAATCAGCGGATGCAATATTGCCCCTTGGAATAACGGTATGTGGCGGTAAAGGTGATGCTTAAATGTAATAAAGATTAAATGCACGTTGAGATAAGCTAGCGTACACATATTTGAATTGTTCTCGTTTTCGGGAGTAACTTCTTGGCCCCCCCCCTTTTTATCAAAACCGGATGATACATACCTCCGGTCTTAGACCTTTTACGATTTAATACCTAAAATCAAAGAAAAAATGACAAAAAAAGAAAAAGTATTCCACATAAGACGGAATCAAAACGACCAGGGCCTTGTGCCCTTAGAAGGCCTCCGCCCACCATGTCTCCGGACATAATATGCTATCAGAACTCTATCTTTACCTACGCTGATGAGGTCAACAGCTATTCGAAGTATGTATGCAAGCATTTCCTGCAAGGCACTGCGAACCTGATTTATGTACGTGGACGAAACAATACGGGCATCGCCCAAAACGGGGAAGTGAAAGCCTACTATTCCCCATTGACCCTGCTTTATCTGCCCGATAAATGGATACCGATGGAGTCACAGATTCTGGGAAAATATATTGTTGAATTAAGGCAATCCTTTCACGAGAAGGCAGAAGCGGAAACCATCGTCTTGGGCAGCGAAGCCTTCCTGCTGTTCGATGTGGAACCCTCCAAGCTACACCACTGCATGCTGGCTATTTCGCGCCAGAAAGGAAAGGATTGGCTGAAACTTCCCTCCTCATTCGAAGGTGATATAGGTTTGTGGGACTTTCTCAGAGCCCACGCCAATATCGCTTACAATAACATAGTGATAGAAACCGGCTTCTTCAACCAGCATTCCGAAGTAGTGATGGTGGGCAACCATAACAACTATGATGAGTCATACGTCGTGCGCTTCTCCTTGGTCTCCAAAGACCAGTCCGAGAACGACACTTTCGGAGGTTGCAATATCGAAATGATGCGGCTCAAAGGGCGGTCAGGACAACTACCACAAAGGGGTTGACAGTAAATGTTGATATAAATTCAAAGATTTATGATATACAAAGACCAATTGATGACTCTTATAAAAAAAGAGTTGCGCACCGAATCGTTTTTCATGAGAAACTGCCCAAATGGAATTACCTCATTAAACGGCCATGAAGTGTACCAAGTTATTTTTTAAGCGTTACTTAACATTCAAAACCTTTTCCATCTCACTAAGTTTATCTATTTTTGCATTCATAACAAATCTCCTTTATTTAATGTAAATCAACTGTTTGGCGATAGCTAATTTACGAAAAATATCTGAGAGTATGTTATATTCCCACCTCTTTTTGGGGTGGGAAACTTTAGATTATAATTATTTTGTAAGTTATTTCATGGTTACCCATTCTTAATCAATAAATTATGGCTGAAACAAATAAATCCCAAAACACTCCCCTTTCCGAGGAGGAAGTAAAAGCCGGATACGAAGAAGCGAAACAGGACAGGCCGGCGGGCGAGAAAAAACCAAGTAACGTAAACCGGCTTTTAGGAGACGGAGACGGAAATCCAGATGTGGAGAAGTCTTTCTTCGACATCATCTATGATAAGATTGTAGATGCCATCGGCGGCGATGACCCACACCAATATTTGTGCATCACATTGCCTGGACAGGTCTTGTCGCCTGAGGATTTTGCGTATGACTACAAGAACAATGCGCCCAAGAAGCTTACGGTTGAAGAGAATGAATCACGGTTGGCAAACAAACTGTTTGACCCCGGACATATGGTAGGTGCCGATAACGGCATGACATTGCCCTACCAGTACCGCTCCGCACTCGACACGCTGACCCCAAAACTGAATGAGAAGATTGCAACGGCGAAAAAATAGTTGCGTGAACTGTTGCTGACTGGCTATCCATATGATTTCGGAGATGGGAACGATAAGACCTATACCTATAAGGTAGCAACTGCCCTCTTCGCCGGGGGCGGTGGCACAACAAAGAATAAATAGAAACAGAAAAAACGAAGATAGAAAATTAGAAAGGCAATAATTTGAATAAATAGTACTCATTTTATGCAGGCCACCAGTTATGAACTAGTAGCCTGCTTTAATAATATACTATTGCCATTGTCCAAGAAATGATTATGTTAGCCAGGGATTCTTGTATGGATCATAATCCGTCTGAAAAGTAGCCAGTTGCCAATCGGTAACTGGTTTTTTGTTTTCTCCCAGTTTACGGGGAATTTGCGGGTTGATGCGAAGTCGGGAGGTATCGTTGAGCCATTTCATGGAATCCTCGTAGTCGCGCATACGGACTACTGAGACATTGTTAGGAGCTATTTGCTTGGTGAGTTCATATATAGCCAGACGAACCATGTGTTTTTTGAGGTTATAGTTTCTCGGATCATGCAAGGCGAGATTTACTCCGATTTGCGGGATATCCGCGTTGACATCAATTTCGGGGTAAAAGACACGATGATTATAAATGACATATTCATGTGCGGACAATTCATAATCATTGTATGACGGGTCGTAATCGGCTATGGCTCCCCAATTGCCGGATATTAGAGGATTGACGTTATTGTCAAAATCTTCAAGTGAAAGTAAAGTATAAAAGTTGCTTTCGTGTTCCACCACATCCCATAAGTTATAGTCTGTAGGTTGCCAAAGAGTGGTTTCCTTCTCCAACCAGCCGTAAACCAGCGGGATTCGGATATTGCTAAAATTATAGCCATTCTCTGCCAGACAAATGTACGGTGTGTCATTGTAGATTGCCATGTCGCCCGGATAATAGGTCGCGAATTGGGAATAGAGGGGTACACTTTCCGGTTGGACAGTATTTCCGGCTTCTTCCCAATAAGTAACAGTAGCCGGTTGGCGATAACCGCTGATAGAACGGGTAACTTCGCATATCTGCCCTTCATGATAGATGTGTACTCCCCGGGGGAAAGTGATTTGCCTATCGTGGGAAGCTATGTATTTCCCTTTGGCCAACTCTTGTTCGATTTCATAATTCTCGGACAAATGTTCTATGATGCTAATCTCTGCCGCTTCTTCGGCCTGCGAGAAACGGTCGTCATTGCCACGGGTAAGCTGACTGAGAGCATCCCGCGTGATAACCGAGAGATAATCGTTGTTGTTTAAAAACCGTCTGTACATATCGTTAATAGTTGAATCCTTCGTTAATGATCGATGTTGAAATTACATATCCGTTACTATCGCCACATTTGAACTTGTACCACGACTCGCGCAGGTAGTAGCAGAGCAGGTAATCGAGACAATCGGAAAGGTGACCGTACTTTTCATATTTGACCCCGGTTTTCGGGTCGGTCACTTTCTGCTTTGATTTTGTGCCATCTTCATTTTTAGTCTGATACACCAAATCCTGCGTGAGTCTGCGGCAACGGATGTCAATTTGTATTTCCCAGCCGTTGTAGCCGTCGAACAGTTCGTTAATGAACTCGCAACGGGTAGCCTGGGGAGGTTGCTTGCGCAGTAGTTTTACTTTCGGACGGAGGATGCCTTTACCAAGGGTATCGGTTATAATGGTATAGTTATTTACTCCGTCTTCACTGGTGGTGGAACGTTGAAGTCCCGCCGGATCACCGCTGACATCCACTCCTCCGATTTGTTTGTCCCGGTAGAGTTTGGTACGAACCTTCCGGGCAAGCGCCGGGGTGTTGTTTTCCTTTTCTTCGGGTTTGCCGAGGATTTCTTCGAGGATATAAACCTTTTTATTCTCGTAATCGATTTGCGCTGTCAGCACTGACATTTGCGGAGCAACGTTGAAATCCCAAATGGTAATAAGCGGGCGAGTCGGGTCATAAACCTGTTCTTTCAAGTTTGTAACCAGATGCTTCGCCCCGTCAAAGCGGTTGTAGATTGCCATATCGTTACTTTCAACAAAATCCCAGTTTCCGTATAATAAACGCTCTTTTGTGGCTTGATCACGAATCTTGTTTAATGCCGCCTCGTAGGTTTGTCGGAAGGCGATGTTGGGGTTGTCGTAGACGGAGAACGGAACGTAGGCTTCCCCTTCCCGGGGAGTCACTTTATCTCCATTTTGGTCCTGCACAAAACGGGAGCGTACCCAATTTATGGTCGGGTTGGTGGTCAGTAACATCCGGGGTGTTTTGAAAGTCTCGTGCGTGCGCCAACGCAGACGGGAGAAAAGGACTTCGATAGCCCTCTGAGATATTTCCGAAACTTCATCGACCAGTGCCACCGTGTATTCACTACTACCAAAGCGTTCGAAGTTTGGATCACTGGGAATATCAGCCATTTCTTTCATGATGATGACGCTCGAATTCCAGAAAGTGAGCGTACCTTCGAGGTTGTTGGTTTTGTAGTTAACCTCCTCTTTCAGCCCCCAATCTTTGAGGATACTCTTAATCGTATTCCACGTGGATTCCTTGAGAGATTTGAGGGTTTTACGGGCCACGACGGCACGGATGTCGCTGAAACGGATGCAGGAACTGATGAGCCAGACACTGCCGAGATAAGAGTTATGGGTAACCGTAAAATCATCAGCAACATATAAGCCTTCCGGTTCATTTACCGTAATGCAACGGCCTTCTTTCTTACCAATCGGTTTAATATCAACGATTCTTTTCCCTAATAGAGAATTTCCACCATTAAATTCATAACGACAACGGCATTTTTTACGAGTGAGCCGTACCAATTCAGGGTCGAAACGTGTCATTATATAGACATCGTAAACGTCCTGACATTCAACGCAGTTTCCTGATTTATCCTTATAGCCCGCCTTATTCTTCCTGACGGTAGCTTTCCCTCCCAAAGAGCGAACAAGAAAAGCAACGTCTTCAGCCAGCTGTGGGCTGATGGTGGAGTATGAAAGATGTCCACGATCATCAACATACCCGTCTGTATCCATCAATCCCTGCATCAGTTCTTTACGTTCTTCTATAGTGGCATATTTGTACTGCTCCGGGATGGATTTACTGGAAGCATCGTGTCCTGCAATACCTAATTCATCAAGAGCATTGACAAGTGTTCTATTGTAAATTGTATAACTTTGAGCTTTATTGTCTTTCTTTTGTCGGCAGTGCGTCATGTCGTAACCAGCACGGACAAACTGTTCCACAATCTCTTCGTCCATCGTGGTAAACTGCACTGCATTGTGGCTGACAACCGTATCGGTCAGGCAACCATCACCGATAAGCGCCCCCAGAATATATGGAGAGATAGATTTGGAATGTTTATATCTGTTGCCTTGCGTGAACTGTACCGGCGCACATAATGGAACGATAAGATTGCAACCATTATACATTCCTAATTTTTTCCTTTGTATCCATTCGTATATCATCCGGGCTGTCCAAATCCGTTCGTTTAATGGATTGCCGCCTGCATCTTTCTTTTTCGTTCGCTTTCTACTTTGATGCAATTGCCACAAATGCCCTTCCGAACAATCAAAATGGGTTCCATCAATGAAATATATACGAAAAAACTCGTGGGTCTCTATCGGGTGCAGATAGATAATCCGTTGTTGCGCCCCGGTTGTCGCCGAAGTGATGATGTCACCAACCTTCAAATCACGAACTTTCCGGAATCCAAATGGAGTACAGACGGTGGAATCCAATAGTCCCATTTTACCACCACCTGCGCTTCCGCCACCCAGAATTAATTGCGGTAAATTCTGCGAATGGCATTTAACACATTGGGGCTTGTATTGCGGGTTATGTTGCTGGTCGTACCCCATAAGTACCTGTTCGATTTCTCCGCCACAATACGGACAATAGTTGGGCTGGAGTAGTTTCCAGAGTTCGTATTGCCGGGGTGACGGGCAGAAATCGATATGTAGGTTGCGGGGTGGTTTCAGTCTATTTACTCCCATGAACCTTACATGATTTGGATGGTGATGTCCTTTTCTTTGGCAAGGATAGCGTTAAGCTTGTCAGAAGTAGCACGGGAGTTGGTGACTTTACCTTTGACCGTGTTGAAACCTACAATGATGCAACCGGCAGAGTCTTTGGCGGTATTTCCACTATGGATTAATATACCGAGGAAATGTGGAACGTCGTGCAAGAAGGGCAAACGGCGTTTGAAACGGGGACTATACTCTATGGTTACTTTGTAGGTTCCTGCCGGGATGGCTGTTTCCGCATAGACTTTCTCTTTACAGGTGCAGTTGCGACCTTTGGGGGTGTTCGGGCAGGTTGCCGGAAGCTTTCTCACGACATCTTCGATGGTGTTGCAGAAGAATACGCCATCGACGAGAAGATCACCGATTGTGTAATCGGGACCACTATATTTACGTTTTAGGGTGAGTTTCATTCTTTGATACAATTAGTTGTTGTATCGAAAGAATAGGGAGAAGGAATTATTTAGGGTTGAGAGGTGGAAAGGATAGATCGAGGAAGGCATTAAAAAAGCGGACCGAATAAGTCCGCTGGAGAGGATTGAGAGCCTATAAAGTTGCGCTTAATCGTCTATTACCTTATATAAAGAAGATAAAGCGTGATTTTTTGTTGTAAACAAGAATGTGCCATTGGCTAGAGTACAATCATGGATTTGTGTACCCGCAATCTGAGTCGCTAATATTCGTTCTTGGGTTTCTTTGTTAATGATTTGCATTTCTACCCCTTGGATCGTGATTTTAGTACATTCTTTGGGGATTTGCATTAAAAGTTCCAGGATAGTCTTATTCTGTTTCATACTAAAAGGGAAGCCAGAGTCCCGACTGACACGATAAAATTAAAAGGAAGCGTGGGACATTAGCCCATCGCCGTAACAGGTACCGCCAAGCACCTTGATGCACAAATGAGTTAAGCCCACGCTATGCGTAGGCATTTAACAATTCATCGTGCATCAGTATCTCAATTGGCGGTTTCGTTACTGCACAAAAAGCTAAACGCTTCTTTTTTCTATTCTAATATATCGTAGCAAAGATAGTTGTTTTTTTAATATTTGCCTAAAATCAATTACCAGCGTTACGTTGAATTAGGATTTTAAATGCTTATTTCTCAGATACTCTATACAAGGAGAGCAGCTTACCGTTTTCCGATGTAAATAGAAAAGTACCTGAAGAAAGGGTGCATTGATGATAGTGTAAATCACTGGAGTCTGTTTCCATCATCCGTTCAGCCTTTTTAGAATCAATAAGTTGTAAGTTTACTCCTTGAATAGATATATTGTTGCAGTCCTCCGGTATTGCCATTAATAAATCGAGTATCGCCTTGTTTTCCATATAATATAGTATTGTCCGCTGTCCCTACAGGATGATTGAAGGATATAAAGAAAGCGTGGAACATTCCCTATGCTTCTGAGGCTTTGG
>ULSB01060378.1_pt1 | contig 12578 bp, 6 predicted proteins | sample 1955741 | NCBI WGS metagenome assembly ULSB01 (sample SAMEA4835691, study PRJEB28245) | human gut metagenome | biome: gut microbiome; material: fecal sample | place: Denmark | collected 2008
GGATACTGGTTCAATAATGTCTGCCTTTGAAAGGCTTACCTGAATATTCTGATCCTGCGGATCTCTGACTTGTTTTTCCGAAACTTCACATTGCTTTGTGCAAAGACGCTCTTTCAACGATGTGCGTCCCTGCTGCAGCTTCTGCTTATCTTCTTTACGATTAAATTTTTCCACACCATTGTTAAGCACATTGTCAATCATGTTATAATTCTGCTCTTCCATTTCCTCGACCTTCGCAAGCGGCTTGTACTCTGCCACTTTTACAAGCAGCTCTTTGGCTCTCTGCTCACTGTTCTCATCGGTGCCTTCTTCTATGGAAGTCTGCAAAAAATTCTGCAAATGTCCGATGTTTCCATTGCGTATATCTTCTGCGATCCTTTGCACCTGCGCTTCCTGATCCGATACCGTATCCCTATACTCATAAGGATCCATGTCATAGGATAACCGGTCAAGTTCTCCCGCAAGTGCCTGTATTTTCTGCTCTTTCGTTTCCCGGTCATTGACCTCTTTCTCCGGGAATGCTTCTACCAGCTTTTTAATAGCGTCCTGCACGCTCGGATGATCTCTCACATCCGGCATATAGTTGAGAAAATCTACATCAATCGTCTTTCCGGTAAGAAGATCCACCTGGTCATCCTCCAGGCAGTCGGTTCCCTCTACATGAAGATTCACTCCGATTGCCGGAACTCCATTTAACCGTGCCGGATCCATTTTCCGGTAAATCCGGATAGCATCTTCAATGGTTGGAATATCCTTATAATATGCTCCGATGCCATGAAATTCTCCACACTCTGCCACAGTAAATGTGACCGTAAGATCTTCTGCTTTCTCTTCCAGTTCATGCAGAAATTGTGGCAGACCGGTAAATCCGAACGTATCCACAAAATGTGCGCTGTTTTCTCTGTTTTCATGCAGTACCACAATGTCACTGACAGAAAGAGAATGTGCCTTGTAGTCTGCCGGGTGGTCAATATTGAACTTCGTATAGATGACTTCCAGTGTTTCCCCCTGCGTCCTTCCCCGGAATTCAGACAATTCCCCCATATACACCTGTTCATAATTTTCCGGCACTATGGAATCCAAATTATACTTGGTGAGTCCCATACGTTTCAGACTTTCCGTTCCTTCAAAGCGGAACTTATCCAGTTCAGGATTATTCTTTAACTGGTAAATGCCATATTTATCCATACTTCCATGGAGTAACTGTGCAGCCTTTCGTGCATCAGAAGCTTCTTGCTGTTTCTGTGATTTATTGATTTCTGTCTCCGAATCCTGCAATGCATCAATCCCTTTCTGCGCATCCATCATAGTAAGCTCCACATCCTTGTCTGTAATTTCCTGTACTTTTTGTTTTTCTGTCTGATTATCTGTCATAGATTACCTCCATTTTTGCATGATAAAAGGCAGCCCACAATGGACTGCCTTGATAAAAAGAAAAGCAGCAAATCATCTACTGATCTACTGCTTGATTCTTTGGTATTTACTTGTTACTTATGCCATCACGGGTTCTTTCTTCTTAACGATTGCTTCCACAACCTCCACACTGGTTTCTGCCACGTCTGCGATCTGATCTAATGTATAACCTTTTTTATACATATTCATAATAAATTTTTCACTCGTTTTTTCTGTGGCTCTTTCTTCAATTCCTGTACTCAGATTACACATAATTCTCACATCCTCTCTAAATTCACTGCTGATTGGGATATTATACTCATGTTCTATAATATCCAGTTTTTCCTGCTCTTTCAATTCGCTTGAGAGAAGTGCACCAATCAAACGATGCATTTCATATTTTTCCTCATGATCTGGAATATCATTCGTAATTCCAATTAAAACGATATTCAGCAGATCCATATTGCCCTTCCAGTCATATGGACTCAGCATCTCATCCTTCGTAAGATGAATATGGCTTAAGCTGTTGCAATCCATATTCATGCAGATCCAAATGCTGAATACCTGTTTTATGTCATCATAATTCGTGTTTACAAAATCTCTCTCTTTTTGTGAAGAGACAAGCCTGCTCACATAAAAGATTGCCCGATTTAATAGCTTATATTTGTCGGGTTCATCCTTTTGAGCTTCGACATTCACGATAATCTGGGAAAGACCATTTTTCATGCGGACATAAAAAATAATATCGAATCTGACCAGTCCCTCATTGATCTCGGCATTCTCTGTATTTAGTCCAACAATCCTCTGCCCAGTGGCATCTATTTTTTCTACATTCGTCAATCCTGGTTCAACCGGTACAATCCCAACTTTTGGTTCACCTTCAATGTATGTTACTACATCCTCCGGCTTCATTCCCTTGAACTCGTCAACTGTCTTTACCAAAATATGTGCCAGAATATTCTTTTGTGCTAATATCCTTTTGACACGGGCATCATACTGTGCTTTATCTCCCGCTGCATTCACAGCATTTGTTATTTCTGTATTCAAGTCGGCATTCCTCCTTTTGTACTGTGCATAGCACCTTTCTATTTCCTCAAAAGGCTCTCTGCCTTAATATTATTATAAGCGAGAGCCTGTGCGGAATCAACTGAATTTTCCATAAACATTTTTCTATCGTATCGTTTCATTTCCTCTTGTCTTATCCACTGCATCCCTTCCTGCAGGTGTCCCGGACACCCTTGCCTTCATTTCGGAGAGTTTCCCCTTCAATGAAGTCCGTTCTGCTGGTCGGTCTGCAAGTTTTCTTTCCGGTTCTGCTTCCTGCCCTTCCTCGTCCATGCCAATCGCATCATTCCCTTTTTCATCCATGTTCAAAAGAGCGTTCAATGCTGTCAGACGATCCAGCTTCTCACTAAGCTCCGCTTCCTGTGCAAATGGCTTATTTACCCCTGTTTTCGCTGTTTCCAGCTGATGTTCCACATTGGAAAGTTTCGTCTGTGCTCCCTCAAGCTGTGCCGGCATTGCTTCCAGTGCATTGTTGATACGGGTAATATTGCCGAGGGGATCAGCGCCGACTTCCATCGGATGGCTCATGGCACCTTTGACATTCATCACGAATTTATTGTTGAAAGAATCAAAGGTCACATTCAGCTTAAATCCAAGGTATTCCCCCACATCGGCACTGGCATTGATGCCCTTGATTTCCTTACACATGGCAATGATGGCAGTTCCGGCTTCTTTTTTATCGGTATATGCCTTTCCCCCGATGGTTATAGAGAACTGTTCTTTATCTAATGGCTTATTCTGCTCATATTTTTGCATATCCGCAGTAAAACCATTGATCCGCTCCTTGAAAATGGCGATCTGCTGTGGGTAATGCTTTGTAATGTTATCTTCCAGACGGTATTTCTGGCTTGTATGGTTCGCCTTCATCAGTTTCAGCTTCGATACCTGAATGTCCAGATCCATCTTTTCCTTGATATACGGGTTGCCTGTGGCTAGTGCCTTTACCTCTGCATAGGAAAGTGCCGCTTCGTCCACATCCTCACAGCTTCGCACCGGGGATTTACTGGTCATGATCTGGCCGATGAATTTCTGCTTGTTCTCTATGAGCTGCCAGGAGTAACTGTCAAACGTACCTTCCGTAACATAACGAAAGATCTTAACCTTGTCATTCTGATTGCCCTGTCGTAAGATTCGTCCCTCCTGCTGTTCAATGTCAGAAGGTCTCCACGGCACATCCAGATGGTGCAGTGCGATAAGCCTGTCCTGCACATTGGTTCCGGCTCCCATTTTTGCTGTGGAACCCAATAAAAAACGAACCTGTCCGCTTCTTACTTTTGCAAACAGCTCCGCTTTTCTCAGTTCTGTATTCGCATCATGGATAAATGCAATTTCTCCTTCCTGTACTCCCTTTTCCATGAGTTTATTCTTGATTTCTATTTGCAAGGCTTTCCTACACAATGGAAACACGTTCTTTCGCAAATCTGTTCATTTATCAGGCTTTTTAGCTTAAAAAAATTTTTTTCACACATACAAAAAAAGAGAAGACAGATACAATCTCCATCTTCTCTCACTGAATTTTTATACAGTATTACAATTTATATCATCCTGAAATGCTTAAATGCTTCCATAATCAGCTCACGCTTTTCATCAGGACATTGTGGCACCTTGTGCCCTTCCGCACCTGTATTATAGTTTTCACGCTTCTCAAATCCGCATGAATCTTTCACCTGTGCAATATACAGATTCGATACAGAAACATTATACTGTTCCTTTATCCATGATTTTATCTCTGCATACGTTGCTGAACCCTTTGTATTACGCATATATTCGTTATCTTTAGGCTCATAATCAACATACTCATATTCAATATTCCTATCATCGACCATTTTCCTACCCAAAAGGACTACCGTCTCTACCTGCGTCGTCCCCGGGAACATGTCGACACAGCATACTCTTGTGACCTCATAACCTTTTGCCTGCAGCACAACGAGATCTCTCGCAAGGCTCGTTGGTTTGCAGGAAATATAGATCATTTTTTCGCATCCATAATGGTCGATGATCTTTGGAAGCGCCTTCGGATGGATTCCGTCTCTCGGCGGGTCCAAAACGATGAGATCCGGGCGTTCCTCTAAGGTATCTAATACTTTTAAAACATCCCCCGCGATGAAGTCGCAGTTTGTCAGTCCATTCTGCGCCGCGTTCACCTTCGCCGCCTCAACAGCTTCCTCAATGATCTCCACGCCGGTCACATGTTCTGCCGCCGGAGCGAGGATCTGGGCAATGGTACCGGTTCCGCTGTAGAGATCGAAGACCTTTCTTCCGTCTGTCTCACCGATGTATTCGCGGGCTGTTTCATAGAGCACCTCTGCACCGAGAGAGTTGGTCTGGAAAAAGGAGAATGGAGTGATCTTAAATTTTAATCCCAGAAGCTCTTCCATAAAGAAGTCCTGTCCGTAAAGGATCACCGTGCGGTCATTCTGTACCACATCCGCAAGGCTGTCGTTTTCTGTGTGGAGAATTCCGGCAAAAGAGCCTTCCAGATCCAGTCCAAGAAGTTTTTCTTTCCAGCCCTCAAGCAGCGCTTCCTCATTCTTATCACTCTTCCATGTTCCCTCCGTCTGGGTGGAGGTCACAAGATCCACAAGGATCTCCCCGGTCTTCACACCGCGGCGGACAAGAAGATGTCTCAGATAACCGACATGCGCCATTTTTTTATAGAAGACTGCTCCGTGCTCCGTAAAATAATCCAACGTCGCTCTTAAGATCTTACAGCAATCCGGATGCACCAGCACACACTGGTCCACGGTCACGATATCATAAAAGCTGCCGCGTTTATGCATTCCCAGAGTCATGGGACCGTCCTTAAACTCATCTCCGAAGGAAAATTCCATTTTGTTGCGGTACGCCTTTGTCAACGGACTACCTTTGATCCCCTCAAAATTGTAGCCGGCCGGAAGAACCGGATCTAAAAGAGCCCGGACCTGCTGCTCCTTGATCTTTAACTGTTCCTCATAAGGAACCGTCTGGTACGTACATCCGCCGCAGTCCGCACGATGAGGACATGCACCCTCTGTGTTTTCGTATGCTGCGGGAGTCACGACCTTAAGGAGTCTTCCCTCGCATCTTCCTTTGCGCTGCTTGGAGATCGCGATCTCGACGGTCTGCCCCGGGAGCGCGTTCTTTACAACTACCTTTTCCTCTCCGATATGGAGGATTCCTTTATTTGGAAAATCCATCTTTTCCACTGTACCGGTGTAGATCTCACCTTTTTTCATATAATTTTTGTACTCCTTTTTCTGCCGGGAATCGGATTTTTCCGTTTCTGATCGCACAGCGCGTAAACGATGCCTCGTTCCCTGATATGTTTTTATGCACAGAAAAAGGCTGTGCAAGCGATCCCTGCCACAGCCTCGTTCTCATTGTGTTTGTAAGCATTTCGGCTTAAGCTTCTTTCTCGTCATCCTTCTCGACAGCTTTTTTCGGAGTTTCCTCCTCTTCCTCGAAAAAGTCATCGTCGAAATCATCGTCGAAATCGTCTTCAAAATCTTCCAGATAATCCGGTGTAAAGAAGCGATATACTGCGTATGCGATTCCGGCTACAGCAGCAACAGCGCCGATGATAGCAAGCACCCAGAGGATACAATTCTTTTTCTTATCCTCTTCTTCTTTTTTATGAAGCAGTTCATTCAGCTTGGACGCGTTTATAAGCTCTTCCATTTTGCTGAGTGCGTCTTTACTCATCGTATCGAATTTGTTCATCCTCACACATCCTTTCTGTTTCACAGCCGCCCCGGACAAGAATAATCCGCACGGACAGATACTTTGTAATAGTATATCATGATTTTATGGTTTTTACTATCCCTAAATTTTCATAGTTTTAGACACCATTTTTTTATACCGCAGTATATGGAGTTCTACAAATAAACATGATAAAATAAAACTGCTGTCGCACCTCCAGCAGAAAGGAGGCGGTATTTATAGATTACATAAACACTTTCCTTGTCTCTGTCGCGGCAAGCATAGTTGGCTACTATGTTTGCAAATGGCTGGATAGGGACAACCGACAGTAACAGCCTAAACGGTTCGGCTCACCGCAAAGAGCAAGAAAACCCCCGGAGGTGCCACTCCGGGGGTTTTCGCGTACTCATAGACATATAAGCACTTTCCTTAGCTGTTTTTAATTATATGCGATTGCCCCCAAAAAATCAATACTAAATTTCTTTTGGCTAATTTATTTACAGCTTCTTCAGCTTCGCAAAGGAAGCAAACATCTTCCTTGTCCCGATCGCCGCATTATCAAAATCGACTGTGACCTCGAAATCTTTTCCGCCGTCCGCGATGGATTTCACGGTTCCGTCACCAAAACGCATGTGATGGACGCGGTCACCTTCGGAGTAATCCAAAGACTTCGGTTTTTCTACGGTGAACGCCTTTCCGAAGGTCAGCGTGTTCTTCGGCGCCGCAGAAGTCCCGGAGGCATATGGATTCTTATAGGCATCGGATTTCTGTCCAAAAAGACTCACACCCGCCGGACGGTTCTGGAATCTTCCGGTGTGACCGTCAGCCGCTTTTCCGTCCGCGCCGGAAGCCTTCGCCCCCGGAAGTCCCTCTTCCTCCGGAAGATTCCTGTATGCGTCCGCCATTTTCTTCCATCCGGTCTTTGAATCATCCCGATCCGGACGTTCCAGGCACACATCCGGGATCTCGTCAATAAACCGGCTCGTTCTTTCAGGCTGTACCTGCCCTTTTATCATACGGCTCTTCGCCGCAGTCAGAGTCAGGCGCTTCTCCGCCCTCGTGATCCCCACATAGCAGAGACGGCGCTCCTCCTCCAATGCCTCCGGTCCTTCCATCAGAGACATCATACTCGGGAAAAGACCATCTTCCATTCCTGCAAGATACACATACGGGAACTCCAGACCCTTTGCGGAATGAAGCGTCATGAGGATGATCCGGTCCTCGGATTCGTCCATACTGTCAATGTCCGCAACCAGGGCAACCTCCTCTAAAAATGCAGACAGACTCGGTTCCTCGGCGCTCTCCCAGTAGGAGACTGCCTTGTTGATCAATTCCTCAATATTTTCCATTCTGGACTCGGCTTCCACCTCGCCCTCTTCCTTCAGCTCGTCACGATATCCTGTCTTATCAAGGATCGCCTCGATCACATCCTTGATCGGAGTCTCTTCCTTTAACATCTTCCGGAACTCGCTGATCTGGTCTGTAAATACTCCGATCTTTAACGCCGCTTTTCCGATTCCCGGAACAGCCTGCGCCCTCTCCAGCGCCTCATAGAAACTCATATCGTTTTCCATCGCGAACATGTTCACCCGGGCGACACTCATAGCTCCGATTCCGCGCTTCGGAACATTGATGATCCTCTGCACAGCCAGGTCATCCCGCCCATTGGCGATCGTCTTTAAATAGCAGAGAACATCCTTGATCTCTTTTCTCTGGTAGAAGTTTACGCCGCCCACGAGACGATACGGGAGATTGTACGCAACACATTTCTCCTCGAATATACGGGACTGGGCATTCGTGCGGTAGAGGATCGCGTAATCCTTCCATGGTCCGCCTCTCTTCACGATATCCCGCACGATCCACTCCGCTTCCTCAAAGGAAGAGCTGAACTCCCGGAACACCGGCCGCTCTCCGACCTCGTTCTCGGTCCAGAGCGTCTTATCCTTTCTTCCGGTGTTGTTCCTGATCACCTCATTCGCCGAATCCAGGATCATCTTTGTGGAACGGTAATTCTGCTCCAGCTTGATCACCTTCGCCCCCGGGAACGTCTCCTCAAAGCTTAAGATATTTCTGATATTCGCACCGCGGAACCGGTAGATCGACTGGTCATCATCGCCCACCACGCAGATATTCCGGTATTTTGCCGCTAAAAGGCTCACAAGCTTAAACTGTACCGTATTTGTATCCTGATACTCATCCACCATAATATAGCGGAAACGGTCCTGATAATACTCCAAAACTTCCTGCTTTGACTGGAACAACTCCACGGTCTTTACAAGAAGGTCATCGAAATCCAGGGCATTGTTCTTTTTTAAACGTTTCTGGTACTCCATATAGAGCTCCGCAATCCGTTTCAGTCTCGAATCCCCCTCAGCCTTCGCGCTGAGCATAAATTCTTCCGGACTGATCATCTCGTTCTTTGCGGAGGAGATCACGCCGAGGACACCCCGTTCTTTTAATACCTTTGTATTCACCTCAAGATCCTTGAAGATCTGTTTCATCAGGGTTTTTGTATCATCGGAATCATAGATGGAAAAATCCGTCGTGTAGCCGATGTTCTCAATAAATCTTCTTAAGATCCGCACACAGAGGGAGTGGAAGGTGCTGACCCAGACACTGTCCGCGCCGTATTCCACAAGGCTGTTGACACGGTCCCGCATCTCTCCCGCCGCCTTGTTTGTAAAGGTGATCGCCAGGATATTCCAGGGCTTCACACCCTTTTCCTCTATTAAATAAGCAACCCGGTGCGTCAGCGCCCGTGTCTTTCCGGATCCGGCGCCCGCCAGCACTAAGAGCGGACCTTCCGTAGTGAAGACAGCTTCCCGCTGCATCGGATTTAATGTATCGTAATTGTTCATTCTGTTCCCCTTTCACGTTTCCGGAGGCTGACGGTTCTGCACGTATCTCCCACATACTGAAACCGCCGGTATTCCGACAACAGATACCATCATTCTACCACAGGAACACTCGTTCGTGCAATCTTTATTATATGAAAAGTATGTAGCTGTTCCTGTATGCGGATAGGAATTTTCTGAACTGATAATTCCGTAACAGTACAGTGGCAGCAGTAGATTTTTCCGATTGGGAATGCGAAATGGTAATGATATAAAAACGCCCCGGATCAGAGAGAACTGTCATCTCACGATCCGGGACGCTTCTTTTGCAAGCTGGCAGCCAGCATTTACTGCCAGTCTCATTTTATTTTTTTAGAATTCCAGATATGCACCTTTCATCGGGCTTGCCGCATGCTCACTGAACATACGGAGCACACCGTTCTTGTAGCGGAGCTCTCTCGGCTTCCAGTTTTTCTTTCTCTCGGCAAGGACTGCGTCGATCTCTTCCGGAGTCTTTCGCTCGCCCTTGATACCGATGATGTTTAACTTTCTCTCCATCACATCGACCTCGATAAGATCGCCTTTCTCAACGAGCGCGATCGGGCCGCCATCTGCCGCCTCCGGGCTGCAGTGTCCGATAACCGGACCTGTGGATGCACCGGAGAATCTTCCGTCTGTGATCAGGGCGATGGAACGGCCAAGCTCCTTATCGCTGCTGATGGCCTCGGAGGTGTAGAACATCTCCGGCATACCGCTTCCCTTCGGTCCCTCGTAACGGATGAAGACTGCGTCGCCTTTCTCAACCTTGTGCTTTAAAACGGCATCCAGGCACTCTTCCTCGCTGTCAAACGGTCTTGCCTTGAGGACTGCCTTGAACATCTCCTTCGGGCATGCGGTGTGCTTGATGACCGCACCTTCCGGAGCAAGGTTTCCGCGCAGAACTGCGATGCTGCCGTCGGTTCCGATGGCCTTGTCAGCCGGACGGATGATGTCCTGTCTTGTGAGGGAGATTCCGTAGCGCTCGTTGAACTTCTGAAGCCATTTTTCACAGCGCTCATAGAATCCGTTCTCTTTTAATTCCTTTAAGTTCTCGCCGAGAGTCTTTCCGGTCACGGTCATGACATCAAGGTGAAGGTGGTCTTTGATCTCCTCCATGATCGCCGGAACGCCGCCTGCATAGTAGAAGCACTCTGCCGGCCACTTTCCTGCCGGGCGGATATCAAGAAGATACTTCGCGCCGCGGTGGAGTCTGTCGAAGGTGTCACCTGTGATCTCGATTCCAAGCTCATGAGCGATCGCCGGAAGGTGGAGTAAGCAGTTTGTACTTCCGGAGATGGCCGCATGTACAAGGATCGCGTTTTCAAAGCTGTCCATCGTCACGATATCACTCGGACGCATGTTGTCCATCTTCGCAAGCTTAACCGCCTGTTTTCCGGCCTCTCTCGCGTAGTTTAAGAGATCCGGGCTTGTCGCAGGCATCAACGCGCTTCCCGGAAGGGCAAGGCCAAGAGCCTCAGCCATGATCTGCATGGTGGACGCAGTTCCGATAAAGGAACAAGCGCCGCAGCTCGGACATGCGTTGTGTTTTGCCCAGTTTAAGCGGTTCTCATCGATCTCACCGCGCTCATACTGTGCGCTGTACATGCCCAGCTGTTCCAGGGTTAACATCTCCGGACCTGCATTCATGGTTCCGCCCGGAACAACAACAGCCGGAATATTCACGCGGAATAAGCCCATGAGGTTTGCCGGCATTCCCTTATCACAGCTTGCGAGATATACGCCGGCATCGAAGGGAGTCGCGTTCGCGTGGATCTCGATCATGTTCGCGATCATCTCACGGCTTGCAAGGCTGTAATTGATTCCATCGGTTCCCTGGCTCTCGCCGTCACAGATATCAGTGCAGAAATATTTCGCGCCATGGCCGCCTGCCTCAGCGATTCCTTTTTTTACTTCATCTACAAGGATATGGAGATGTCCGCTTCCCGGATGACTGTCACCTGCCGTGCTTTCGATGATGACCTGCGGCATCGCAAGTTCTTCCGGTTTCCAGCCCGTTCCGATCCTTAAAGGATCAAGCTCCGGTGCAAGTTTTCTCATTTCCTGACTCTTCAGACATTTCATGATATTTCCTTCTTTCTTTGTGGGGTGTTGCTCGTTACTGAGCGAATGATATCTTTTATTGGAACTGTTTTTTCAATTTTGTTCTTTCTCTGCGTTTCGAATGCACCGCGGCTTTAAGCTGCGTATCTGCATCTTTCTACTACGCAAAGAATGAAATTACAAGTGCTACAAGGAATCCGGTCACACCGACTAAGGTCTCCATGATGGTCCAGGTTTTCAGGGTCGTCTTCTCGTCGATTCCCACGAGAGATCTCACCAGCCAGAAACCAGAATCATTAAAGTGGGAGCATACGGTGGAACCGCCCGCTACTGCCGCTACGGTACATGCCAGATATAACGGGGACAGCTCGCTGATTCCCGGAAGCGCCGCAACAATACCTGCCGCCATGGTCATGGCAACCGTCGCGGAACCGACACTGACACGGACAAGGACTGCGATGATAAATGCAAGGACAACGATCGGAAGATTCATGGATGCAACCGCGTTTCCGATCACATTTCCGAGACCGGAGTATTGAAGCACATAGCGGAGCACGCCGCCGCAGGCGGTAACGAGAAGGATGAGACCGGTCGGCTCTAAGGACTTTGTCATAACCTTCTCAAGCTCTTTCATCGTGTAGCCATGCTTTAAGCCGAGACCAAACATGGCCGCCAGAGTCGCGAGCAGCAGTGCTACGAACGGCTCACCTAAGAACTCAAAGACCGGAGCAACACCGGCTAATGCAGGAACGACGCCGCAGATGGAGTCCAGAATGATGAGCACCAACGGGATCAGGATGATCCCAACGATCAGCCAGAAGCTCGGAAGCTTGGACTCATCGATCTCTTCCTGATTTGCCACGCTCTCCGGCACCGGAACATAAAATTTCTTACCACAGATGGATCCCCAGACCGGACCGGCTACGATCATCGCGAAAATTCCGCAGAAGATTCCGACTAAGATGACCCAGCCAAGATCTACATTTAACATCGTTGCTACGAGAACCGGACCCGGTGTCGGCGGAATGAACGCATGTCCAACCGCAAGTCCCGCAAGAAGCGGAATCACATAGTAAAGAGAGGAACGCTTTGTCTTCTTTGCAAGGGAGAATGCTAACGGGATCAGAATGATCAGTCCTGCATCGAAAAATACCGGCATCGCGATCACAAGGCCTGTGATTCCAAGCGCCCACGCGGCCTTCTCGTCACCGAATTTCTTTACCATCGTGACGGCGATCGTCTGTGCGCCGCCCGAGACCTCCAGGATCGCGCCGAACATGGATCCTAAGCCTACAAGCAGGGCGATTCCTTTTAACGTGTTTCCAATTCCATCATTGACCGCCGCGATAATATCTTTCGTCGGCATTCCCGCAAGAAGTCCGATGCTGATCGCTCCGATCAGGATCGCGATCATTGCCTGCACATTGAATTTAATGATCAGGACGAGCAGGATCACAAGACCGATCATTGCTGCCAGGACAAGGCGGGTCGGGGTGAGTACAACTCCTT
>ULSB01007460.1_pt1 | contig 12576 bp, 9 predicted proteins | sample 1955741 | NCBI WGS metagenome assembly ULSB01 (sample SAMEA4835691, study PRJEB28245) | human gut metagenome | biome: gut microbiome; material: fecal sample | place: Denmark | collected 2008
ATGTTTATGAAGCATAATAACATTACCTTCTGTCTGAAAATCCCCTATTTTACAATCAATGCTGTTCTCCATACACACCACTTAAATTTTCAATCTTGTGAATTGTCCACTCTATAGACTTTAGGTATATGATAAAAAATAAATAAGCAACCGAAAACGCAGCATTGGAATTTTGCCATATTTTGAACAAATTCGCAGCCCAATTGGACGAGTGTCTGAGCTTCAAAGACTTTTGTCTGAAACAAAACTTCAGAGCGAGTTCTCGTAGGAAATTGGGCGGATAAGCGATTTGTTCAAAATGTGAGCAAAATTCCACCGCTGCGTTTTCGGTTGCTTATTTATTTTTTATCATATACTGAAAGACTACAGTTGGCCAATCACAAATTTAAGATAATTCCAACTTACCAGTATATAATTGATAGTAGGTTCCTTTATTCTTAATAAGATCTTCATGATCTCCACGTTCAATGATCTTACCATGTTCAAGTACAATGATCGCATCACTATTTCGGATCGTAGATAGTCGATGGGCAATTACAAATACAGTTCTACCTTTCATCAGGTTATCCATTCCTCGTTGTACAATGCTTTCTGTTCTTGTATCAATACTTGATGTTGCTTCATCTAAGATCAGTACTGGTGGGTTGGCTACGGCTGCTCTGGCAATGGATAGTAACTGTCTCTGTCCTTGAGATAATCCTTCTCCGTCTCCGCTGATCACAGTGTCGTAACCATCTGGAAGCATTTTGATGAACTGGTCTGCGTGTGCTAATTTGGCTGCTTCGTAGACCTGTTCGTCGGTTGCCGCTAAATTTCCGTAGCGGATATTGTCTTTGATCGTTCCTGTAAACAGGTGTGTATCCTGTAATACAATTCCTAAGGAACGTCTTAAGTCGTCTTTTTTGATCTTCTTGATGTTGATTCCGTCGTAACGAATCTTACCATCCTGAATGTCATAGAAGCGGTTGATCAGGTTTGTGATCGTTGTTTTTCCGGCTCCTGTGGATCCTACAAATGCTAGCTTCTGTCCTGGTTTTGCGAACAGACTAATGTCATGAAGGATGGTTTTATCTTCGTTGTAACCAAACGTTACATCTTCAAATCTTACATCTCCAGTTAATTCTGTATATGTTACAGACCCATCTGCAGAGTGTGGATGTTTCCATGCCCACATTCCTGTTCTTTCTTCACATTCGATAATGTTTCCATTTTCATCTTTCTTCGCATTTACTAATCTTACATATCCCTCATCTGTCTCAGGTTCTTCATCGATCAGGGCAAAGATCCTTTCTGCACCTGCAAGTGCCATTACAATAGAGTTAAACTGCTGTGCGACCTGCATAAATGGCTGTGTGAAACTCTTTGTAAACTGAAGGTATGATGCCATGACACCTAATGTGATCCCTCCAATACCTTCAATAGCTAACACACCACCTAATACCGCTGTTAATACAAATTGAAGGTTTCCGATATTACCTATAACTGGACCCATGATATTTGCATATTTGTTGGCATTTGCAGCACTTTCAAACAGAGATTCGTTTAACTTGTCAAATTCTTCTTCTGATTTACGTTCGTGGTTAAAGACTTTGACAACTCTCTGTCCATTCATTCTCTCTTCGATAAATCCTGTCACATCGGCTAATGATTTTTGCTGGCGGATAAAGTATTTTCCGCTGTTTCCACCAATCGCTTTTGTCACCGTGATCATGATTCCGATAACAACAACTGCAAGAATCGTTAAAATCGGACTTAATACTAACATAGAAATAAATGTTACAATGATCGTGAAAAATGACATCAATGCCTGAGGAATTGCCTGGCTGATCATCTGTCTTAATGTGTCCGTATCATTTGTGTATAAACTCATAATCGAACCATTTGTATTCTGGTCGAAATAACGGATCGGTAATGTCTGCATATGTTCAAACATATCGTCTCTGACACGTTTTAGGACTCCTTGTCCGATAAATACCATCATCCTTGTATAAATAAATGTTGCAATGACACCTGCTGCAAAGATGCATCCAAGGACAATCATTGCGTGGTAAAAATTTGTGAAATCTGGATTGCTCTGTCCAACCAAAGGCAGGATGAAGTCATCGAGCATAAATTTCAATGATAAAGATACAGATACAGAAGCTGCTGCACTGATGAAAATGCAGACAAACACGAGAATAAACTGTAATTTATAAGTATCTGTTACATATTTTAAAAGACGTTTTGCTGTCTTCGCCGTATTTTTGTTGATCGTCTTTTCTGATCTTTTACTCATCGTCTTCTCCCCCTTTCACCTGTGATTCATAGACTTCTCTGTAAATATCATTTGTCTTTAATAATTCTTCGGATGTTCCAACACCCATGATCTTTCCATCATCTAATACGATGATCTGGTCTGCATCTTCGATGGAAGATACTCTCTGTGCGATGATGATCTTTGTTGTATTCGGAATTTCTTCACGGAATGCCTTACGGATCAATGCATCTGTCTTTGTATCAACCGCACTTGTGGAATCATCTAAGATCAAGATCTTTGGTTTCTTTAATAACGCTCTTGCGATACACAATCTCTGTTTCTGTCCACCAGAAACATTGTTTCCACCCTGTACGATCTGTGTATTGTATCCAGCTGGAAATTCATTTACAAACCCGTCTGCCTGTGCTAATTTACACATTCTCTGAACTTCTTCATCGGATGCATTTTCATCTCCCCAACGGATATTATCGTAAATTGTTCCTGTAAATAATACATTCTTCTGGAGTACCATGGATACCTGGTCTCTTAATGCTTCTAAGTTGTAATCACGGACATCAATGCCGCCGACTTTGACACATCCTTCTGTAACATCGTAAAGTCTTGGGATCAACTGTACTAATGTAGATTTTGCACTACCTGTTCCACCGATGATTCCAATCGTCTGTCCGGATCTGATATGAAGATCAACATCTTTTAAGGAAAGATTTCCACCTTCTCCTGCATAACTGAAGTTTACATGATCAAAGATGATCTCTCCGTCTTTCACTTCTGTTACTGCATCTGCTTTATCCTGCATTTCTGGTACTTCTTTCAAAACTTCTGTAATACGGTCTGTAGATGCTTCTGCGATCATGATCATTACGAATACGAAGGTTACCATCATCAGAGAACCAATGATCTGTAATGCGTATACGATGATACTTGTTAATTCTCCAGTTCCCATTGTTCCATGGATGATCCCTGTTCCACCAATCGCTACAAGCAGAAGTATAACAACATACATTGTAAACTGCATAACTGGTGAGTTCCATGCAACGATCTTTTCTGCTTTTGTAAACAGTGTATATACATACTTGGAAATTCCGTGGAATTTATCGATTTCATAATCTTCACGTACAAATGCTTTTACCACACGGGATGCGTTTACATTTTCCTGTACGGAATTATTTAAGATATCATATTCATCAAATACTTTGATAAAGTGTGGATGTGCTTTTTTCGCAATAAAGATCAATGTTCCTCCTAGTAATGGAATCACGATCAAAAATAATAATGCTACTTTCACACTGTACTTTAATGTCATTACCCATGATAAAACGATCATGATCGGCGCTCTGGCAAGTAGTCGAATACTCATCATATAGGCCATCTGGATATTTGTAATATCTGTTGTCATACGTGTGACAAGTCCTGATGTTGCAAAGTGGTCGATATTCTTAAATGAGAACTCCTGCACTTTGTAGAATATATCGTGTCTTAAGTTCTTTGCATATCCGGCACCTGCAACGGCTGCCATATTTCCAGCTGAAATCCCGAAAAACAGGGATAACATTGCCATAACAACTAGGATCACTCCTCGCTGGATAATATAATGTAAATCTCCGCTTGTCATTCCGATATCAATGATATTTGCCATCTCCATCGGAATCAAAACTTCCATCAGTACCTCAAGAATTACCAGGATTGGAGCAAGTATGGATTGTTTTTTGTATTCTCGAACTGATTTTAATAGGGTCTTATTCATCTTTCTTTCCTTCCTCCTTGTGTTTTTCTATAAGATTTTGTAATACCTGATATAAAACATGTTTGCATGTTATGACATCTTCCTCAGGAATGCCTTTTTCCATTCTTTTTTCACTAAGCTTAATATCTTCCAAGATTGCCTGTCTTAATCCTTCGGCTTTCTCTGTTGGTACCAGCCGCTTCTTTCTAGCATCTCCTTTGACACTTTCTCTTGTCAGATATCCATTCTTCTCCATCAACTGTACATATCCTGTCACAGTTGATTTGCGGATCTGAAATTCTTCTTCAATGTCTTTTTGATAAAGATCTTTATGCATTGTTTCTAATAAAATAAACTTTAAAATATGTTTCTGCATGATGGTAAGATCAGCCTTGATCACTTTATCAATTGGCTGATTCCTCTTCATCTCATGTGATAACATATGGATCAGTTTTCCCATGTGCATGTTATTGATCTTATCATTTATATCCTGCATTCACTCATCCCTTTCTTTTCAAAATGGTTAGCTTCCTAACTTTTTAGTATTATACAGAGAATAAAAATGAATGTCAATCGTTATTTTATTATCTCTATTATCGTTAACCAAATCTACTCACTATGTTGACAATTGTTTTTTTCCATGCTAAAGTTCAGATTAATAAGATATTTCGAATTTAAATAAAGGAAGGTATATATTATATGAATTCAGAACAAAATTTAACCCGTGAAGAAGCCATCGCGATCTTAAATACACCTGATGAACAATTAAATGAACTGATCGAACGTGCCGGAGCACTTCGTAAAAAATATAAAGGGAATCATGTAAGCATTCATCTTTTAACAAATGCCAGAAGCGGAAACTGCTCCCAGAACTGTGCTTACTGCGCACAATCCTGTCGTTCCCATGCAGATATTGAAAAATATAAATGGGTCGATGATGAAAAATTATATGGAGATAACACATTTGTCCATGATCATAAACTTTCCCGTCATTGTATCGGATTAAGCGGTATGAAATTCAGCGATGATGAGATTGAAGAACTTGCTTCTAAAATTCGTAAGATGAAAGAAGAGGGTACACATTTATGCTGCTCTATCGGATTTTTAACAAAGAAACAGGCCTTAATGTTAAAAGAAGCTGGATTAGACCGTATCAACCATAACTTAAATACAAGCCGTTCCAATTATCCAAATATCTGCACAACACATACATACGAACAGCGTGTAAACAACATTCATATGTTACAGGACCTTGGATTTGAAATCTGCAGCGGTGGTATCATTGGTATGGGTGAGAGTAAGGAAGATGTTGTTGATATGTTATTGGATCTGAAAGAAATCAATCCAGAAGCACTTCCGATCAACTTCTTAATTCCGATCAAAGGAACACCTCTGCAGGATAGAGATACTTCAAATTTGACACCAGAATACTGCCTGAAAGTATTATGTCTGGCAAGATTACTGGTTCCAACATCTGATATCCGCTGTGCCGCTGGACGTGAAATTTATTTTAAAGGAAGGGAAAAGGAATTATTGACCGTTGTAAATTCTATCTTTGCTTCAGGATATCTGACTGCAGATGGACAGGGAATTCAAGATACGATCAAGACGATCACGGATGCTGGATTTACATGCGAAGTAGAATCTGATTAATTTGTGATTGTTGGTTTGATTCACTGTAGTCTTTCCGTATCTTAGAAAAACGAAATAAAAGAATCGAAGATCCAGACCAGAAATTTTACTCGCCATTTTGACCGGTCGCTGATTCGCAAATTTTCCTTGCATAACTCGCTTCGCTCAGACAATGCACCAAATTTGCTGCGAACCAGTCAAAATGACGGCAAAATTTCAATGGTTCTGGATCTTCGATTCTTTTATTTCGTTTTTCTAAGATACCTAAAGTTTACAGATAATAAATCCAATAAATCAAAACTGAAGGTGTGTATGTTAAACGGTGTTAGTGAATAATTTTTGTACTATGCGTTCTTTACATAAACGCCGTTTTCTTTCACAAATCCCATTTTTTCAAGATAACTTTTATGTCCTTCTGTCACTTCCTTACAGATAAATTTCTTATATCCCTCTTCTGCTAATTTCGCATAAAGGAAACGTCCTGCGGAACATTCTCTATAGGTTGGTGTTGTGTAGTCAAAGCTGATCTCTAACGCATCTCCTTCTTTCTTTCCCGCTAATACTCCGGCTGGAACCCCCTCGCAGCAGACTGTATATATTGTATCTGCTGCTGAAAGCTCCAAGGTGTTCTCTAAGAAGTATTTTTTCATATCTTCTTTATAGTGTTTTATAAAATATGTTAAGTAGGAATCTTCTTTGTTCCCACGAATCATATCATAGTGATTTCCATCTGCTTTACTTAACTTGATCAGATTATAAATATTGATCACTCTTAGTTTTACTACGGATGTCATCAGCATAGAAATGATAACAAAAATGCATCCGATATATCCAAAAATCTCAATCATTAATGCTGTACTCATTTTTTAATTCCTCATTTTCTGAAATTAGTATCCTACACCATTGTCTGTATTTTTCATGATCTTGATCAAACGGCTTGTTCCTAAACGGCTCGCTCCAAGACTAATGAATTTTTCTGCATCATCAAAACTTGAAATTCCACCAGCTGCTTTGATCTTTTCTCCTTCTGTTAACAGACATGTTTCGATGATAACTTTTAAAATTTTTCCATCACATGCTTCATGAACCTGTCTGATCTCTTCTTCTACTTCTTCATATCTTCCGTCTTTCAAAAATCCAATGTTAATGACCATGTCGATCTCAGATGAACCATTTGCGATCGCATTCTTTGTCTCGAACACTTTAACCGCCGTTGTATGGTAACCATTCGGGAAACCGATAACTGTACAAATTGGAAGTTTTCCCTCTACATATTCGGCTGCCTGTTTTACATAAGCTGCTGGAATACATGCGGATGCTGTTTCATATTTTATCTAATATCTGATGCTTCATTTAAATGAATTTAAAAAAGTGTTACCATGCTGACGATCAATGCACTCATTAAACTTACGAATACACCAGCGATCATAGAACGGATTTGCAACTCATAAACATATATTTTCAATCACTTGCTTTTTCTGATGTCAAAATGGTCATTATATTTTTTATTCTTAACAGCAATGCATTTTCATCATGTTTGATCCATTTCCAGTAGATCGATGCTGGAATTGCTAACAGCTCACTATCTTTAGATGCACAGATGGAAACATTATAATTTGTATCTTCGGAAAAAATCTCAAAATCTACTACAATATACATCTTTGCGAAATCCATAAAATAATATACTTTTCCTAATTTTTGATAATCTACCCCTGCAACATCGCCTTTTAAGATGATATAGACAGTATCGCATGGCTCTCCTGCTCGAATAATAAACTCATCTTTTTTTACATTTTTATGTACCGCCGCCCAGATGACTGCTTCTGATACATATTGAAATAACTTATTTAAGTAATCTCTTTTGCTTCCTTTGACTTTATTGATTTCCTCCAAAAATTGCTGTTTCGTCTCCATCTTTATCCCTCGGAACACTCTTTCCATTTACAAATTTTGCAACTACATTTCGATTGTCTGCTCAATCTTAATCCCATCTGCGAAATCTCCAAGTCCAGATCCTAAGATCAGTGCAACCTCTGGTTTGAAATCAATTTTCTTTTGTACGCTTTCCAAACATGTCATCAATTTTTTGTACATAACTTCTCTCCTTTGTTCTTTGTTTGTTTTAGACAACTTATATTGTTTCCATTTCTCGTTTATTATATAAATCCACAATAAATTCAAAAACGACATTTGTCGTGATTATGCGAATTCACTTTATTTTTGGAGTTTTATACAATTTTTTTGTATTGTTTTTGTTCATGATGTATATTATTTGGTTCGATACTGTATACAATATTTTTTGTACTTGTTCTATTTTCACAAGAATTTAAAGAAAATAATAGCAGCAGAAACAAAACTTCTTTTTTGCTTCTGCTGCTATTATAAAAATGATGATGTCCTAACAAACATCTTTCTCTAATTTATGAATGATCTGCTCTGAATCTAATGGTTTTGTATAATAATATCCTTGTACAAGATCAACACCCCATTGTTTTAACAGGTCGATCTCTTCCTGAGTTTCCACTCCTTCTGCTACGACTTTATGTCCCAGATTCTGCATGACTGCAACAATATTTTTGTATAATAATGCGACCTGGTCATCATAGCAGATTCCATTTAGCAAAGAGCGATCCAGTTTGATCGTTGAAAATGGTAGTTTTAGTACCGTATTTAGATTCGCATATCCAGATCCAAAATCATCTAGGCAGATCTGAATTCCTGACTTTTTGAAATCTGCGATCGTCTGATACAATGCTTCACTATACTCTGTCGCAACAGTTTCTGTAATCTCAAATTGAAAATACGAAAACGGTATGTCAAACTCTTCGATCGTACGGAGCAGTTTTTTGCTATATCCTGATTTTAATAATTCCAATGGAGACAGATTATACTTTATACTTTCAATCTTTTCCATGATCTGTGGATGTTCTTTTATGAACTTACAGACCTTTCGGAATTGAAGATACCCAAGCTTTGCGATCTGTCCATGTTTCTCTGCAATTCCGATAAAAACTTCTGGTGAGATCATTCCAAGTGACGGATGTCTCAATCGGCTTAATGCTTCCATTGTACGATATCTTTTTTCTTTTAGATCATACAGTGGCTGATAATATACTTCAAAAAGATCCTCTTCAATTGCTGTCGCCATATATTTTTTAACTTCCTGTTCATATAGAAATCCTTCTTTTGTATGTTGATCATTCTGAATCAGTATCGTTCTGTCTGATTTAGGTTTTAACTGTACCAGATATTCCAGATAATCGATCAATACATCGATCTCTTTGACTTCTTGAACGTTGATAATTCCACATATCGCAGCGGAAAAAGAAATTCGTTCCCCTTTTACTTTAAAAGGTCGTTTAAATAGTTTCATGATCGCATCTTTATTCGTTTCATAATCCATCAATGATGTTGTGAACACAAAAAAACGATTCCCATGAATCCTGAAAACATGGTTTGCTTCATTAATCTTGTGAAGGTATTCTGCGATCTGGATCAGCAATTCATCTCCTGTTGTAACTCCATATAGCTTATTAACTTGTTTTAGTTTCCACAAATCGATCATAAGCAGATGAAGTTCCTTCTTTCTCTTGATCTGCTCTGGAAACCATCTCCTGAAATAGCCTTTAGAATACAATCCGGTCAGGCTGTCTATATATAACTGTGGATTATAAAGTGCCCAAAATAAGATCGTAATCCCTAAGGATAACCCAAATCCTGTCATTAATACAGATTGAAATTTCATCTGTATCGTAACACAGACCAATGCAACTCCAAGGAATTCCTTGATCGCCCGAAGCTCATTCTTCTGATATTCTTCCTGATTGATAAAGCAATTTATAATGACAGCAGCTATACAGATCAATGTAAAAATATATGTTACCAAATATGCTTTTCCATGAACATACTGCCCCTGTTCATTACAATAAAAAAACTGTTTGTGTAAAACATTGGTCACGATAGCTACTTCCATACATAGTATTGGTACTGCCATGATCTTTATATTTCTTGTTCTTATATCTTCATCACAGTGTCTTAATGCCTGTGTATAATTATAGAAAATATATACAACGATCATCTGCAGGATATAAAGCATCGTGGAAAAAAAGATCATCCATGAATTATAAGCAGGATTACTTTTTACCAATAGTATGGAGCTTAACAGATCAAATATGATATCAAATATTCCTGCAATAATTAAGAACCAGAATGTTCTTCCACTGATATTATTCAGTTTTTTATAACGCTGAAAATGAATCAACAGAAATATTAAAAATACAAGTCCTGCGATCAAAAAATCTATATTATAATCTGTCATTTATATTTCTCCTCTTTTTGTTACAATACATATCCTGATCGGCCTCATATTTCCAATCACTGATCTTCTTCTGTTTTCCTTCTGTATCTTTTAAGAAACTTACCCCTCTTGTAATTGAAAGATAATATCTGTTATTTCTATTATACTTTATGATCTCTTGATCCATTTGTTTCAATAATTCATCCATATTCTCTATTGAATCAAAAATAAGCACACAAAATTCATCCCCGCCGATCCTGTAACATTTTCCATATGTTGCAAATACATTTTTTATACATAGCGCCGCAGAAATGATCAGTTCGTCCCCTGCATTATGTCCATAAAGATCGTTTGTATTTTTTAATCCATCTACATCCATAAAGATCAATGCAGCATTATCGTAATCTTGTGCGTGATCCTCAATGTCTTGAAGCTGTTCCTCGAATGCAGTCCTGTTATTAATACCTGTCATACGATCTTCTTTTAGAAGTCTTTCATAAACTTCAAGCTCAGATCTTGTTTTCGCCTGTTCAACAAGATTTACAAAAATACTAGTTAATAACAACTGTTCAAAGATCAAAACACCCACTTCAAAAATGGTTCCATAAAAAGGAATCTCAAGTTTCCAGTACATGCATAATGATAATACCCCTGCAACGGCCATGATCCCAAAGGCATTCATAATGATCTTAAGTTCGCTATCTTTTGTTCTTCGGTATTCTTCTATCATCAAAACAACAATGGTTATTACTGCAATGAACAAGAGCACATGTGTTACGAACAGCATATGGACCATATGGATTTTCAAACATTTGTTTAAAATTCCCTGAATCAACGCATTCGCATAAAATAACAAATTGATCACATCTAAGACTTTATATTTTTCAAACTTCAGTGTATTTTTTACAAAATGAACCATCGGTACTGACATCAGCATAAATGCATAAAAAGAAATCATTCCTGTCAGTGCCGGAAATGATGTATATTCCTGTGCTAATGCTGAATCTGACAAAAACCAGATCCCACTTAGTGCCAGAAATGCTGCTATGTTTAAGAATCTGGTGCTGTTTAATTTAAAATGCTTCAGATAAATTCCAGTGGTCAACGCTACAAAACTTAAGAAAAACATGATCGCGATCATCACGATACCGACTATTTCCTGTTGGACATGAAATCCCATAACTACATCCCCACGTCCAACTAAAATATCATCAAGGTCATAGATTCCGTTGCTTCCGTTCTGATATATGATCTTGATAACGGTTCCTTTTTTTCCCTGTTCTGGGATTCTCGCATCGCAGCTTAATTTAGATTTCATTTGATCATTGCGATGAAAATTAGAATCACTGTATTGATAGATCAACTGATCTCCAGCATAAATTCTGACAGAATATTTTGCTGCCTTTGTTGTCATCAGATATCCTTTGTATTTCTGGGCGATCGTATCATTATATAGTACAAGTTTTCCTTGCGTATCTGTCTTTATCTTCTGATTTAGATCTACTTGCACTTTTTTATTATCTTGTATTCGATACCACCCAGTTGTCTCTGTTAATTTTCCTTTTGTATTCTTTACCTCTTTTTTTATGATTCCTATGCAGAGTAACGTCATGACAACGATCACACAACAGAGCAATATTCCTTCTGTTAACTGAATTAATCTTTTCTTTTTATCCATATATTTTCCTTCTCTTTTTAGATTTCCAATATACTCATTATAAAGAAAAAAATGACCTCTGACAATCTATTTAGAGATTATCCTGAGGTCATTTTTATGATTTCATTTTTTTCAGTTATTTTTGTTCTTCAGAAAACCGTTTTTTGGCTCTTACGACTTCCTCTACATGTTTTGCTACGGTTGTACAACATCCTCCAACTGCACTTGCTCCAGATTTCATATAATTGTATGCGTATTGTTCAAATGACAGGGCTGACTGTTTGCCAAACCAGACTTTCTTCACTGCATCGTACTCTTCCCCGCTGTTTGGGTAAACTCCGATCGGAATATCACAGTTTTCTTTGATCTTATGGATCAATCCTGTGATATATTCTGGTTTTGTACAGTTGACACCGATCATTTTTAAATGGGGATATCCTTTTGCAAATGTTGTTGCACATTCTGCGATCGGTGTTCCTTCGCAGATAATATTTTCACTTAGACATGAGAAACTGATCCAGTAATCATATCCATATTCTTCAGCAATTTCTGCCTCAACTTTAGCTTCTTTTAGAGATGGTACTGTTTCAAATAAAATGATATCTGCTCCTGCTTCATGTAACAGTTCGACTCTTCTTTTGTGAAATTCCTTTAATTGTTCATCTGTAATACCATAATTTCCACGGTATTCGGACCCATCTGCTAAATATGCTCCATATGGTCCTGCTGCACCTAGACACAGTGGCCACGCTCTTCCAGCTTCACGTCCTTCTTCTTCCCACCATTCATCTCTTGCTTCACAAAAAATCTTAACAGCACTGCGTATCAAATTTTCTGCTTCTTCTAACGTATATCCATTTTCCATAAGTCCTGGAATGGATGCCTGATAGCTGCATGTGATCCCACAGTCTGCTCCTGCTTTGAAGTAATTTTTGTGAACCTGTTTGATCAGTTCTGGCTGTTCCGCTAAGATCTTAGCTGTCCATAACTTGGAATTCAGGGAAACTCCC
>ULSB01030779.1_pt1 | contig 12506 bp, 11 predicted proteins | sample 1955741 | NCBI WGS metagenome assembly ULSB01 (sample SAMEA4835691, study PRJEB28245) | human gut metagenome | biome: gut microbiome; material: fecal sample | place: Denmark | collected 2008
GCATATCGTTATAAAAGCAATTCGGCCGGTGCTGAAAACGACAGTGGCAAGCAGTATACCATTCGCAAAAAGGTAGACGCCTCCTTTGCTGGTAAGCAGATTACCCTCTATGTGTACGGCTATACCGGTGCTTCTGACTACACCAACGAATATATCGGACAGTCCGTTGTTGGGAAAGACGGCTCCTACTCTTTTTCCTTTAAATTGCGTAATGAACCGACGGTAGAAACCGGCGATTATACCGTTGCAATCGGAATCGAGGGCACGACAAACCTGATTGAAGTGGACAAAATTTCTGCGCCGAAAGCAACGCATACCGTAAAGTTCTACGACTGGGACGGCACGGTGATCAGCACACAAACTGTGGTGGACGGCGCCAATGCTGCCGTTCCGAAGAATCCTACAAGGGAAGGGTATGACTTTGTCGGCTGGGACAAGAGCACAACCAATATTACAGAGGATACGGATTTCTTTTCCGATTTCACCAAAAAGCAGTTTACGATTGTTTTTGTGGATTGGAAAAATCAAAGTATCAAAATGCAGAAATTCCATTACGGAGACATATTAACGCCTCCGGAAGCTGAAACAGTAGAGGGTAAAACATTCTCCGGTTGGGATCAAATTCTGAAAGGTAATATTATCGTTAAGCAGGATATGGTTGTGACCGCGCAGTATGAAACCAATACATACACCGTGAAGTTCTATGATTTTAACAACAATGTGATCTCTACGCAGAAGGTGGCATACGGTGATTGTGCCAAGGCACCGGAAGATGTGAATGATTCTGCCGACGGCAAGCAGTTTGCCGGTTGGTTTAATGCAGATGAATACGAGAAAGTGGATCATGATATTGCGGTTTATCCGGCTTATTATTTTGCAGAGACAACGCCGACTCCGACTGCAAATTATGAAAGCGGTGAATTCAAAAACCGTATTCAACTTACCTTGACTTCATCGGATCAAAACGCGGTGATTTACTACTATCTGAATGGCGACGAGTCCACAGAGCAGATCTATACCGGACCCATCACCGTCAGCAAGACTTGTCAAATCTCTTTTTACGCCACCAGTTTGGGCAAAAACGACAGCGAAGAAAGTACAAAATATTACTGTATCAACACTTCTGCTACCCCCAGTGCCTGGATGCAAAAGAGCGCATTGCCGACGGAAGTGACCGCACACCCCAATGATTATACGTTGGAAAGCAAAACCGGTTATCGCTACAAGGACGTTAAAACCGTTTGCAAGGTCGCTGACCAAAATACGCTGAAATCAAACGGTTGGACGCTGTCTAAGACCACCTATTCAGATTACACAGCGTGGCAGGACAGCCCGATTGCGAAAGACACCCGCTATATCGGCTTTGAGGTGGCGACACGCAAGGTAGAGGATCCGACGGTTACGCACTACAAGTATACACATTATAAATACACGGACGCCAGCGGAACCGTACAGTATGCACCCAAGAAAGTGAGCGGTTATTCTTGCACGCTGGAGACGGTGGTTTGCGACAGTCGTTTGACGGTAGCAGGCTTTTTGGATGACAACACCTCTTACTATGTACACAACGGCCAAAGATGGTTTAATCAGACAAAGATCAGCGGAGAAAAGACACAGTATCGTTCCCGTTATCAAAATGCAGAATACTACAAGTGGACAGCCTGGACAGTAAATGCGCCGACGACAAGTGAAACACGGGAAAAGCAAACGACCACGCTTTATCGTTATGCAAATAAAAATTATCATATCGTTACTGTAAATACCGGCTTTGGCGATGCGCCGTTTGTATCGCTGGTGCAGGATGGGCAGGCGTATGATGCTTCCAAGATTGCAGTCGACGGGTACACGCTGGAAGGTCTTTACAAGGATGCAGAGTGCAAAAACAAGTTCGCGCTGAATACCAAGATCACAAGCAGTTGGAACTTGTATGCAAATTATACCGCAAAAAAGTATAAGGTTATATTCCAAATGCAAGATGGAACAGAGCTGGATACCCAGCAGGTAGAATATATGGGCGCAGCGACAGAACCGGCGACGGACTCGGTTCCCGGTTATGTTTTCAGTGGTTGGGATCGTGATTTCGATTGTATTACAGAGGACACGGTCGTGACCGGAAAATACTTCAAAACCGCGGAATATGCAAGAATTGCGTTAGACCAAACCAACGCCTCCATGTTTACCAACACATCTATGCGACTGAATGTTACAATTACACCTGCGAACTTGGCCAGTGAAACGGTGATTTGGACTTCAAGCAATCCGGGTGTGGCCTCGGTTGATGACGCAGGAAATGTGCTTGCACTTTCCGAAGGCGAAACAACCATAACGGCAATGGTAGAGAAGACAAAGGAAAAAGCTACCTGCCGTATTGCGGTTAAGGCCAATTTGGGTACCACCATTGCTTTGAAGGACAACGCAAAGCTGAATTACGATTCCGCCGGCTTTGTGCGCCGCGTGGCGTTAAAGTCTACGGTTGCTTCTGTGCAGCAAGAGTTTGCCAACAGCGGGCTGCAGTTTGAGAGTATTAACGGTGTATCGCTCAAGTCCACAGATTATGTGGGCACCGGCACGGTTATTCGTCTTGGCAATACTGACAAGAGAACTGTTGTGGTTACAGGCGATATGAACGGCGATGGCTTGATCAACAACCGCGATGTTGCGGCGATGAATAAGTATTTGCTCTCAAAGATCACGGCCAAGGAATGCCAGATGCTGGCTATGGATGTAAACGGCGACGGCAAGATCAACAATAAAGACGCCGCCATGGTTGCCAGATACCTTGTGGGTAAAGAAACGCTGTAATGTACTTTGCCACTGCATCGATTTCGGTGCAGTGGCAATTTTAAGGGTGAAAGAGAATGAAGAAAATCATCGCTGTGATTATAGCAGGCCTTATTATGCTGCAAGCGGGTACAGTTGCGTATGCCCGATCACAACCCACCGTGTATTTGCATGCGCCAAGTGTCATAACAAGCGAACTGTCAGAGGTCTCGGTTCGCATCAAGGACAATAGCGGCCTTATGGGAATCAAGCTATCTGTCGAATACCCTGCCGCGCAAGTAGATGTGCGCTCTATTGCTAAGGGAGAGGTGCTGAATGTCGGCGATTTTGCGACAGATTTTGGCGAGCAGATCGGTCATTTTCAAGTTTTATGGCACCATACGAATGCAGTTAAGACAAACGGCGTTCTGTTTACTTTCCAAATTCAGAAAAAAGCCGATTTCAATAGCGCAAAGATCAAAATTGCTTATAGTAGGGAAGATACTTTTAATGAAAAATATCAAAATGTTTCCTTACAATGCAATGATATTGAGCTATATGGCACAGAGCAGAAAAGCGAACAATCCGTTTCTGAGTCGGAGGCCGGCGCCAAAACTACACTTTCAAATTCTAAAAAAGGCATTGCAAACGAAGTGATTTTAAGAACGGTTGAGCAAACGCTCAAGCAACAGCATTACGCCTCCCTTGCAGATGTGAAACAGAAGAAAGCGTTTTTAGATGCTTTTAATGCAAACTTGGAAAAAAGGATGGGGGATTCGTCCTATGCTATGACGAGTTTTGAAAATGTGCAAAGTGCCTATCAATCTGCCTTTCAAGGAGAATATATCCGAAAGGTAGAAAACGGTATGGGAACCGCTGCTGCACAAGCGATCATCTCTGCGGAACTGAAAAAAGTGCATGCTTCGTCTGTTCAGAGCGTGCGTGATCGAACGGCTTTTGCAGTGGCTGTACAACAGCGATTGATAAGTGCTGATCCGTCCTTGCCAAAGATGACGCAGAATGTAAATACAGACACGGTTATGGCTATTCTTGCCGCGCTTTATACGCCGCAAGATGAAGTTGCAGCCGATCAGTCAAACCGGCAAAAGGCAACTGCAGGATCTAAAGCTCCGCTGGTGGTTGTGCTGCTTTTGTCAGGTGTTGCGATTGCCTTCTTGGCGGCTTGGCAAGCGAAAAAGAGAAAAAAGCAGAGATAGATGCAAACGCCTATGTGCCGTTTTTATCCACATCGTATTTGCCGCTTGACAGCAGGCGGCGGCTATGCTACAATACGGGACGAAAATTCGGTTGTGGATTTTTCCGGAGTTGCTCATCTTTTCGCCACACACTCTTTGGAGTGCGTGGCTTTTTTATACCTGCAAGCAGAAAGGAAAACAGATGGACGAACAGTTTATGCGCAAAAAGGCAGTGTTGCCGCTGATTACCTCTATGGCGCTGCCCATGGTGCTCTCCATGCTGGTGAACGCCCTTTATAATATTGTAGACAGCTACTTTGTGGCCCGCATCAGCGAGAACGCTATGACGGCGTTGTCCCTGGTGTATCCCTTGCAAAATCTGGTCAACGCCATTGCCATCGGCTTTGGCGTGGGGATCAGCGCCGTGATCGCTTTGTATTTGGGCGCCGGAAAGCAGAAGCGCGCGGACCAGGCAGCCACGCAGGGTATGCTGTGGGCGCTGGTGCACGGGGTGCTGCTCACCGGCGTGTGTATTGCCATCATTCCGCTGTTTTTGCAGGCGTTTACCAAGGATCAAGCAGTGATCGATCTGGGAGTGCGCTACGGGCGTATTGTGTTTGGTTTTTCCATTATAATCAACGCAGACTTGGCATTTGAAAAGATTTTTCAGGCAGTCGGTCGTATGAAGGTGACCATGGTGGGCCTGGGCCTGGGGTGCCTTGCCAATATTATTTTGGATCCGCTGTTGATCTTCGGTCTGGGACCGTTCCCCAAAATGGGCATTGACGGCGCAGCGCTGGCTACCGGACTGGGTCAGGTGCTCACTCTGGTGATCTACCTGCTGTTCTATTACCTGCGCCCCATTTCCGTCAAGATCCGCTTGCAGCACCTGCGGCCGTCCCGGCACCTGGTGGGTCGCTTGTATGCCATCGGTATTCCGGCGGTACTGAATTTGGCTTTGCCTTCGGTGCTGATCTCTGCACTGAACGCCATTTTGGCTGCATTCTCTCAAACCTATGTGCTGATTTTAGGCGCATATTACAAACTGCAAACGTTTCTGTACCTGCCGGCCAACGGCATTGTGCAGGGCATGCGCCCGGTGATTGGGTTCAATTACGGCGCCAAGGAATATGGGCGGGTCAAGCAGATCTTCCGCACCGTATTAGTGATGACTGCTGCCATTATGGTGGTGGGCACTGTGCTGTGCCTGGTGATTCCCGGGCAATTGATCGGTCTTTTTACCGAGAATGCAGCTACTGTTGCTGCCGGTAAAACAGCGCTGCGAATCATCAGCGGCGGGTTCATTGTGTCCGCCGTATCGGTGACTGCTTCCGGTGCACTGGAGGGACTGGGCAAGGGCACGCCGTCCTTAGTGATTTCTCTTTGCCGGTATTTGGTCATCATCGTCCCGTTGGCATTCCTGCTGAGTCGAGTGCTGGGCGCCGCCGGTGTGTGGCATGCCTTTTGGATCACCGAGTTATTCACCGCCGGTATTGCCCTGGCGGTGTACCGCAAAGCCGTGCAGATCAAAGTCTGATTATAAATGAACAAAACAAAGCCGCACAGATCTTTCTGTGCGGCTTCTTTGCGTCTATTTGTTTTATGCTGTTTCTATGCTGCTTAGGAAGCGCAGAAACTGGGCTTTACCGGCTTCATTACGGTCAAACACGCCGCACTGCTCCAAAATGGCAGCAAAGACTTTGCCCACTTCCTGTTGCAGAATGTCCATGCAATTCTCGGCGGTTAAGGCGTTCTTGGCGGCGATCTCCATTGCCCAGTCCTTGTGTTTGGCAATGCGTTCGTCGGCGGCAATGTCTGTGCCATGGAGCAGTGCGTCACGCAGCAGCTCCAGCTCTGTCTTTAACCGGGCGGGCAGTACCGCCAAACCCATAACCTCAATCAGGCCGATATTCTCTTTCTTAATATGATGGTATTCCGGGTGGGGGTGGTACAGACCGTCCGGGCACGCCGGGGTGGTAATGTTGTTGCGCAGCACCAGGTCCAGTTCATATTTACCGTTCCGGAACCGGGCGATGGGGGTAATGGTGTTGTGGGGTGTGCCATCGGTCTCGGCGTAGATAAAGGCATCCGGGTCCGTATAGCCGCGCCAGGCTTGCAGCACTTTGTCTGCCAGGTCGCAAATGCGCGCCGGCTCATCCCCACGCAGGCGCAGTACGGACATGGGCCACTTGACGATTCCGGCCTCAATATCTTTATATCCGGCAAAGGCATAGGGGGTCTCTATCGGTGCCTTTGTCATAGCAAAGGTATAGTGCCCGCCTTGGAAGTGCTCGTGGGTGAGAATGGAGCCGCCCACGATGGGAAGGTCTGCATTGGAGCCTACAAAATAGTGGGGAAACTTCTCTACAAAATCAAACAGCTTTTGGAACGCGCTGCGGTCGATTTTCATCGGCGTATGCCGGCCATTAAACACAATGCAGTGCTCGTTATAGTAGCCATAGGGCGAATACTGCAAGAACCAGGGGCCGCCGCCCATTTTCAGGGGAATGATCCGGTGATTTTGCCGTGCCGGGTGATTGACCCGCCCGGCGTAGCCCTCGTTCTCCTTGCACAGTTGGCACTTGGGGTAAGCGCTTTGCTTCATTTGCAGGGCAGCCGCAATGGCCTTGGGGTCCTTCTCCGGCTTGGATAGATTGATGGTTATATCCATATCGCCGTAAGGGGTGGGAGTGATCCACTTAGCGTCTTTGGCCAGTCGGTCCGCACGAATGTAATTGGTGGTCTTGCTAAAGGCATAGTAATCATCTGTGGCTGCCTTGGGGCTCTCTGCGTACAGATCCCAAAATCGGCGGATCACCGCAGAGGGTCGCGGGGTCAGCAGACCCATCAGCTTGGTGTCAAACAGATCCCGGTACACCACAGAGTCCTGGCACAGCCCGTTTGCGCAAGCATAGTTTAGTAGAGAGTCTAAAATTTCCGTCAGTGCCGGTTGGCCGGTGACGGTGCGTTCCTCGTATGCGTCCAGCTCCAGCGCCGCCAGCAACGCATTGACAGCCCAGGTGCGATCTGCCTCTTCAATCAGACCGGTGCGTACGCCGTAATCTGCCAGCGCTGTGATTCCCTCAAATACATCCATGATTCTACCTTCGCTTTCTGCCCTAACAGCGGGATTTTTTGGAGCCTTTATTTTATCACATTTTGCCCTGCGTGGCAACCGATTTGCGCAAAAAGGACGGAATTCCCTTTGACAGCTCGCTTTCTATGCGCACCCAAACAGGCGTCTCTGCATAGTATGCAGAGAAAAGGAGAGATGGTATGTTTAGTTATATAAAAAAATTGCAATACCCCATCAATATTAAGAATCCGGATCCCCGCGCTGCGTCCATTATCATCAGTCAGTACGGCGGCCCGTATTGCATTTAGATATAGAGTTAAAATATGGACAGTCAATGACGGTGTCAAGCCAAAAATCGCACTTATTTTTCAATTCGTGGCGGAAAATGCGGCTAAAATTCCATCAAATATAGTAGAATATCTCCAGTGTGTTGTCCGGTTTTTTGAATGTGATGTGGTCTACAATGGAGCGCAGGGCTTCGTTCTTGACGCTTTCCGCTGTATCCGGAGACTTTATCAAATTGAGCACAAAACTGGCTTGCTGGACGAACTGGGGCGGAATTTCGCCGCTCTGTGACTTCTCGACCTTGGCCTGCTCGGCTTTGAGTGTTTCAATCTTATTTTGAAATGCCCGCTTTTTGCGCCCATACTCTTCCAGCGTGTCATACCCGGCATCGTAGGCATCACTGGCCCGCTTGATCTTTTCTTCTTCCTTGCGAATGAGCAGCGAGTAGTCTACCACTTCATTTTGCAGCTGCTCCTTTGGCAGCACATTGAATTCCAGGGTCTCCAGAGATTTTTCTATGGCAGCGATCACCGCAGCGTTGGCCTTGCGTATGGATAGGTAGTGTGATACCTTACACTTGCCCCGGGCGTAGTTGTGGCATTGCACGGCGGGGTCCCTGGCGGCAATATAGGTCAGCGTGGCACCGCAGGTGTCGCAGCGTAAAAGGCCTTTCAGCATGAATGTGACAGGCTGCTCCTTGCGCTGCCATTTGCCATACCGTCTTTTCTGTTCCATGATCTTCTCCTGTACTTGATCGAATGTGTCTTGATCTATGATCGGCTGGTGCTTGCCGTCCACATACATAACCTTGCTGTTATCGCCCTTGTACCGGTCCCTGGAGGCCCTACCGTCTGTGCTCCAGCGGATTTTACCCGCATACACCGGGTTCATCAGTATGTACTCCACAAAGCGGTTGTCCGGCGGGTTGCCTCGGTAGGTCTTTACGCCCATGGCGTCCAGCTCCATGGCAATCTTGCGGTAGCCTTTGCCGGACAGAAAGGCGTTGAAGATGTACCGCACGGTGGGTGCGTCCTCGTTGGGTGTGAACACCTTGTTTTGCAAATCATACCCAAAGGCACCGGCGCTCATGGCTTCGCCACGGCTTGCCTTTTCCGTCATGCCCCGGGTCACTTCCTGGGACAGGCGGGTGCTGTAATACTCGTCCATGAATTCTATAATGCGCTCGATCAGCGGGGCAAAGGGCGAGTCGTCTATGGTCTCGGATATGGAGATCACTGACACGCCGATGCGCCGCAGCATGGATTTATACACAATGCTTTCTTCCTGGTTGCGGGCAAACCGGCTGAATTTCCATACAAGAATTGCCTGGAATGGGTGCTCCTTGCTTTTTGCAAAGGCGATCATATCATTGAACGCCTTGCGCTTTTTAACGCTTCGCCCGGAGATACCATCGTCATAGAATACATATTCATCCGGCACGCAGTAGCCGTTTCGGACGGCGTACTCACGAATGAGTTTAAGCTGGCTGTCCGGGCTGTACTCGTCCTGCCGGTCGTCACTTACGCGGATATATGCCGCTGCATATTTCATTGTACCACTCCCATAGATTGTAGCTCAAGAATGCCATGCTTGCCATTCTTGAGCGTAATGAACGCAGTGTAGATGTACTCTACAGATGAGTTACGAGAACTACTCATAGGCGCAACACCTCCTCAAGCAAGATTTTTTCCGGGCAAATTCCAGATCCGCTTGCAAAAGGAAGCCGCGATCGTTATACTTATAATGTACGGGGAAAGTATAGGCGGTTTGACCGAGCTTACTTTTCAAGCAAAGGCCTATCTGAGCGGCAACTCAGATAGGCCTTTGCTTTATGTCATTTGCGCCCGGGAGCCGTAAAGCACCACCTTAGCTGCGCCGTACTGCCGGCCGATTTTTGCAATTTGTTTGTAGAGTTTGTCCATAGGGTTATACCTTGCCGCTTAATTCTTGAAGCACTTGGGACATGGCTTGTAGCCAAGTCTTTTTGCGTCGTCTTTGGTGAACACACGAAACGATTTGGTTTCTGTAAAATTCTTACAGGAGTATTGATGATAATACTTTTCGTCGTTAGTGCAAACGATGTATCGCTTATAGAATGCCAGTTCAAGCACATTCTGATTGTTACTAGAAAACATGAACTCACGGTCTTTGATTTCCGAATCGTATTTTTCTTTCAAATCGTCATACTGTGTATTGACAGCGTTCAATGATCTTTGAACTGCATTCCTTTCCGATCTCAGTTGGCGGCACTCTGCATTTTTATATATGGCAAAGCCCGCAGCAATTGCCGCAATGATAAAGGCAACTACGGCCAGGCTGATAACTGCTTTCATTTGCCTGTCCAACTGCTGACGCTGCTTGGCACCCGGAACATTTACTATATTCACTTCCACATCGTCTACATTGTATGGATCGGCAGCGACTGAGCTTTTGGGTGCGCGATCGTGAGTTTCCGCTTTAGTCTCATGATCACGCCATGGCTTGCCGTTTATGAGCGTTTGGGGCTCTGCTGTTGGCGCGCTATTATGGTTCGCTTTTTCCCGCTTGCTTTCTGTGAGAAGTACAGAATATCCAAATCCGTGCCAAATGAATATGGCTGCCACATTTAGTCCGCGAGTACCAGTGGGACTGGTAGCACCAGTTGCAAATTTAATGGCCACAACTATGGCTGCCGAGACAATCGCCCATACAATGGTCATAATCTTTGCGGCTTTAAGAGAAAATGATCGGCGGTGGATCAAGCGAACGACTACATACGGAACAAAGTACAGCAGTATAGTTCCGCATAAATTCGACAACAGCGTTTCAATTTCCATATTCTACTCTTCTTTCTTTTTTCAATTATTATTTGCAACAGTCCGGGTCGGGTTCGTACCCGGCTTCTTTTGCTTCATCTATACTGTAAACATAAAATAGCCCTGAACTTATATCCGGACAACCATATTGGTGGTAGTAAGACGAGTGCTCGTCCGTAACGAAACAGACTTTATCTCTGTAAAAATCAGTTTCTTTTTTGAGCGAGTAAGTGGAAACGCCATAAATGACGACAATGGCAGCTATGATAAATGCGGCTGCTGCTAATTTGTTTCTGTCGTTACACACAAATATCCAGGCAATCACCAGCAAAGCGACAACGATCACAATTTGCCATGTTACACGGTTACTACCCGGCTGGCTGGCGGAAATGCGGGTGCGCTGTGAATCTTGTGCGCTCTGGCTGCCATAGGTGTAGTCAGAAGAACTGTAATCCGTGTCGTCATAATCACTGTATGAACTGGAATTATCATAATCACCGTATGGACACACGCCGTTTTCATGATCGTGTGCCGGATGTCCGTGATGGTAGTGATATTCTCCGGTGGCAGTATCATGGTGCCCGCCAGCACTATCCGTCTTTCCAGAGTGCGCAGATGTGCTCATGGGAATAAAACATACGGAGAGCACAATCACCAATAATAGAAGGATAATTCTTTTTCTTTTTTTCATTATGATTTTATTGCTCGATCTCGCGGACCAGCAGGCGGGGAATGCCAAGAACATGGCATTGCTCCAGGTCCTCGTTTCGGATGGTCTTAGGGGTGTACTCCGGGTTGATAGGAATAAGCTTCACCCAGTCTTCACCGTCCACATATTCTATCTTCTTCAATGTAGCCATATCGCCGTCATAGATGATGGCGCCGATCTCACCGGAGCGGTTCATGGTGCTCTGCTTCAGGATCAGCACCTTGTCGCCGTCCATATACTGGGGGTACATACTGTCACCTTTAACAGAGAGCACAAAGAAGTCATCCCGGCTGCGGCCATGCAGATAAGACTTAGGTATCTCTACCGTATCACCGCTCCAGTCCTCATACGCAGGGTAGTCATACCCGGCGGCAATCTCACCAATTACCGGGAAGATCACAGTATCTTCTGTCACTTCCGGAGCGCGGAGAGACTTTTGTTCTATGAGATCGGATTTAAGACACCCAAAATAATTAGCTAATGCCTCTATTTTATCCATGCGGGGCATTTTTTCGCCGTTTCGCCAACTGGATACAGTAGATTTACTTACTCCAAGAAGGTTGACTATATCGGAAGGCGTTCTGTCACATTCTTCCATTATAGAGTTCAGATTCTTGGCGAATATTCTTTTGTCGTATTCCATATTGTTCACCTCACTGCATCTTACGAAACCACTATACACTTAAAGACGAAAAAAGTCAACATTTTTTGTAAAAAAGTTCGCTTTAAGTGTTGACTTACGACCGAATGTATGGTACACTTTAAGTGAACTCGAGAAAGGAGGTGCTGAACACGATGTTTAAGATAACGCTCAAAGCTGCGCGCATCAATGCGAATATGCGCCAAACGGATGCAGCTATGGAGGTCGGAGTAAGTAGAGATACTATACGAAATTGGGAAACAGGCCGTTCTTCCCCTAAAGTAGATCAGCTTTGTAAGCTGGCAGACCTCTATGGGGTCCCTATGGACTATATTTTTTTACCTACAAGGTTCGCTAAAAGCGAACAATTGTGACGAGACAGCCAGCCTTTAGATAAGCAGCAGGCAGCGGGGATATATTTTTTCATTTCTCTTTCTTTCTTTTCTTTTTTGATTTCCCGCACGCCCGCCCCACCCAACATCACGCTTATCGCAGCGGGCGGTCTGCTGCTGATTTAAGGGCTGGCAAATAAAAAGGACCGACTGCGGGCACAGTCGGTCAAAGGAGTTGATAAGCTTAATATAATGAGCAAACACAATTATCAACACCTATAGTATAGGCGTTGAGAGAGAAAAAGTCAAGGCATACGGACAATCCGGCCTTGCGTAACTTTAATTGAGGTGAACGAAATGAAGAAAGAACTGACCACCGTGATCATGGTTATGGTGGACGGCAAGGTTAAGCCCTTGGAGGACTTGACGGAAGAAGAACACAGCCGCATGCTGGCGGCGATGGCGCACCGGCTCACAGAGAGCATGAGCGACTACTACGCCCAGCACCCGGACGAGGTAAAGGAGTTGGCAAAGATATGACGAAACGAGAAAAGACGGCAGTCAACTGCAAAGGAGAATAACAATGGATAATGAGAAGTTGAAAGAGATACTGGAACGCCACCGTAAGTGGTTGAACGATGAGGACGGCGGCGAGAGAGCCAACCTGTATGAAGCCAACCTGTATGGAGCCAACCTGCGTGAAGCCAACCTGC
>ULSB01033455.1_pt1 | contig 12316 bp, 9 predicted proteins | sample 1955741 | NCBI WGS metagenome assembly ULSB01 (sample SAMEA4835691, study PRJEB28245) | human gut metagenome | biome: gut microbiome; material: fecal sample | place: Denmark | collected 2008
TTATAAACTTAATTCAAAAGGAGTCAGAATGACTCCTTTTGAACATAAAGAAACTTTTTAACCAAATATATAACAGACGACTATTCCAAATATCTGAAACATTTCTATTTATGACAATCAATAAGAGAATAGGATAACATCTCCTCAAGAAGATATTATCCTTTTTTATGATTAAACGAAGTCAAATAGTGAAATTTCTTCATAGACTTCTACTTCTGCTTCTACTACCTCATTAACAGAGGTTTCTAAAACTATTTCTTTAGAAACATTATCATTATGTTCTTCAGTCATACCAAAGAGTTCAGAAATGCTTTCTAGGAAGTCATCAGCCATATCAAGAACTTCTTGTGAAACAACAACATGAGTCGTTTCTTCAACGATTTCTTGAGCAACTACTACTTCTTCCTCAAAGCCAGTTTCTGCTTCATCTACTGACTCATTAATAACTTCAACAAGTTCGCTTTCTTCATCAGGATCATAGCTAGCACTATATTCCTCGGTGATTGAGCTAACTTTTACATCAGAGTCCTCATCCATTTCTGGATGGTCTACCTTGTACTGCAATTCAAAAGCATTGATAGCCTCTTCAATTTGTTCTACAGTAGGCTTTTTAGACTCGTCCTCGACTTCGATAAGAGGATTAACAATGGCACGTTTAGCTGATACATAGTCAAGACGAGCTTGGTCTGCAAAAACATCTGCAGCTTCTCCTCGCTTAATAGTATCTGCACAACGGTCAATGTTTTCCTGCAAGAGTTTGGCTTGTTTATCCATACCATCAATAACATTGTTGATACGTTGGATAGTCCCAATACCACTCGCAAAGTCTAGACGAACGGCATAGCTATTTTGACCAATAATATGCAAGTCAAGCATGCGTTCTGGTTGCCAAGGTGATTTTTGTTCCAACGCACGAAGGACAAAACCACGATAATGAGCAAGGGTTGTCATTTTCATATGGAGTGGATCAGAGGCAACATTCATTTGCATCGCATAGTTCAGTTGATTACCTGCAACATCTTTCTTAGTTGCTTCGTATCCATCTGGTTCAAATGTCATAACAAATGGGTTATGTTCGACCTCATATTTCTTACCATCTTCTTTTTCAACCACTTCTTTCCAAGGTCTTGTCTTTTCTGCAAGCTCTTTATCCTGGACTAATAGAGAAAGTTTCTTCTCGTAAATTGCCTTATCTTTAAGGGCTTGCTTAATACGTTTTTGAGACAAATCAATATCACGTTTCCAAGCCTTACGACGATTAGACAACAACTCAAATTCGTTATCAAGTTCCATCTTAAGTTTAAGATATGGATTGCCTGTCGCAATGGCTTTAAATTCAGAGGCTGAGAGTGTTTGCTCGTCAATATCCTCTGAAGCTCGCATCGGTGTACGACTGGTCATGATTTGCGTAATATAACGGAGCTTTGTTTCTTGAATCTGCCAAAGGTAGTTATCAAAACTTCCTTTAGTTATATAGTGAAAAATATTTACCTTACGATAGATATTTCCTTGACGAACCAAGCGTCCATTACGTTGGATAATATCAGACGGTTTCCAAGGTACATCGAGATGATGAACAGCTTTCATACGACGTTGTACGTTAAGACCGGTTCCCCCTTTTTCCGTTGAAGCCATGAGAATACGAATCTCACCAGCATTCATTTGACGTTGAAGTTGAAGCTTAGCCTTTTTGTTAGCAGCATCGTGAATAAAAGCAATCTCTTCTTCTGGAATTCCCCGTTCAACAAGCAAATCTTTTAATTCTTGATAAACAGAGAAACCCTTGCCATTAGGAGTTCCAAGGTCAGAGAAAATCATTTGTGTCCCTTTATGCTTAGTCTCCATGTGATAAATCTTATCCACTCGCTCAACCACTTGCATGAGTTTATCTGCATCAGCTCTTACATAGAACTCCGCATCAAGCAAACGCATGTCTAAAGCCAACTTTCTGGCTTCACTAGTGATTTTGAGCATGTTATCTTCACTAGGATCTACATTCCCATTTTTAACTCGGTCTGAGCGTTCTACAAGCTCATCCAAATAAACTTTTTGGTTCTCAGTCAACTGACTTTCAACCGCTACCTTTTCTACCATAGGAACTGGAAGATTAAGGTCTTCAGTCATTTGGATATCTGCAGTCTGACGGTAAATCGCCATCAGCTCAGGGAGATTCATAAATTTAGCAAAGCGTTTACGTGAAATATACTTGTCTCCTGTAGGGTTAAGTTCAAGACTATTCTCAACAATCCCAAACGCACCAACCCAAGCATCAAAGAAACTTACACCGAAATGTTCCATGACATCTGGTTGAAGATAATTCATCATCGTATACATTTCACTGATAGAGTTGGAAACTGGTGTTCCAGTCGCAAAGACAACGTGACGTGTATCATACTCTTCTTGAAGCACGCGCACCTTCATTTCCATATCCATATTCTTTTTTGAGGTACGGTTGGTAATACCAGCAACGTTCCCCAAACGTGTCATAGGACGGACATTCTTGTACCCGTGGGCTTCATCAACAAAGAGCATATCAATACCAAGGCTTTCAAAGTTGATAAACTCATCAATACCAGTCTTATTTTCAAGCAACGTTTCTAAGTTTGCCTCAAGACTTCTACGCATCGATTGTGCTTGCTTAAAAGTAATTTTGTCGTCATTAGCTTTTGCGTAACCAATGATCTCATCAAGCTCATCAATCTTTTCAGAAATAAAGGCTTGTTCACGTTCTTGTGAGACACGAACTTTCTCAAATTGAGAATGTCCAATCACAATACCATCATAGTCACTCGTTAGAATACGAGAGACAAACAAGCGACGACGTGACTTTTCAAAATCCTGCTCAGTCGTAACAAACACTTTCTTGGTAGGGTAGAAACGCATAATTTCTTGACCAAATTGTGCTGTTAGACTAGATGGAACCACAAACAATGGTTTATGAATAAGCCCAAGCTCTTTCATCTTGAAAGCTGCTGAAATCATGGTTAGTGTCTTACCAGTACCCACTTCGTGAGCGAGGAGTGCACGTCTCTCTTCAAGAATACGTTGTACGGCATTCTTTTGGTGAGGGCGAAGCTCTACTCCTTTAGCCAACCCATCAAATTCCAAGAGACTTCCATCATATTGACGTGTCACATAGCGATTAAAAACTTCATTGTAGGTATCTTCAATCACTTCTTGGACTGTTGGGTTTTCATGAATAAAGTTCTTAAAGCTTTCTTGTAGAACACGTTCACACTCACGTAGGTTTGCTGTAGCCACTTCATCAACCTTCCGTATCGGGTTTTCAGTCGTACCAAAGTTACGCATGATTGTTGGTTGATTACTTGTAAGCAAGTGAGCCACAATATCTGTTGCGTGTGAGTAGCTTTTATTGTACTCATCACGTAGACCTAAACGAAGGTTAGATTGACGACTCATATAGCGGTTTAACAAGCGTTCGTTGAAACCTCGTCCGATTCTGGATTTCACTAATAGTGATTTAGCTTCTTCAGAGTGGAGACCAACCTTTTCATCCAACAATTCATTAAACACCCATTGAGAAACGACGTTACTAGGAATCCAGCTAGAACCAATGCTGAAGTCAATATCAGATAAGACAACTGGCTCTGGTACAACAGATAAAATCAGTTCCAAATAACGTTCCCAATCCGCTTGTGTATCTCCGTCTTCAATGAGAGAGTTAATGCAATCACGTTTAGCAAGAACATCACCTGAAAGGAATTTATCCTTAGTAACATAGTGTATAGTCTTATCATCAATATAGCGTTCCACATCAATCATCACTGTCTCACCTAGTTCTGAAATCATCATATCTTCTGAGACATCTGGATAGACAGAACTCATGAGGTTCAAATCAACGCCACGACCTTCCGAAAGCGACACATTCAAGGCTTCTACTGCTGACATCACTTGATGGAGGTGTTTTTTAGGACGAATAGTTGGTTTTTTAAAAGCATCTGACTTCACAAAGACTACCTTTGAGCTGTCATTCTCGTCCAACTCCTCTAATTCAAGACTAGCGATAAGCGGATAACGATCATCTCGGTCAAAGAGGCGAGCATTCACCGCTTGATTGATATAACCATACTTCTTCTTGAAAGTATCGTAGGCTTGATTAAGTGTTGCAAGCAGTTGTTTGAATTTACCTTCATCATAGTCTGTCGTCATTTGAATATCAATAATGGCTTGATACGCATTTTTGATAGCAACCATGCCACGAATACGCTTGTTTTCTGTATCCGTAAGGGGTGTTTCATAGAAATAAATACCTTTGTAAAGCCCTTTACTTTTAGCTGCTTTAGAAGGTGTTTGACTTACCCATGTATTCGTAACAATATTAGGGTCTGCTTCTACTGCTGCTTCAAAGTCTAAAATGGCTTCTTCTTTGTATTTATCATCATATTTTACGAACTGTCCTTGTTCGTCTTGATAAAAAATCATTTCAGCTGCGCGTGAGCTAGGACGGATAGACGTGTTATCACGATAATAGACACGCCCATTTTTATCACAAGCATACTCGTTCAATCGAATATCAAGTGAAGCAAGTAAGTCTTGGTCAAGATGATTCACTTCTTCTTTAAGGATAATATCACGAGGTTCTAGTCTCTCTACTTCGAAAGGCACTGTTACTTTTGATAGTGCTTCTTGAAGCTCTGAAGCTAAGTCAAAAGAGCTATCTACCACAAGATCCAGTGTTCCACCATTGAAATGACGTACCTGATAATCGCCTAGGACACAAGGATTTTTACAAATAGCATCCTGGAAGAAATAGGGATTGAGTGAGACACGGTTATCAAAGGGGAGTTTATTTCTATCTGAAGACCAGAAGTCGATTTTATTATCGGGAACAGGGATAAAAGCTCCTTTTTGGAAAAATAGGATATCTGTTACCACTCGTGTTCCAGCATCTTTAAAAGCAGTATTTGGTAAGCGGACACCACCTAAAAACTGAGTTCCGCTACGACGGAGTTCTGGCAGAATTGAACCAGCACTCTTATCTGCAGTACCAGTTGAAGTGATAGCAGCAACCATCCCATGATAGGGTACCAAATCGATAGCTTTCTTAAAGAAGTAATCATGAATACGATAAGGTTTATTATCATAAGCCTTATCGACAATGCGAACATCCGCAAATGGAACATTCGTAATGACCAAGTCAAATGGTGTCCCTTCAAAGTTTACTGTTTCAAATCCTTGGACTAAAACAGTAGCATCTTGATGAAGGTGTTTAGCAATAGCACCAGTAATGGTATCAAGTTCAATTCCATAAAGAGTAGAATTCTTCTTGATATCCTCTGGCATTGTTTCAAAGAAGATACCAGTACCCATTGATGGATCAAGAATATTACCTCCTTTAAAACCACTTTCTACAATCTTATCCCACATTGCAGTAGCAATCTCTGGACTTGTGTAGTAAGCCGTAAGGGAGCTCATTTCCATCGCACGATACTCTTCTTTAGTGACAAGACTTTTTAGCTCATCACGTTCTTTTGCAAAACGATTAATCTTACTATCAAAGAAATCGTTAGCAAGTCCTCCCCAACCAACATAGTTAGAGAGAATTTCTTGTTCGGCTCTGTCAGCTAGACGGTTATCTGCTTCGAGTGCTTTCACAAGTTTAATGGCAGAAAGGTTAGCTTGAACCTTTTCTGCTTTTGTCATTGTTTTAGTATTATTTGTTTGTTCTTCCATTGTTGTTCTTTCTCCTTAAAACTAAAAAAAGACCTGGTATAATACCAAGTCTTTCTTTTTAGTTGTAGTATTTGTTTATACGACTCAAAAAAATGTGAGCCTCTCGTGTTTTCCTGTTTTTGAGGAACTCAATAAAACTATCTTGAATGTCAAAAGAGAATGCTCCAGCCAGTTCACATTGCTTATCAAAGCTTTTGCTGACTGTCATAGCTTTACTCTTACGAATAGCTACATGCGTGGGCATTGTTCTGGGAAAGGTAACTCCTAGAGAATAACCAAAATCAAACAAGGTTAATAGATATGGCGTTTCATCTTTAGAAAAGATAATCCCAAAGTTATTCCAGTGTCTATCAACATTTAAGGTTAAACGATCAATCTCAAAGAGTCTGGCAAATATCGAATCAAGCTCAGCTTCTGAAAAACCAATCTCAGCCAACTCTTTTTTCAAAAAGTTATACTGCTCTTGAGGTTGTTTCTTGGCTATTTGTTCGATATCTGATTCCGTATACCCCCTTTGTTGCAGCAAACGAAACATCGTAACGAAGCTTCCACCTTCTGGTATGAAATTTTGTGAACGACAAAGATCACTACCTACTTTCTCGTAAGGTACATAATCTTCAATCCCACAACTTTTCAAAAACTCAGATACTAGAAACTCAGCTTCAGCCTCCCCACCAAAAAAGTCTCTCTTATAGAAATAGTTATCTTTCAACCATTTCTCTTGAGTTCCTTTGCTAGAAGTAAATACAGTCATAGTATCTCTCCTATTTTCTACTTAAATTAGGATGATGATCTTCTAAAACAAATGGCTCATCATTGAGTTCTGGTATTGATACCCAATAAAAATCATCGGTATCAAAACCGTGTGTCATAGCAATTTCGTGCCAGACATCGGGAGCTGTATAGGTATAACCTAAAAGTTCCTTTCGGTTTTTTCGTCCAAAATCAATTTGACGCCCTTTTAGAAAATCTACCATACGTTCATAGGTGAATTCTGTGTTCAACAAAAAATCATCTTCCCTTTCAAACGTATCTAAGGTTTTACTGATTGTATCAACCAGGTATTTTCCAATCATCTTTTTATTATTATAAAGAACAATAGTCAACTTCATGACGTTTCTCCCTGAATTATACATGAAATCACGTATAGTGTTATCTCTAGTATAACATGAAAACGCAGTTGACTCATAATGAGTTCTCAGTTTCATTTTTTCTCCCCTTATCTAAAACTGAATTTTAAGCTTTCCACAATGGGCTAAAAATTGTTCCGCTTCTTTCTTAGCCTCTTCATCTGCAGCCTTGTTCCGTTCTCCTCTCAGTTGAATAATCCTATTATTTTTCAATTCTAGGGTATAAAGAGGAGTTTCTCTGTCAGTTTTATCACGTACGAAGACAATAATAGAGGAACCGTAGACAAAGTGTTCCTTTGTATACCTTCCAACACAGTGATGTAGGTGTTTCCCCTCTCTGACAATTTCACTTTCATTTTTAGGAAAGATAAATGCATACTTGTCAAATGTTGTCTGAGCCTTCATCATGTTTGCCAAGCGTTCAGCTGTTACAATTCTCAACTTCGCGTCTTTCTTTTCTTCCTCACGTCGTCTTTTCTCCGCTCTCAAATTACTTACGGCATTAGTTACACGTAAATGAGTCCCACGTTCTAGTTGATTCTCGAGAAGAACCGAATAATTTTCGACAATCTCTGTATGTTTGTTTTCCCAATTTTTAGGTATAACTACATAATCTCCATCAAATGGAATTCCCAGAGCTTCTACCATTTCTCGATAGTCCTCATAATCACGAAGACAGACCTCATTCTTCATCATCCAGTTAATGAAACGAATTGGTTTCACCGTGGATGGTAAGATACCATTTAAACGCTTAATTAGTGGCGTCCTGTTAGGAACCATAGCATTTATAAGCAACTCGTATAAACCCTCGAACGTTCGACCATATTGTCTACGCATATCTTCCTCGAAAAATGCTTTTTCGATATTCATATCCGTATTTTTTAGATACTGTTTATTCCTTTTTAGGAAATTCATGGTAACCTTACCCATATTTGCATGCTTATGTCCAAGACTACATGAGTAATAAGACCTATAAAACGTAGTACCTACCAATTCTTTGACGACTCCACGCGCCTTTATTTTTTGAGCGAATTCAATACGTTCTCGATATTTATAGATATGAGGTAGCACTGAGCTTATCTCAAAATTATCTTTAATCACGTGTCCAAAATCTAAGTATCTCAACTCAGATTTTGATTGTAACTTTTCAATAAGATTTTCCATACCACCATAAAGCATATAGACACTAAATGCACCAGAACCGAAAAAGAGAGCATTTCTCTGATTTTGGAATCCAGTACTATAGATTTCTTTACCTTTTTAGCTGAAAGATATGGATCCCAGTGTGCTTTTACCATCTTATTGTTGGCAAGCTGATAAAAGTTATAAAGGCTGACGTCAAACTTTTCTTTTCCTTCTTCAAATGATTGAGTCACTGCATACATTTGCATTTCAATGCGTTTCTTTGTGACTCCCATCCAGACAAAGTAAAAAGTATCTCCTACAAAGGTTAAACGGCTGTTAAGTGATAAGCGTTTTGTGACCTTTTCTGAGAATTTTTTTCGGTCGGAAGAGATAATTGTCTTAGACTTATTCGACCATTCATGGATAGGAAAATTATTCTTCGCCCATTTGAAAAATCCGTTAGGAACTTTTAAACGATTATCTACGATTTCTTGAATATTCTCTGCTTTTGTCATTGTTTTTTCTCCTTAATCAATAAAAAATGACCCTAGGACCATTTTTCTATTTATTGTTGTTAAAATTCGCCTTCTTCAACAGATAAATCTGAAAAAAGATCTAACTGTTTCCCATCCTTTTCAGGAGTTTTCTTAGTTGGGATTTTCTTTTTAGTTTCTGTTTTAGTTAGGCTCTCATTCTGTTTCTTTTTTGGCTTCTTAGTTGGTTGCTTGGTTGATTTCTTACTACCAGTAGTCATATTACCTACAACGGATTTAGTCTCAACCTTTTCAGCGGTAAAATACTCTTTAACCCAAGAAAAGACTGTGGCATCATCAACCATAGCACCCTGACCCTCCCTATAGTCAGATTTACTGGCTTTTCTGATGCAGTAAGCCATAGCATCCTTAATCGTACGATCAAGATGTTTGAGGATCCCGGCAATCAGCTCATCATCCTCTTGATGATCAACTATCCAATTATGAATAGCATCCTCAGTCGGTGTATGTGCTTCAACCATTTCTTCATCAAAATGGCTTACTGCCATGAAGCGATCAAAAGCATCAATCTTAATTGTATCAGTCATTGGTTTTCTCCTCTTTTATTTAATCAAAGCTACATTTCGTTTCCCATCTTTTCCTTGTTTCATTTCTAAAACATCATGTGGGATTGAAAAGTCATCTTGATAAGCTGTTGTAACGACACTTAATCCTGCAGAAACTGCCTTAAGTACTGCTTCTACTTCTTCTTGTGTATTAGCTTCACCGATAAACAAGACGTCAGGGTTGAAGCGTAATACAAAAGTCACGAGATTTCCCAGTTCCATACCGTTAGCCTTATTGACTTGTAGTTGGTAAAAAGACATTTCCTTAATCTCGACATGTCTTTCGATTGTTATTACTTTACCTTCTTTAAAAGCTTCAGCAAGTAACGAGTAGGCTAAAGTCGTTTTGCCGACACCTGCAGGACCAGTAATGACGTGCAAGCCTGGAATGCGTACTTGTTCAAGCACTTCTTCCGTACAACTACTATCAAACTCACTCAAAGAAATTCGTCGCTCATTCACATGAATAAGTCGGATAGACATCGTTTCTAGTCCTTGAAAATGAACTATCGTCGATATCCTAATGGTGATAACTCTACCATCGTCCAACTGATAGTCACAAGTTCTTACCTGACTACAACGTTTTTCTGTTACGTCCATCTCAGCCATAAATTTAATATGACCAAAAAGAGCATCCGCATCTTCTGATGAAATGATGTCATGGACCTGTTTAACATCAGCAGTTCTAAATGCTACCTCGTAATCTTCACCATGTGGGAAGATGGTAATATCTTGGATATTATTATCGATAGCTTCTTTTAAAATATTGTTTATAATCATTGTTTTTCTCCTCTCAGATCTCAAACAAGGTTAACTGTTCTCCTTCAGTTGTTGGTTTATCTTCAAGTGGCTTTCGACAAGCTACTAGTGCTTTTAGCTCCTTCTCAACCTTATAAATTGGTTGCATTGCACGATAGTTCTCAAAGAACGTGTCAAAAAATGTAAACAAAAGGTGTCGACATTGCCTCAAAGCCCTATACTCTAATCGAGTATAGTAAGTTGCTTCATCAGATAGCAGTTCTGAATCTTTGGTATAAGTTTCAAAAACCCACCATTCAAAGCCACGTGCAAACACTTCAGTCGGTGTCAAATAATAATCCAACTTCTTCTTAATATGAACAACTTGAGTTAAGTCCGTTCTGATTTCCTCTGCTATTTGAATAAGTTTTAGCAAGCTAGCCTTGTAGATATGACGAATATCTTTAAAACTATGTGACGTAGAGCTAATGATACCTGATTGATCATACGTATAGTCTAAATAATGACCATACTCATGGATGAATGATGAGGTATCTCTTACATCAACTGCCATGATATTTAACCCTGGCACATAAAGTCCGCTTGCTTTATGTTTTCCTAGCTTTCGGAATTTGAGTTCGGGTTCTACAGTAGAATGAGGTAAGTGATTACACAACTTCTCCCATTCGTTCTCTAGAACCCTAAATTTCCCCTTATCAAAATCACTACCTCGATAACGCTCGGTATCCACTTCGACTTTCGAAAACCCTAAATCAAGAAACGACGTATTACTGTTCATTTCATGATCTTGAAAGATTTTATCCTCACGCACACTGGCTATCGTCTTAGTTGACTGATTAACATATTGTGCATTTAGGTTGGCTGCAAGAGCATCTTCATACTCTCTTTTAAGAACGTTAGCTATCTTTTGGATATTTCCATAATAACTACATTCCTTGTAGATACCTTCACTATGGATAGACATCAATTCAAGAAAGCTAAAAGATACTAGTCCATACCTCGTTTGAGAACTACTCTCTCTCCAAAAACTTAGGTTTTTCTTCAAAGGTACTCTAACCTTTGAATCGTCGACAATGAGAAGATACAGAGTGCGTTTGGTATCTTCTGCACTTTTAGTAGCAGGTAATCTACTCCCATGGAGTGTGAGAAGAATCTGTTCACCGAAAAGATGTTCGTGATTTTCTTCATCCCTCAAATTCATGCCTTCGAACAGTCTTTTTAGCTTATTCGAAAAATGTGCTTGATCATAACCAATGGTTTCAATATCCGCCATGATGTCTTTGACTTTATAGGCTGTATAGACATTATCCTGTCCAAATACCTCTACTGCTACTGCTCCGACTTCTTGAGATAAAAGTTCCTGACAGTGATATCTGCGAATATTCGCATAATAAGTACAAAACCTTCTCACGATATCTGCAGCTTTATCAGTCTCTTTTATCTTCGGAAAAGTGACTTTTTTAGTTGTTTGTTGTGCTACTGCTAGTAAATTTGCCATTGTTTTTCTCCTTAATAGCAAAAAGGAAGGTAAAGCTTAAAGCTACTACCTTCCTCTTTCTCTTATATGTACTATGTACGATACACTATGAACTATACATAGTATGACATGCAATTTATTGCGTAAAAAAAGGAAACCTAATTATTGTTATCAAGTTTCCTTGCATAATCTCGTTTGTGACTCTCTATATTTCGAAAAATATCATTCTTATCCCAGATTTGTAATTCCCAAGGATAATAGAAATGACTCTTGTTTTTAAAGTAGAGATGGATGCCAGTATAGTCTTCAGTATCTTTTAAATACCAATTTTTAAGACCGTATTCTTCCTTCCAATCATCTAAACGATCCATCACTTCAGTAATGACAGATGTTGGCAAAATGACACGTGCTCCAAAAATATCATTTAAAACCGAATTTACTGGATACCCTTCTGGTCTTTTAGTAAAACGCTCAATCTTATCTACAATAGATTCAGATGTCTTCACTCGATAGAAGTAACTAATATCGCTGACATCTGCCACCATCAAATAATCGTTGATAGATTCATGCAGATTCAAACGATATTTTAAAATCTCATCAACTGGCACCTTTGCAAAAGTGTGATTAAGATTGACTTTAGCAAGTTTACCACTTTCAAAATACTCTTCTGAATACTTTATATGAATGGTGTTGATTTCAAAGATCAGTCGCTCTACTTTCTTGATATCCAACCCTTATACGTCTCCAAATAATTTTTCTTCATTATACCATATCCTGTTTATTATACGTTTTGAACTTAATCTTTACTTCTGGAGAAGCTTTCAAAAGGAAATCATCGATTCCCTTTTCGTGAGGCCAGATTAGAGCACGAACCGTACAAGACTGCTTAGTAACTAGATCTTGAACCATGTCATACATACGTTCAAATACCGAGTCATTATCCTCAAAGTCTTGGTCAAATGCCAGATAAATTGGTTTAACCTTTTTGAGTTCAGTCTTTCCAATAAAGTCTGATATAGGTCGCCATGCTGC
>ULSB01026525.1_pt1 | contig 12315 bp, 10 predicted proteins | sample 1955741 | NCBI WGS metagenome assembly ULSB01 (sample SAMEA4835691, study PRJEB28245) | human gut metagenome | biome: gut microbiome; material: fecal sample | place: Denmark | collected 2008
CGCCGCGTGGACGCTCTCACACTGCTCGTGCAGGCGCTGCCAGTCGATTTCTGCCTGATACTCCCGCGCCCACAGGCCGATGTCGCAGAACTGCCGCAGGCCGATGCCGCTGCGGACGAAGTGCTTGTAGGCGTGCAGGATCAGATACAGCAGGTGCTCATGAGGCGGCATGGCCAGAAAGCCGTCGGTTTCGACGGGTTTGAGGTTTGCAAAGAAGTGGTTCAGCTCGTCGTGGGTATCCTCAGAGGAATCGAATAAGTGGCGGTGCAGTTCGATATAAAGCGGGCTGCCGTTTTTTGTGTAGGACACCTCATCCGCTGTGGGCAGTTCATCTGCGGGCGTGTCGGTAGCCAAGCCGTTTGCAAGAAGTTGCTCATGGCAGGCCATAAACTCTGCGTCCGGAATATAGAGATCATCATCGGCGCTGATGCGATGATCCTTCAGCGGATACAGGCGGCTGCAAAGCTGGCCCTTGACCACGACGGGATGCAGCCCCGCTGTGCGGAGTTTTCGATAGAGGGCAGCGAACTCCGCCGAGCGTACAGTCTGGTTCAGCACCTGCCCGATGACCTGCTGCTTGGTCACAGCGAACAGCGCCGCGTTTTCCTCGGCGGCAGGCATCTTGCGGACAGTCTCGAAGAGGATCGGCAGCAGCTTCTGCTGGTTGGCCAGCGTAAAAATGGCAGGCCAGTCCACCTTTTCAGCGGGCAAATCTCCACCGGAGATGGCAGCTTTGGCGATATGCAGGAATTGTGTTTCGGTGGTGGTCAGGGTCATGTTCGTGTGCCAAACCCTTTCTCTGTATTTTTCGATGGCGGGGGCGATGAGCAGCGAGGTGGTGCCGATGAACGCGCCCAGCGTGTTGCAGATCACGTCATCCACCTCCGCCATGCCAAGGGCGTAGCGGTACTGGGCGTACTCAATCCCCACACTGAACGCGCATCCAACAAGCGCTGTGAGGAAAATTCTGCCCCAACGGTGCCACTTTCGCGGCAGGGCGTTGGAAAGCGTCAGCCCCAGCGGGAAGAAGAGGAAGACGTTCATCAGCATCTCGCGGTAAATCTCCGGCTGTATCCGCGCGGCGGCAAAAGTGGCGAATGGGGTGAGGATGACTTCGTAATTGCCGGGTGTGCGGGTCAGAATTGTGGCGTAGAGGATAGTCAACGCAGTGATAGAACATAGCACCGCATTGATGATAGATCGTTTTCTCTGATTTTGGTGCAGGGAGAGCATTGCCCAAACGATAAGCAATGCCAGCATCAAAAAGATGACCATGTGCAGGGGGATCGCGTAAATATGTCGCATCATAATGGTGCTCATCTGGTTAGGATATCTGCAATTCTTTTGCAGGCGAAACCATCGCCATAGGGATTTGCAGCGGTGCTCATTTTGGCGTATTCTTCAGGAGACTCCAAGAGGAGTTTGAAGTTGCGATAGATATTTTCTTCATCTGTGCCGACGAGCTTCAGTGTTCCAGCCTTGATTCCTTCCGGACGCTCCGTGGTATCCCGCATGACAAGAACCGGTTTACCCAGTGACGGGGCTTCCTCTTGAATACCGCCAGAGTCTGTCAGAATCATATAGCTGCGGGCCATAAAGTTGTGGAAATCCAGCACGTCCAGCGGTTCGATAATATGAATGCGCTCATCCCCGCCAAGAATCTCATCCGCCGTCTGACGGACAACAGGATTCATGTGGATGGGATAAATTGCTTTCACATCGGGGTGCTCATCCATGACTCGTCTTATTGCCCGGAACATATGCCGCATGGGCTCACCAAGGTTTTCACGGCGATGCGCTGTAATCAAAATCAACCGGCTGCCCAATGCCCATGTCAGTTCGGGATGGGAATAGTTTTCACGCACTGTGGTTTTCAGCGCGTCGATTGCCGTATTGCCGGTCACATAAATGCTGTCCGCATTCTTACCCTCGCGCAGAAGATTCTGCTTTGAGAGTTCGGTAGGAGCAAAGTTGTACTGGCTGATGATGCCGACCGCCTGCCGGTTGAACTCCTCCGGATAAGGAGAATAGATGTTATATGTCCGCAATCCAGCTTCCACATGTCCCACGGGAATTTGTAAGTAAAAGCAGGCCAATGCAGTCACAAACGTGGTAGAGGTGTCACCGTGTACCAGTACGATATCCGGACGTACCTCTTCCAAGATGGATTTAATGTGGTTGAGAATATTGGTCGTAATATCAAACAGCGTTTGCTTGTCCTTCATAATAGACAGGTCATAGTCCGGAACGACCTGGAAGGCATCCAGCACCTGATCCAGCATCTGACGATGCTGGCCTGTAACACAAACGATTGTCTCTACATCCCGCCGTGTCTTCAGCTCGTTGACCAGCGGACACATTTTTATTGCTTCCGGTCGAGTGCCGAAAACCAGCATGATCTTTTTCATAAAGGGATGCGACCTCCATTTTTCAATCAATCACATTATCGTTTCAATTTGCGAATTGCACGTGCCAGCAGACTTCTGTTCCATCGTTCTTTTGCCAGTTCGTCCTTTGTCGGCTCGCAGCAGGCGGAAACCAAATCGGCAAAGGCCGTTTGACCGTAGTCTTCCCAGAATTCATCGTAGCGGACGGGCTTTTGAATGGGTGCAAGCACCGCCGGGTTAAAGGCAAACGCGTCTTTGGCTGCGGACTGGAGTTGCAGCTGATCCTTGCAGCCTTCCAGCAGGCTGCGTCCCTTTTCACTATGCAGCAAAATAAGGGATGTGCCCTGCGGGTTGTAGGCGTCCGGCTGGATTCCCTTGACACCCCAATAATCGGACAGCGTGATGTCGCTGCAACGCTCGATCCCTTTGAACTTGCATACAAAGCAGGAGCTGCGGGAGTACAGTCCCTTGATAAAACCGCGCTGATAGGGGCTTTCGGCAGCGGGCTGGGCGAACTCTCTACCGTTATCAAACGCGGCGCGAATATGGTACGCCTCCCAGCCATTTGCCTTGTTGCGGAAGGAGAACGAGGTCAGCTTGCCGCTGTGCTGCTTCTCCAGTTCCGCTTTATATCCCTCCCACACCAGAGGCGACGGAACACTGTGGCAGGCGGTATCCTGTGTAATTAGCGTATCATAATCCCGGCCGAGATAGCTTTTCAGGGCTGCGACCTGGCACGGCATCCCACTGAAGTAGACCCAGCGACCGGCGGCCAGCGCCGCCTTGACCTGCGCATAGCAGTCGCTCGGAATGCGGCCTTGGACATACTTGGAGCTGCAAAGCGCAGAAAGCTCCTCCACGCTCTCAGCGGCAGTATGTACTACCTGGAACTGTCCGTCAAAGGCCGCACCGAACACAAGGCCGCCTCTGCGGATGATCTCCGCTGCCAATACGGGAAAAATCGCGCCGGACGAGGATCGGGGCAGGAGCGTTCCGTCCTTGGCGTAGCCGGTTAGAACATCCGTATGCGCCGAGTTCTGCGGCAAAACGGAAACCGGACATTTTCTGGTGCAAAGGCCACAGTCGGTACACGCTGCATCATCAACGACAGGACGCAAAAAGCCATGCGCATCCGGCTGCATTCTGACAGCCGCTGATGGGCAGACCGCAGCGCACACTCCGCAGCCGGTGCAAGCATCAAGAATTTGTGTGATGTTCATGTTTTCTCACCTTACGTTAGGATCCCTTTTTCGCTTTTATTTTATGAAGCACATGTGATACCGGACCTTTAATGAACGCTCTTTCATAGTCGTTCATCATGAAGAAATACGCCGAAATCCAATAAATCAGGGTATAAGCTGCGGCGAGGGCAAAGAAGATCAGCCAATTGCTGATATGCAGCGCGTCCAGAATGAACCACCCCGCCGTCCCCATGACCAGCATGACTGGGCACATATGCAGGATGTTCTTCCAGAACAATGGGATATCAATGCCGATTTTCTTATAGTAATACCAGTTAATAATTAGAATGTTGCCCACCACATAGGCAATGCAGGTGGCCATAGCTGCGCCGATGATGCCGTATTCCTCCACCCACCAGAAGGTCAGCCCGGCATTCAGCACGGCGATGCAGAGGTATACAGCAGAGCGGAACTGGTGCTTATTCATGGCGTAGAGAATGTTCAGGCCGGTGTTTTGAATCAAGGGCACTGTCACCGGGATCATCACCAGAAGCGCCACATAATAGGCATCCTCGTACCCAGCACCCGCCCATAATGCGATGAACTGCCGTCCAAACGCCACAAACGCAGAAACAATGAAGGAAATCAGCAAAAATTGCAGCCGCCCGACCTTGATGAACAGGGCTGTAAACTCCGATGGCGGAGTGTCCTTAACAGCCATTTTTGTCACCTTCGGCATAAGGACGCCGCTGATTGCCGTTGACAGGCTTGTGATATAAGTATTGAAGGTCGCGCCGATGTTATAGACCGCTGTAGCTACTGCGCCGACGGCCCAACCGATAATGAGCTTGTCTGTGGACCAAAAGAGGATGTCAACAATGTTTGCCAAAAACACAAACAAGGAAAAACGAATGATCTCGCCAAGAAGTCCACCACCGACACGCTGGAAGCAGGGTCGGATATGCATCCGTCGAATTACATATACGGTGTAGATGGCATAGGTAACAAAATTCAGGACCGTCGCAGAAAGGACAAGACCGATAGAGCCAAAGCCCATGAACAGCAACACAAGATTCAGGCATGGCGATACCACGCTTGTGATTAGCGAAGCCGTTTTGCTAAAGATAAATCTCTCGTGGGCCAGAATCATGGAACTGAACACATTGAAGGGCATGAAAATTGCCGTGTTCAGCGTCATCAGACGCACCAGCCGCTCCAGCAAAAGGAGCTCGTCCGGCATGAGGGATCGTCCATAGAACCCCAAGTGGAAGGAGCAGAATGTGCCGACCAGCAGAATTGCAGCGCCGATTACTGAGTATATCTTGATGAACAGGCCAAAGACGCGCTGTTCTCCGTCCAAATCTCCTTCTGCGCGGTATTTAGCAAGGTAGCGGATGATCGAGCCGCCGATGCCGAAGTTCAGCAGGCCGATATATCCCATAACCGACTGTGCAATCCCGTAAATGCCATACTCCGCCTGCCCCAGCATACGGAGCATGATGGGCGTATAAATGAATGGAATCAGATTGCCGATCAGCAGGTTCAGATAGGACAGCAGCGCACCTGCCTTGATCTCATCGCGTTTCATGCGTTTACAAGTTCCTCCAATGCCTTGCGCGCCTCGTCGGCTCGGGCGATATAGCCGGGAAGCGTCTCGTTGAGGTGCGCCCGGATGGCATCGCGCTTTTCATACAAGCGAACGAATGCTTGGGTCAGCTCATCGCTCTCCTTGAGCTGCTGCACCGGCAGAACGTAGCCATCCTCCGTGCCGAACAAATCCCGAGCAATGCCGCGCGCTTTAACGGAGTAGCCCACCACCAGTGTCGGAACGCCGGTAGAATACGCAGCGATGGTCGCGTGAGTTCGGGCACCAACGAAGAATTTGCATTGAGAAATGATATATTTCAGTTCCGGCGCGGCATGGTCGTCTACCAAAATCAACCGCTGGTTTTGGCCAAAATCATCGTACAGCTGCTTGAGCGGAATACGGTCGTCATTGTTGGCCCAAACGACATGTGGAATCAGAGCAATGGTTGCATCCGTGTTGTCCAAGATATGTTGGATGAGAGCTTTGTAGTTTGCATAGGCTGCACCGCGATGTCCTTCGCTGACAATGATATGTGGGCTGATATTGATGCCGACAACATTGCTTTTTAGAAAGCGCTCATCCGTGTCGCATGTCTCAGGCTGCATATGGAATGCAGGGTCAGGCATTTGCACAACATTGGCCCCCACCGCTTTGACCGCTTCATAAGTAATGCTCTCTCTGGCTGCAACCAAGGCATAACGACGCAAATCTTCTGCTACCGAAGGTTCTTTTACTACATCCGGTTCAATGGAGCAGCCCCACAAAACAGTTTTAATATGATTCTTTTGGTATGCTGCGTTCAAATAGCCATAAATCGCCGTGTTCCCATAGCAATAGTTGTCTCCGCCGACAGACAATGCCACACCAGCGCAATTGTGCAGTTCTCGAATCACAGGAAGATAGTGCCAACCATCCATATCTGTATAGTTACCAGTCAGCTTTAGTTTTATATAGGCTTTCAAAAAGGAAAAATCCCGACGTCTGTCCGCCTTTGCTGGAATAATTTTTGAAATACTGTCAAGTCCATACTGAATATCCTCTGCGATATTTTCAGATATGATGGTATATGTTACTTCTCCGAGAATCTGCACAGTACCACGAACAATCGCCTCGCAACCATGATTGCCTGCACCGCCATTACCATAAAATAAAACATTCATGTTTTTGCTCATTTATCGTACCCAATACTTTTTTCCAGTTTCGCTTTCATCTCAGCTTTTTCTTCTTCGGATTTTTCTGACCACAAGGTTGGGAAAACGGGGCAACTTTTCATTTGGCGTCTATGCTTTTCTACAAACTTCTCATAGCTACTCACAACACGGGCCGGGTTACCCACAGCAACAGAATTGGAAGGGATACTGCTGGATACAACCGAACCCGCACCAATTACGCAATTGTCCCCAATGCTTATACCGGGTAGTACAATTGAGCCTCGTCCCACGAATACGTTATTGCCAATTTTCACTCTGCCAACTTTGCTGACACCGAGAGGGATTTGCGTACTGGCATCATGCGCCAGTACTGTAACACCGGTTAAAGTCACATTGTTGCCGATAGAAACAAGAAATCCATGACAAAAATCGATGTTTGTATTGAACAGATGAACGTTTTCCCCAATCTCCACGCCACGAGACCGCAGGTACTCTACACTGCTATAGTCGATAGGCTTCTTCAAGTGTAATTTGATTAGAACTCGCTCCCAAAAATTCATCGTTACATTTCTCCATCTATCATAGTCTCAATCTGCTTCATAACCCTCTCTGGGCCGAACTGTTCGGGACACTTTGTGTTCTCCTTGATGTGCTGATATAGTTTCTTATCATTCAGAATCGCCAACACTTCCTCTGTTAGCGATTCCGGTGACTGCTCCGTCAATAGGCCGTTAATACCATCCTCAATAAACTCACACGGTCCGCGTGATTTCGTCACTACGCAAGGAACACCGAGCGCCATAGCTTCCAACACAGTTAAGCCCTGCGATTCCACATATGACGGGTGAACAAACAGGTCTGCATACTTCATATAGGGATAAGGATTAGTCTTGCTTCCATCCAGAATTACATGATCTTTCAGGTCGTTCTCAGCAATCAACGTTTCTAATTTTGAACGCTCAGGACCATCTCCAATAACATGCCAGGCGAAGTCTATACCAGCTTGCCGCAACGCCTTTGCGGCGGGAAAGACATTTTCAAAATGTTTCTCTGGTGCAAGCCGACCTACCGAGACAATATGCAGCATATCACCGGTATAAGGTGAATTTCCAGCCTTCTGTCCAATTGCGACAGCATCCAGCATATTGGGTATGTATACCAGCTTGCTTTCAAGCTCCGGAAGCTTTTCTTGCAGCATAGCTTTGCAAGATTGCGATACTACGGCCACTGCGTCCATCCTGCTACACATATCACCGTATGCCGCACAATCCACATTGAACTCACCGTGGTGCCACCAAGTGATTTTCCTATCTGCCTGAACGGAGTACGCCGCCAAATCGGAACAAATGCCGGGGCGGAAAGCGATTACGCAATCATAGTAGTGCTTACCTAGCAAAATGTCTGCGGCAGGCTTCAAAGCACCTGTGCCAAAAATCTTACGCAGTAAAAACAGCAACCGAAGTCTAAGGCACATCCAGTCGCGGGCTGCGATACAGCGCCGAACCGACAAGGCAAAGCCACCATAGGTGTTGTGCAGGTCTCGAAACAGCACGTGCACCTCGAGAGGTAACTCCGCAGCATAGTCGCCGATGTCCTCTAGTAGCAAGAGATCAACGGCGTATTTTGTATAGTCCATGTGCTTGAGCACATCCACAAGGGAACGCTCCACACCGCCGGTATTCAGATGTCCATTGATAAAAAGGATTCGCTTCTTAAACCTCATATTTACTCAGTTCCCTTATTTATAACAACTGCCTAACAACGGCCTTAGGTGAAAACTCTGTTACAGGGTTCCACTTCCTACCATCTGCAATATCTGCCTCGATTTGGTTCATAGCTGAGAGAATTGACTGCGTATCGTTATCACAAAAATAATACCGATTAAATCGTTCAAAGTACTCTCTAATATACTTCTTTTCTTCAGGCGTTCCGTCCAGTATAAAGAGTATCGGTTTAGTTGTGGCTGAGTAGTGATATATTTTCCCCGGAATCTGTCCTCCATGCAAATTGCAAAGGTGAACCAGTACGGTTGTATTCTCCTGCACAGTTGCAAGCTTATCCAAGGTTACTCGTCCACTAATTTCAATTTGTGAAGTCTGCCTAAGAGCTATGTCGGAATCTCCATAAATGTATCCAGGAGATTTCATTTGGCAAAGTGCCTGATAGAACGGCACCAAATTGCGAACATGGGAATAATAGTCTCCTAAGTAGGCATAACTTATTTCTTCATATGACTGTTCGGATTCTGATGCGAAAGCAAGATAAGGCAATGGTATTTGTTTCATTTTGTTTGCACTCTCTTCAAAATATCGTTGCTGATAAACAAGCGTCAAGGGGCTAACATAGAACACCTCGGTCGCCACATTTAAAAGTGCGTTTTCTTCATCAAGAATTTCTGCTTTATGGCCGCCGTATAAGTCATAATACCAAGGGTCTTCCCAAATCTGAATCCATCGTTTATACTTCAAATGCCCGCTATGGGATAAAATAGCAACCAATTTGTGGCTCGCAGCAGGTGATGAGTTTGATATGACGAGGTCATATTCTATATTCGTGCGAAACTTTGATGCATTTTTTAGCCATTGCTTTTCCAACGGATACTTAGGGTCGATTGGAAATAGAAAATAATAGGCTTTTTTTAGATATTCACGAACAGCAACCTTCAAACTTGCTGCTTTTTGTGGCTCTCGCGTCTGAACATAGGAATTCGCGGCTAATACTGTAGGCCGTAAAACATTCCTACCAATATGTTTTCGAAGCCTGTCGTGTGTTGTTTCTGATGGATAACAATAGTACTTTGCATTCTTCCACCGTGGGAGAAGGTTATCTGTTTGTCCCCAACTGTCCGCCGCCATCAGTATTTCGACTTGACAGTCGTTTTCCAGCAGGCCCTGTACATAACCATTATGACTCATGTTGGCAGACGTATTTTTTGATAGGCACGCCCCTACAACATATAGTACTCTCATAAACGTGAACCTCAAGATTATATTGACATGGTAATCTTTATAGTCAGGTTAACCCTGCCTATATTGTCGCTTACGCCGTATTGCCAAAAGAATTCCGGGAACAAGTGCTGCAAGTGTAGCGACCGGCATATTGCTTTGGAAGATATACTGCGGGTTGCGCCCCACAATAGAAAGCGCTGTACACTGCATAGCACAGTGAAGTTTTTGCCTGAATGAAATATTATACTTTAACTTGTGATTGTACATCATCGCATACCCCATCGGGTTTTCTATCTCCAGTTTCCGCGCGCCCTTAGTTAATCCACCCTCTTGGTATTCGCAGATTGACATCGCAACGGGATACCAGCGGATTTTATATCCATCCAAGGCAATCTGATTGAACACAATTTGCTCCGGGGCAAATTTCTCGCTATTCCATACCGGGAACGGATAATTCCTAAGTACGTCTGTGCGCCACGCCTCACACATGTCGGCATCAAGGTCATATGCCGCACGTTCTAAATCTGTGGCATCTACAAAACCAAGTTCTCTCGGAATATCAGGCCATTTTCCTTTTAAAGGTATACCGTCAGGAGTCACTCTAACGCCCGAAACCGCATAAATGCTCGTCGAATTTTCAATGGAGGCCACCCACTTAGAAATGTTAGTTGCATAATCATCTACGACGTAATCATCAGAATCTATCTTAGAAAAGAAGTCTCCTCGCGCTAGATTAATTCCTCGATTCAGCGTCCGAATTAAGCCTTGATTTTTTTGCCGATAATATCGAATTTCGAAAGGATTTTCGCGCTGTAGCCACTCATTGAAAAGCTCTTCCGTCTGATCTTGTGATCCATCATCAATTACAAGCCACTCAAAATCAAACATCTTTTGTCTAAGCAAAGATTGGTAAATCCGATAAATTAAATGCCCCCTGTTATAGGTCGGTGTAAAAACAGTAAGTAGAGGTTTTTTTTCTGTCATCACAATTTGCTCCCTATTCACTGAAGTAGTCTCTTGTATAGCTGTGGAGTAATCGAAAAAATCAAATAACGGATCTGGTCTTTTGCATGTCCAGAAACACCTACAGACATTCGCATCTTATTGAAATCGTTTCGATAAGGAAGCATCCATTCGGGGTGTTCCCTCTCTGAGGACATTTGGTAATATTCTATATACAGTTCGCAGAAATTTTTTGCAGCTAGCCGAGACAGCCTATTCCATCCTTTGATACGATAAATCCGTGATCTTTTAAGAAGGATATCAAGCATACAAAGATTGTTTTTTGAAAAGTTTTTATATGTTATCGACTGCTGGTTAGCACGATAATAGTAAAAAGCCTCATCAACAAACGCGACTCTAAAGTCCTTTAAGTACAGTCTCGTTGAAAATTCTTCATCTTCGTGAATTCTTAAATCCCCGAAACGCAGATCTTCCGCAAAAAACTCGCGCCGGTATATCTTGTTCCAAACTACAGTAAATAAAACCGTCGCCTCATTTGATGTCCACAACCAATTGCTGACAAATTCTGCACTGCTCTTACTTTGTATTTTTGTATTTTGTTCATGAGAAATTCTATTCTTGTGCACATCTGAATAGTAGAATCCTGAGCAAATCACTAATGGTGCATTTTTCTCCTCAGCAACTGTAACCATCGCACTGTACATATTTTCATCAATGAAATCATCGCTGTCAACGAAAGCAACAAATTCTCCTGTTGCAGTCTTCAACCCACAATTGCGCGCACCTGATAAACCGGCATTTACTTGGTGGATCACCTGCACCCGCGCGTCCTGCTCCGCATACCAGTCACAGATTGCAGGGCTGCTGTCCGTGGAGCCATCGTCCACAAGGATCAGTTCAAGATCTTTGAGCGTTTGGCGAAGAATGCTGTCCACGCACTCCTGCAAATATTTCTCGGCATTGTAGACTGGAACAATGACACTGACTTTTGGCATGATTTTCTCTCCCTCAGCGGCGTAGTTCTTTCCGTATCCGGCGTATAACACGTCCGATTTTTGCTCGGATTTGCTTTCGTTTCGGCAGCCAACTCATAGAGTACCAGTGGATCGAGTAGGTATTCTCCGTTTTTGTCAGCTTGCCCGTTACGCTGTCCATGGGATTGAAGTAATCCTCTGGATAGATATGGATACCCGATACAACCTGCTCTTTTCCATTGCGCACAAGACCGAAGCGCTCCATCACATCCGTATTGAGATGCGGGCAGCCTACGGCGTTCAGACTTCCGTCCGCGTTGGCGAAGTGCAACTTTTTATATTCTTCGATCATCGCCTGAATCACCGGATGATGGGCCTCAGCGGCGATGGTCAGGCCGGAGGCAACATACTGATCGTTCTCAAATCCAATGAATCCCTCGTCATCTAGCAGCGGCGAAATGTCCCGCAGCACCTCCACGTCGGTGTCGAAATACACGCCGCCGTACTGCTCCAGCACGACAAGGCGCATAACGTCGGACACGAAGGCATACTTCTTCGCGGCGTATGCCTCTGCCATGAAAGGCATGGCGAGATAGTCGCAGTTGTCCTCATTCCACTCGCGGATCTCAAAATCCGGGCAGAACTTCTCCCAGCTGGCGATGCACCTCTTGGCAAGCTCCGGCTTTTCGCCGCGGCCAAACCAGCAGTAGTGGATGATTTTTGGGATCATGGGTCAGTCCTCCATCAGCGCATAGATCTTCCCGACCTCCGCGCTGTTCGTATAATCTCTCTTTGCGCAGTTCTCCGACAGCTGCTGCATCCGGGCAGGGTCACGCAGCAACGCGGCAATTTCAGCGGCGCAACTTGCGTTATCCATGGGGACGATCACGCCATCCACGCCGTCCTCCAGCTGACTGTCGGAAGTGGCGTAGTCTGTGATGACGACGGGCTTTCCAAGCAGCTGCGCCTCCCGCACGGTGACGGCCTTGCCCTCATAGCGGGAGGGCTGCACATACAGGTCGCAGACGCGCATATAGGGATAAGGGTTGTCCTTTTTGCCGAGGATGATGACGCGTTCCTGCATCCCGGCCTCGTCGATTTTCTGGCGGATCAGCGGCTCCTC